>Ga0335398_10008681_pt1 | contig 11962 bp, 14 predicted proteins | sample BON03_FD_205742 | JGI IMG/M metagenome (GOLD analysis project Ga0335398, IMG submission 205742) | Freshwater microbial communities from Lake Bonney liftoff mats and glacier meltwater in Antarctica - BON-03 (spades assembly) (version 2) | ecosystem: Environmental > Aquatic > Freshwater > Ice >...
AAACAAAATAACCCCGCGTCGCTTCGCTCCGAAGAGATCAGTTTTAAAGAGTTTGAGTGATCAGTTTGCCGTGGAATAGGTGACCAGTTTGCCGTGGAATCAGTGTCCAGTTTGAGCGGAATACGCAGTAAGCGCTCCACACCAACCCCAGTGTTGCTTGTTTTACCCAGCTGTGATGGTTGTCGTTTTACGGTTGTGTAACCGTTTGATTTTAAATGTGCCAGGGCATCAGCGCATCAACCGTGGCATCTTTATGATCACGTTCAATGCGGTAGAGCTTACCGATTAAGGCCACCGCCTCATCGGCGCGACCGCGTTTGCCTTTGGGCTGCACCTTAGTGGCCTCGACAAAGCCACGGCGCACGTGTGCCATGCAAGCCTTCAAAGTCAGCGTGCGCAACGTGATGATCAGTTAATGCCAAAGATTGAGCAAGTTTTGGATGTTAATTTTAAAGTCTACGGTGCACGCAAAGTGTGGCATTCACTGCGTCGCTAGGGGGGTCAGGTTGCACTCTGTACGGTTGAGCGTTTGATGGCTCGTAAAGGCTTGAAAGGCGCATATCGTGGCAAACGTGTTCGCACAACTGTACCCGCCGATCAAGCGGATTACCCTCGTGATTTGGTTAATCGTCAGTTTCATGCAGATCGACCTAATCGACTGTGAGTTGCAGATTTTACGTATGTTTCAACTTGGCAGGGCTGGGTTTATGTGGCGTTTGTCATCGACGTGTTTGCCTGTCGTATTGTGGGCTGGCGTATGAGTAGCTCTATGAAATCAGACTTTGTACTCGACGCACTAGAGCAAGCTCTTTATAGCCGACAACCAACCGACCGTGATGAGCTTGTTCATCATAGCGACAGAGGCTCGCAGTACCTTTCAATTCGTTATACAGATCGATTGTCTGATGCGGGTATCAAGCCTTCGGTGGGCACAACCGGTGACAGCTACGACAACGCTTTAGCTGAAACCATTAATGGCCTCTACAAGACTGAACTGATTCACCGACGAGGCCCTTGGAAAACCAAGGCTGCTGTAGAAATGGCAACTTTGGAATAGGTGGCTTGGTTTAATAACCAAAGGCTACTGAGCAGTATAGGTTATATTCCTCCTGCTGAGGCAGAAGAAAACTACCACAGGCGACAAAGCAGTATGGCTGTTGATTACCAATCACTTTAACCAACTAGCCTCCTCGAAACCCGGGGCGATTCAATTCCGGAAATTATGCTTACTGCTTCACGCACCACCACCTCGCAGAACCAGAATTCATGCGGCTCTTTGGAAAACTCGGCATCCCGCTACGCATAATGGCAGTTATGTATCGCGGTACATAACTGCCAAGAGGTAGCTCATGTCAAGACGCGCCTGCGTGGCATCTATCCGTGACAAACACCAATAAACATTTTTACGGTAAAATACCGTATGCGGTTATTTACCGTATCCGAAGGAGATGATGATGGCCGCTGTTGCCCGCTTTGATTTGACGATGGACGCATCTGACAAGGATGTGGTCTCGCGTGCGGCCGCCCTCATGGGCACCACGATGGCGTCGTTCGTGCGAACAGCGGCCAAAGAGAAGGCACGAGAGCTGCTGGACCGTGAATCACGTATCACGATGACATCTCGGGATTTTGAAGCGTTTACCCAGGCACTCAATGGCGCGTTCCAGCCCAATGCAGCGCTGCAAAAAGCAATGAGAGCGGCGCGCAAAATCAAACGTGCTTGAGGAACAGTTTCTCGACACCACCCGACATGATCGCCAAGCGTTCACCTCGGGTGTGGATGAGCTTGATGTGTACCTGCAGCGCTTTGCGGCCCAGCAAAGCAAAAAAGGCGTCGCCGTCGTTCGGGTTTTGGTCGATACCGATGCGCCCAACACCATACTGGGCTACTACAGTTTGAGTGCGGCCCAGATTGACGCTGAGCAGTTTGACCCGCGCACTCAACAAATATTGCCACGCTACCCCGTCCCCTGTTTCCGTATGGGTCGACTGGCGACGCATGCAGAACACCGCGGGCGCGGACTGGGACGACTTCTGGTCGGTTGTGCGATTGAGCGGTGTCTGGAGGCACGCAAACAGGTCGGTGCCTATGCCTTGGTGGTTGATGCCAAGGGAGATGAAGCAAAGAATTTCTACGCGCACTACGGTTTCGTAGCCTGCCGTGACCACCCCATGACACTTTATCTGCCGCTGGGCACATAGCCTCTATTTGCGGGTCGTATGAGTCGTATGATTTTGCTTTGACCTCTATCAATTCAAAGCTATTTTTGCGTTTAATTAAGACATCAATACGAATGAACAAATGAGTCTTCTTGCTTGAGGTCACGATAATTTTTTTTACCAGTATAGAAAAGTTTTGTAGGACACTCGATTGCTAACTTAAAGCGAGATTTTGTTAGGTAGCGTGCTTTCATCGTTATTCCAATTTAGCGTCAAACAACTCTGCCACCCGCTCTGTCACAACTAAACTCACCATTAGCCTGGCTCTAGAGATGCCGACAAAAAGACGACGCTTGGCGTTGTCAGTCCATTCGTCAAAATCGATTTCTGTTAGTACTACAGCATCAGCGCACTGGCCCTTAAATCGAAATAAAGTGTCAACAAAGATTTGGCCGTCACGCCAGCTTGCGTGACCTTTATCGTCGTAGCCTAGAAATCTTTTGATTTGGAGACCGTTTAATTCTGTCACGCCACCACTGAGTAGTTTGCTACTGGTCATGCCTTTAAAGCTCAACACGGCGATAGATGCAGGGGCGAAGCCTTCTGTAATAAAGTCTTTTACGGCACTAGCTGTGGCTTCAATTTCCATGCCTTGTTGATACGGTACGATATCGGGAATCATGCCAGCATAGCCATTGCCTGACTCTAAATACTCATCGGTTAATTCGAGGGCATTCATTAGGTTGACCAAGCGTTGTGGCGATCGGTAATTGGTGGGCGAGGTTATTTTTACCCAGTCTTTCCAGTCGGTATGCCAGCGACCGTATAGATCTTGCGCAGGGTCTTCTAACCAAATCGTGCGCCCACCCTCTTTCACCATTTGAACGAGAGTCTCACCCCATGATTTGTCAAAATCTTGCCCTTCATCTACGATCAGCACATCAAGCTGGCCTTTTAGATCGGCAATATTTTTGACAAAATAATCTGCAAGTTTTTGAAAAATACCCTCTTCTTTAAAGTCAATACGTTGACCTTTTTGCTTTGCTAATAGCTCTGCCAATTCATGAAAAGTCATGCAGTTGTTAGGTTCAGGTGCAGCAGCTTTCATGGCGTCGACTAAGGGGCGGTTAAAACAGATGTACATGGCGGTTAACCCATTGGCCCCGGCCCTTCTAAGTTCTTGAAGCGCCAGTTGAGTTTTACCTGACCCTGCGGTGCCCTGAACCCAAAGCTTGTGGGGCGAGAACTCTAAGCGCTCAGACCATTTTGCAAGGCCACCAGAAAGCCTTGTTGTCATGGCCTTGGCAGAATCGCCTAACAAACCTAACTGTGGGTTGACTTGTGCTTTTTCTGAAAGAAAGTCTCTAACCGTCAGCGCGTCTGCAACATCGTCGCCAGATGGCATGGAACTGACATCTAAAATTTTACAAATAATGTCAACTAAATATTTAGACTCTGTTGCGTCAACGATGCGCCCGAGTGCAACATTGGCTGGGGTTACCCCATTAAGATTGGCTGTTGGCAAGTAAAGTAAGTGATCTACCTCTAAGGTTTTGCCCTGATAACGCTTAGCAAACTCTTGCCTTAAAGATTGAATATTTCGGGTGACTTGCGAGCGAATATTTTTTTCTGTGCGCCGGCTATTCGCTTGGTCATAAATAGCAACGAGCTCACCACGAGTATTTTTTTCAATCGTGGTTTCTTTTTGCTCAATTGCCAATATCTTGCCGTAGGGGTTCACGATTAAAAAATCGATCTCTCCATAGACGGCGGCGTCGTCTTCAACCCGCGACCAATGCACACCATGAAAGACACAATACTGATTTGACAACTCGTCTTTAAGGCGCAATAAAGTTGCAATCTCGCCACCAAAGCGATGTTCTTTTTGTGCCACTTGAAAGTCATCTGGAAAAAGTAGCGCCATATTGTACTCAGTGTTTTTTTTGATTAATCGTTGATGATGAATAGTAATTAATTTTACAAAAATATCAAGCTTTGGAACCCCCAAATAAGTGCTTGACACCCCCAACAATATCAAGCAAAATATTATTTCAACATTAAGATTTGGGCTGACGCCCATGCCAACCTGCCCTACCCGGGCAAGGTGGTTCGCCGAAAGGCAATGTGACCGATAACGGTAACCAAACGGGTCCCGTCAGCCCTCATCTTATGTTGAGGGCTTTTTTTATGTACGGGTTATTTACAACCAACTTGCCAACCCGGGCGTCGCGCCAAAATGGCTAAACAGGAGCCTGCTATGACCTTGCACGTAAAATTGCTGTCGGCATTTATTCGTAAAACCGACATTGCAGCGCATTACCCTGGTGGCTGTGAAGCCTTTGAAACTCAACACATGCTGGGTGAAAGCAACGATTGCTTGTATCGCCTGATTTCAATGAGCCGCGCAGCAATTGAATCGCTCGTTGAATCTGTAGGTGATTACGGCTTTGATACAGAACGATTTGTGGCAATTGCTGATATGTGGGTCGGCCCCATTAAGCGCGTGCCTTACATTGACTTTACCCAAACGGGTGAAAGCTTTCCCCCCACGTGGCTTGCTACTTCTAACGAGGGTGCTCACCATGTCTAAGCCCAAAACCACTCAACCGATTGCGGTGAGTTCTTTGCAATACCGCCCCCGTGATTATTTTGCACGCTATGACCTAGAAGCAGAGTTACTGACGCAAGTGAAAGGGCGCGCCAGACGCGAACTGATTAAAGAGGGCCTTGAAAAGGGTGACCTTGACACCCTACCCAACTTTATCATCACGCCGGCGCTTAACGATTTAGACCGGCAAATGATGGGGCGCATTCACCCGATGTTCATGGGGGGTGAGTTTCTTTCAAAAACCAAACCCGGTGAAGTTGAAATTGCGCGCATCAACATTAATTCAGTAACCTACGATGTCACGGTTATCTATGCCCGACGTGTCGGTCAACGTATTCACTACCGCGTGGTTGATGAATACGATGGCGAGACACTCGCAGAGTCCAGCACCCGCACCTCGACTAAACCGCTAACTATGGGTGAGATGGTGAGTTTTTTTCTAAAGGCTTGGAATCTTTTTGATTGTTTAGAAGATAACTTTGAAAACGATATTGACGAGATGATGATGTTCTTTAAGGGCGAATCAGAGTTCTACCCTGACTTAGATAAAGAGCTTACGCGACAAGTGCTTGAGCGGTTCGCACATATTTCCTGACTTCTGCCAATTAGTGTGGTGATTCAGGTTTTAGTAAATCGATCAGAAGCAGATAAGCACATGCGATTTGATGGTGACTTCGTTACGGTGTTAGATGGGTCGGGCTTGCAGGTCTGACTTGGTCATCCTGAACGCCTGCTCAACGTGCCACAACTCGTGGTAATAGTTGATGACCTCTTGGTTGGTGAGTTTTGTTTGTGGGATATTAGTCACGTACCCTTTGATGCCGAGCAGTTTTTCAGCTTTGGCTTTGAGTTCAACATTGAGCTGGTAACTGTCTTTGCCATCTGCTTTTTTAACGAATTGCGCCCGGCGCCCAGGCTCGTTTGTCTTTTTTGTAGCGCGCCGTTGAGAATTGGCACACGATGCTTACGTCCACCGCAATCTTGTCTTTTTTTATGGTGTGCTCTAACCGCCAACAATACAGGCATTTGTGTCGCTATCGCCTTGATCAAGAATCAGGTGTCTAATGACCACAGTGCATAGGCAGCGGTTGCGTCTAGACAGTCTGGGTTAGGGTGTGTCAGTGCGAAAATAACGTTGTTGCTCGTTAGGTAAAGTGTGTTTATGGCAGATGCTTTGCATTAATCTCAACTTTAGTTACAGTTAAATGTACATCAAGAAAGGGGCCCCAGCCCCGACCAACCTGCCTTCTGGGCAAGGTGGAAGCGAAAGCAGATGTGGCTCACTTAAAGAGCAACCAACCGGAATGCGTCGGCTCTCAGTGGCCTGCCGAGCGGAGTTGCTTTGCTTTGGGGCTTGCGCTTGAGCGTTTCGGCCCCTTTCGGAGGCTTCAAAGAAAGTGGCGTTGGTCGCGAAAAAGGTTTTTACGGCATTCGCACATATCAAGAAACAAAAACTATAACAGTCGGAATATAGCCATCACTAGCCAAAATCAATTAAATAAAATCCCATAATTAATAACTTTGGCACCCAATGAAATTTAGAGCTGGTTAGTATTTAATAGTTTGACTAGGTCTAGACTAATGCATTTGAAAAGTATAATGATAAATACATTGCGTTTACTTGTTTCGCATCCAAAATCGACTGGTAAAACTTGTGAATAGGTTTTTATGCAAAAAAGTATAAAGAAAATTGCAGCACCTTAATACAGAACAATTTAAATAGGCTAAGAAGCAATGATTGAACATATAGCGAATTCGCGTGAACTTCGTTACGTGCAGCTTACTAAGGCGCTACTTGGAGATATTGCGAAAGGAAAATACAAGGTTGGGAATCTTTTGCCTAAAGAAGCCCAGCTATGCAAGATCTTTGGGGTAAGCCGCACAACTGTGCGTGAGGCTCTTCGAATTATGAGTGAACAGGGAGTAGTCGAAAAGTTGCACGGTATCGGTACGATCGTCAAGAACAAAGAGCCAAGGCGTAACTTCGTTGTGTCGGTCAATAGCGCTAATTTCATGCAGTATGGAATTGATACACAGCTGTTAATGATCGATCGCGAAACTTTTTTATCCGACGCGACGCACGTAAGGCTGTTTGGGTGTCAACTCGGAGAAACATGGCACCGAATACGCGGTGTACGCTCACCCGTAGGCGATGAGTTGCACCCAGTCTCTTTATTGGAAATCTACCTTCCAGACAGATTTGCTGAGGTAGCCCGACAAGACATGATCAGCGACATACCCTATCACCGAAGAATTATGGAACATAGTCGTATTCCGTTTGTGAGTGTTGAGCAAGAGATTCAAGCGACAGCTATTCCTGCTGAGGTAGCTCAACACCTTAATGTACCGAAAGGACAGCCGGGTCTCTTTGTATTGCGCCGTTTTATTGGTCCTGACAATCAACTAATTCAAGTATCGGTCAATACGCACCCTAGTGACCGTTTCTCTTACTGCTTCTATATGAATCAGGTGAGGTAGCGTTAATAGTTAAATAAGTCACTTTCTTTTCTTATAACTCATATTAAATTATAACAATCGTTGATATATTGAATTGGTTTCCTGAGAGTTTAAACCCACAAAACTAGAATGCACCGCCCAGCTGCTGCGTCAAAGCAGCCGCAGCAGCCCTAACTGTCAAAACGTGACTTTCCATAAACCTCTCTTTCGGAAACGTCAGCGTGATGGCACCTACCAGTTGCCCACCTGCTTCGAATACGGGTGCTGAGACCCCTGCAAGCTCCGGCACACGATCGCCCACCAGTGCAATCACCTTTTCCCGACGAATTTGGTCGAACAACGGGCCCTCGGCACCCGAGAATGCCATAATTACATGCCCCCCAGTTCCGCGATTTAGGGGAATAATGTCCCCCGCACGGGTTTGATCAGACAGCGCCTGCGGTGAATTTACGCGAAACAGCACCACACGCTGCCCGCCTTGACGGACGTGAAATGACGCGCTCTCGCGAGTGGCTTGAACCAATTCACGCAAGACCGGAATCAACAGTACGTCTAACCCAAACGCGGTGGTATAGACGCTGAACAGTCTTGCGACCCCCGGCCCCAGCGCATAACGTCCTTCATATAACTTTTGTATCAGCTCTGCATGTAGCAGTGACGCCAGCAGTCGCAGCACCGTGCTCTTGACCATGCCAGTGCGCTCGGCTAATTCCTGTAATGAAAGCGAGCGATCACCCCCCCCAAAAGCGCCTAACAAAATTAAGGCGCGGTCGACCGCAGCGACACCACCTTTAGAGACGGACGCTTCATCGACTGGCTTGGTAGGGTATCGAGGCATGGGGGGAAGATTTCAAAAATTAAGGTTAAAAATAACTTGACAGATAAATTTCTGGTGAAGTATTCTATTAAAAAGAATCTAATTCTATCAGATAAAACAATGAATATTATGATAAGTGAAGTCGGCCCACGCGACGGCCTACAGAGCATCAATCGCAGCATGCTTACGGCAGCTAAGCACCGCTGGATCACCGCATTAGCTGCAAGCGGCTTGCGTGAAATTGAGGTCGGATCATTTGTGCACCCCATCCTTTTGCCCCAGATGGCTGACACAGGTGAAGTTGTGCGTGAAGCCCTAAAGATCCCCGGTCTCACGGTGATGGCCCTCGTTCCTAACCTCAAGGGGGCACAGAACGCAATAGCCTCTGGTGTGCACAAGATCACCGTGCCTGTCGCCGCCTCGCAGTTGCACAACATGGCAAACGTTCGCATGACATGTGAGCAATCGATCGATACCATTGCCAAAATTTGCCGTCTACGCGACGAATTGAAAAGTCCGGTCGAGATCGAGGTGGGTATAGCTTCAGCATTCGGTTGCACCCAAGAAGGCCGAGTATCTGAAGATTGGGTTATTGAAATGGCACGGCGTCTAGCGGAAGTGGGTGTAGATTCCGTTGGCTTATCCGATTCGGTAGGGTATGCCAACCCGACACAGGTAAAACGAATGTTTACACGGCTAATAGCCCTTCTTGGCACCAAGGCTGGGGGTGCACACATGCATAATACGCGCGGGCAAGGCCTAGCTAACGTGGTGGCTGCAATTGACGCTGGAATTACCACAATAGACGCATCCCAAGCTGGCATTGGTGGTTGCCCTTATGCGCCGGGCGCGACAGGTAATATCGTTACGGAAGACCTCGTTTACCTACTAGAGTCAATGGGACATGACACAGGTATCGATCTAGATCAACTGGTCGCGGCACGCACTATCCTACTAGAATGCCTGCCAGGTGAAACACTTTATGGTCACGTGGCAGACGCTGGTGTTGGCAAGGGTTTCAGGTATGCTGACCCTTTGCGCATCAAACAGCCGACGAGCGCTACACAATGAGCATTAAGCAATTGCTCACAGAGCCACAGCAAGAGGCTGACTGTCCAGTGGCACTGCCACTTCATGGAATACGTGTAATAGAACTCACGCACATGATGATGGGACCTTCCTGCGGTCTCGTACTTGCAGACATGGGCGCGGACGTCATTAAAGTAGAACCCGTGGGTAAGATTGGCCAGGAAGGTGACCACACACGCTATCTTGTCAGCTCAGGCGCAGGGTTTTTCGCTGCAGCCAACCGCAACAAGCGCAGCGTGATTTTCGACCTGAACACAAAAAAAGGGCGCGCTGCAGCGCAACGCTTGGCAATGTCGGCAGACGTACTAATTGAGAACTTTCGCCCAGGAGCTATGACCGCCAAGGGTTTGGGTTACGAAGAGCTCTACAATCTAAATCCCCGTCTAATTTATTGCTCGCTCAAAGGATTCCTTTCAGGACCTTATGAAAACCGTACGGCGCTAGACGAAGTCGCGCAAATGATGAGTGGACTCGCTTATATGACGGGGCCGCCAGGTAACCCCCTACGTGCAGGTGCCCCAGTCAACGACATGATGGGAGGCTTGTTTGGAGCGATCGCCATTATGGGAGCCTTGCGACAGCGCGAAATAACAGGACTTGGGCAGCAGGTTCAAAGTGGCCTGTTCGAAAACGCTGCTTGGCTTGTGTCCACCCATATGATGCAGCACGCCGTATTAGGTATCTCGCCAGAACCGATGGCTGCAGGCAAACGGGCTTGGGGCGTCTATGATATTTTTCAGTCTTCGAACGGTATCGGTATTTTCATTGGTGTTGTAACCGAGCGGCAGTGGAATACTTTCACCACCGCACTCGGCGAGCCTGAGTTGCTAGACGCAGCATACGCTACCAATAACCAACGCTCGCAATCACGCGATACACTGATTCCGCTGGTGTCACGGCTGTTAGCCAAGCATAGCTTCTCTGAACTCTGCGTCCTATGCGAAAAAGCAGGTCTGCCCTACGCCCGCATAGCAAAGCCCTGGGACCTGTTCGACGACCCACACCTCAATAGCAACGACGGCGGAATGATCCCGGTGACTTTACCCGACGGACGCCAAGTCAAAGTGCCCGCGTTACCAATGCAATTTGGCGCTCGGCGTTTCGGTCTTCGCCGTGACCTGCCCCGACCCGGCGAGCACACTAGAGAAGTCCTTTTAGAGTTAGGTCTGCTAAACGTCGACGAACCTTCAAATAATAATACTGGCCAGTCTGGCGTGCTAGTTGAATGATATAAAGGAGAAAAATTTATGCTTAAGCAACCCGCCCAATTTACTATTTTTCTGGTGATGAATAAATTGACCACACTTTTTTTCGCAGTGCTCGCAAAGCATAAACTAGACCAAAATAGCAAGACTCGAATGTGTTTTGGTGTCGCATGGTTAGCTGTCGAGAACATCGAAAATGTTTTCGCTATTAAATCGACGTCGTTTGGCATCTATCAAACTAGCCTGAAATCTTACGGTGAATCAGCATAATGCCAATCTGGAACATGGGCTTCACGCCACCCGAGGTAATTGACGCGACGGTTCTTACCCGCCTCCCAGATGAGTTTCGTAAGCCGCAACAAACTGATTGGACTGACGCCAACAGAGGCGGCCGAATTGTCGACAGCTTCATCGAGGGGCCAGTTTTTGACCGTGCTGGAAACTTGTTTGTTGTTGACATTCCTTATGGGCGCATCTTCCGCATCTCTGTCGATCTGAAGTGGACACTTGTTACTGAATACGATGGCTGGCCCAACGGCTTGGCCATTCACAAAGACGGCAGCATATGGATTGCAGACTACCGCCACGGCATCTTGCGCATGAACCCAGATACAGGTAAGCGCGAGACCATACTCGGCCACTGCAACAGCGAATCTTTCAAGGGTGTAAATGACCTAACCTTCGACGCACAAGGCGATCTATGGTTCACAGACCAAGGCCAATCTGGTCTACACGACCCAACAGGTCGGGTATACCGTATGCGCACGAACGGCAAGTTGGATTGTGTAATAAGTAATGTGCCTAGCCCAAATGGTCTTGTTGTGGATGATGCACGCAAAGCGATCTTTATTGCAGCGACTCGATCAAACTCCATCTGGCGTGGCCCCATACAGTTCAATGGTTTCGTCACCAAGGTCGCAGCCTTTCAGACCTTCTTCGGCACAAGTGGCCCCGACGGTCTAGCACTAGACAAGGAAGGGCGCCTGTGCATGGCACATAGCAGCCTTGCAGGAGTCTTCGTTATGGACGAGTGTGGAAACATAACGCATTTCGTTAAAAGCAATGTGGGCACAGTAGTCACTAATGTTGCCTATCGCCCTGGCACACCGCAACTTGTGATCACCGAATCAGAAAGTGGCAGCATACTTCAAGTGACCCTACCCGCAACGGGCTTACCGTTGTACTCGCATGCCTGAGGAATGCATGACAGCAAAGCCCCTTTTGTACACACTTTTTTCTGAGATCTAACTAGCAACTTTGCGCTTGCTACGCTTTCAATTTCGGTGTTAATTCGAAGTCAGGTCGACCGGCCTAAGCAAATGAAATATAGATCGGCAATGGGTTGCATTTCTATCATCGATCAAACATCTGCCCGGGCAACCACAAAGCAAGCTTCGGTAACCAGAAAAGCATAAAAATCAGAACATATAAAAGTGCACAAAACGGTAAAGTGCCTAGAATTGGGTATTTCAGGGCATCGTGACCGGTCATTTCAGATCATCGTGACCGGTGATTTTAAAAAAGCGTGACCGGTGATTTCAAATCATCGTGACCGATGTGGTGCCGTTGCATAGTAGTTAAAGGTAGCCTGTTTATTTTTAATAAGCGAGCAGGTGATGCCTCAGG
>Ga0335398_10008682_pt1 | contig 11962 bp, 8 predicted proteins | sample BON03_FD_205742 | JGI IMG/M metagenome (GOLD analysis project Ga0335398, IMG submission 205742) | Freshwater microbial communities from Lake Bonney liftoff mats and glacier meltwater in Antarctica - BON-03 (spades assembly) (version 2) | ecosystem: Environmental > Aquatic > Freshwater > Ice >...
GTTCCTTGATTCATGCACATGTGTGGTATGACTCATTCACATGCGTGATATCATGTATTCGTATGTGTGTTGCATACACATGGTGGAAGCACTAGCGTGTTGTCACGCTAAAACCTATCGATACACCGACCATCGACAACGTAACAGTAGGGAAGTTCGTGACCGCACCGCCTAGCTGCCGACTAGCTATAGATGAGTTTGCGTACAGTTCGTGGAATTCCATGAACCTGAAAACAAAGAGAACACAGTTCTTTTAAACCGATATCTAAGCACACAGTCGGATCGTTTTTTACGAATGTTAAAACGGTAATCTGAAGCAAGTTCTTTTTCCGGGTTTTGAGAGTTGACATCGTTAAGAAAGAGCACGCTCTGTAAGATTGTGCACTGTGGATGAAATTAAACTCATTTCACATGTTCTTTGTGTGCGGCCATAGACGTTAGACAAACCATACGCGCACTACTGTTTTAATTATAACAGAATCGTCCGGGAGTCTTGTTCTTGTGACAGGTGAGGCTAAAGCGAAAGACCCGGTTTCAACTCTCAGGCCCAACACTCCCAGACGAGTCTGAACTCGACAAAAACTGGCCAGGAGGACTCACTGTAGGGGAAAATTTTCAACAAATTTAAGTCCTTCGGGGAGAATTTGACAGGTACAGAACATGACAAGTTGTCAAATTCTGGTACGATGAATTTAAATGCAATTAGAATTAGTACGGTGCGTGGCCACGCACAGTAAAAATACCTTGCCCGCAATACTATGCCAAAGAGCCCCGGTACAAATTCAAACCCGCTCCGAATCTCCTGTAGCGATACTTCCTTTTCCCCTATGGGTGGTTCTGCTCTGATGTGGTTCTGCTCTGATGCGATTTGAACAGGCTCATTGGCCGGTTCAGTACCATTTCCATAGTGGACAGAAAAAATACTTGTTTGTCCTCGACGTCTGGTGCAGGTAGGGGGGTTCCATGGGGTTTTCCTTCTTTTATTTTTAAGCACTTAAATGTTGCTTTGCTTTGGTGGTGGGCAGTGGAGGTTTTCACGACACTTGGGGCCTTGAATCTCAAAAAATCTTACCATCACTCAGGCCCCTCACCTATGAGGACGAACGAACTTTGGACCCTCCCAGACGACGGAGCCGCCAGGGCAAAAGACCTTGTTTGTCAACGTAGTAGTGGTAGGTCCGTTCGAAGAGGAAGAGGACAGGATTAGTATTTGAGGTTAATGTGTTTGTTACTTTGATTTATTAAACCGATTTTGAGGAATTGTTAAGGTCCCGGGATTTCATCGCGAGCGAGCCAAGGGGAACGCACCCAAAGATGACACATGCGCATGTAGCATAATACCGTGAAGAACGAGTTGCGGGGTGTCCACGCAAGACTCTTGAACAGGGCACATAATGGACAAAGAGAATCGAACCGGCGTAACCGGAGAACCCCGCTAAGTCTGATGCATATAACCACTGATCTGTGGTTGTTTAATATTGAAACCCCCGCCAAAATGGCAAAAAAAAATGACCTCGTTTCGGGGGTCCACGGCCAAGCTCGCAGCTTGGGTGGGCCGTGACTCGGAACTGGGTGGATAGGCTCTGCACCAGTGAAGATAAGCGGATGTGGACTGTCGTGATGCTATCGTGATGGTGCGATGAGCTGCTGTTGGTTGTGGTTGTTCTGCGCTTATCCGTCATTCCTCGTGGACGAGCGATTGGGCTGCTGGCCACGAAGGGTATCCCCCTCCAGATTGCACCGGACAGGGAGAAGGGCAGAATTTCTTGGCGTCAGGTTGGGCTTCCCGTGCAGTCGCTGCCGCGCCGTCGTTTCAGACGTGCTTTGCGTGCGTTCATATGTACATTTTGTATGCGTGTGTGTATATATGTGTATGTGTGTATGTGTGCAGACATGTATATATATACATATGTGCATGTGTGTATGATAATGTATATGTATGCGTTTATACACATGTGTATGTGTATGTGTATGCATATCTGTGCATAGATTGTGGGTCTCGGTATCAGTGCTTCAGCGTGTGGACGGTGTAATGGATGCGCATGTGTGTTCGTGTACATATGTATGCGTGTGCATATTTGTGTAAGTACATATATATGTGCATTTTTTTGCAGTGAGTGTTACATGCACGTTGGAACAGGTGTTTTGGACACTAGTGCATGGGCAGGTGTATACGCTACACAAGTGTGTTTTTTCGCCAACGTACACATCTGCGAACACACTCGCTACAGGTTGTGCACATATGTGTATATTTATACATTTGTGTATATGCATGCATATGTATATGGATGCGTATGTGCGTCTATGATATTGCATGACACATTGAGGCGTTCAACGGTTGCTAAGATTTTCTATCTGTGCATACGTGTGCATATGCATGTATATGTGTGTGCATGTATGCGTGTATAGGTGCATGTGACTATGTATGTATATGTTAGGGTGGTGGGTGTGTGTGTGCTTGTATACGCGCATACACACACACAAACTACTTGGGTACTTGATGTGAGCCCAGGTGTGGGACGGACACCTGGAGGACCAGAAGAATCCAGATTGACTAAAGCGCAGTATACATGTAGACCGTATAGGTGTACACAGTACATTTGTCTATTTAAGCTCAGTGGTGGAGAGCGCGGCACTCAAGAAATTTAGTAATCCGTAAGGTCCCCGGTTCGATTCCGGCCGAAAACACGTCATCTCAGATTCACATAGATTTGAGCACATAGACCCTCAATCAAGGGTTCTAAACTACTGTTTCCAGTAATAAAAGCAATTAAAATTAATTATGCTGGGATGCGGGTTTTGATGATCTGGGTTAACTTTTTTTTTCTTTTAACATGTCTTTTCTTTTGAGAAAAGTAGAAGATATAACGACATTCAGCATATCATAGTCTCTCACTTCGGTGAGCATGAAAGACTGCACCTTGAGAGTTTCAAACAAAACTACTACATTGATTCTTGTATGAACAATAACAAAAGCAATCTTCATCATGGATCCGATATTAGACCGTGACAACCACAGCTCAGTAATGTATAATGCGGCATCTGACTTAGTGGGGTTCTCCGGTCACGCCGGTTTGATTTCCTTCGTCCGTTCATGAATCCAACCCCGCAGGGTTAGTAGTGTTTTTACAAGTCTTTTGTCGGTTCTCCGGTCACACCGGTTTGATTTCCATCGTCCGTTCATGAATCCAACCCCGCAGGGTTAGTAGTGTTTTTACAAGTCTATTGTCCTCTCCTGCTATCTGCACGTATTGTACTCAATCCACGAGGTTTTCTTGTACTACCGAGTACGAGGACCTCTGGGATGACTGTTGTTTCGTGGTGTGAATAATAGTTGCCCGGGCTAGAACTTTAACTGCCGGGTCAGTGAAATCCAAGACGATGCAAAACTAGCTCAGTTGGTCAGAGCGCAGGACTGTTAATGCTGAGGGTGTCGGTTCGATTCCGGCAAAAACTCAAAAAACTGAGAACTCAAATCTACATGGATCTGAGCTACATAGACTTTCAAGCAAGGGTACTAAATTAATGCTACAAGTAATAAAAGCAATCATCAATCAACCCGATACCACCAAATTGCCGAAGCGGATGAACGGACACGGCGTGACCGGAAACCCCCGCTAAGTCTGATGCACATAACCGCTGAGCTTTGGTTGCTTAATATCGGATCTGATGTTAAACAACCACAGCTCAGAGGTTATATGCATTGGACTTAGCAGAGTTGTCCAATTACGCCGCCGGGCAGGTTCGATTGCCTTCGTCTTTTCATGCTGCCGTGTTGTACAGTGTTGCTGTGCCAGTGACAGCGAATTGTGTTCAGCGTGCTGTCAATATGGTAAATGTTGCAGTGTTGTGTTACTCAAAAAAATCAAGCTCTGGTTCTGCCAGTGCTCATATCAAAATAGGGGGTTTCCAGAGCCGACGAGGCGAAGTGACAATTAAACTCGATATTGTTTCTGTCGGATGATAATTGATGAACAGACTCGCAACCATGACCTTGCATCCTTGAGATGCCAACTATTGGTTTTGAATAAAAGTACACTCTGACGAGAGAGGCGGGAAAATGGCGAAAATGTGAAACCTATTTCGGAGCATCGACTCTGCGGCTCGCAGCTTAGTCGGGCCATGAACTGGTTTGATCGGCTCCACACCAGTGCAGATTTGAGGTTCAACTATGGTTGTCTGATCGGCGCGCTGTCGTGATGGTGTGATGAGCTGCTGTGTTGTATGGTTGCCAGTGTTTGGCGATGACCCGTCGTTTCTCGTTGAGCAGATCTCGTTGAAGGGAGAAGGCACTACCACTTCAAGAGGAGAAGTGCGGAGCTTTCGTGGCGTCAAGTCGGGCTTCTCACGCAGTCGCTGCAGCGCCGTTGTTCCAGGCGCGCTTGCATGCGTGCATATGTAAATGTTGTGTGTGTGCGTGTGTATATGTGTATGCATATATGTGTACGAACATGCAGATTTGTTTATAGATGCATGCGTACGTGTATGTATATGCGTATGCATGTATATACATGTATATATGTTTGTGTATGCATGTTTGACTGCCCTTTTTTCTTTTGAGAAAAGGAAAAGATGTGACGACAATCAGCAAGCCAAAGTCATTCACTTTGGTCAGAATAAAAGACTGAACCTTGAGATTTCTAAAAGTAAAAGCCACATAATAAGCAATGTTCATTTCATGATGCTCCGGCTTATATTTTGAGTTTGCAGGCCAATTTTCGGTGCTAATTAAAATGTTCGTGACATTAATAAATTCTTTGTCTTTTGCCTGGGACCTTCGAAATGGCCTCGGACGGAAAAATTGATTTCAGAAAGAGAGCGGTCCCGGTCAAGCTTAAAAGTCATAACAGAGCAATCTTGTTGCATATGAAATAGTTAACATTATGAATCAGTTAAATCGGCAATCAAAACCAACTTATAAAGATTGGCTAGTAAACCATCTGACAGAAACTATCACTAGCCTGCATGTCGCAGTTGTGTTAGCATTTTCCAAGAATCATCACGGTATCACGGTACATCCAAAATACAGCATGACCAAAAAAAATATTATTGTATTTTGTCTACCAATTAATTTATTTGATATATGTCACATAGAATACTGTGTTGAATTTTTTTTAGAAGAATACACACTAAAAAAAAGTGGTTTAGGGACATAAATTAATTTAATTAATTGGCTAAACAGACATAATTGACCACCTGATTTTTGTCTCGTAGCATGTTGTGTTTGATTTTTTTAATCACGTATTACACCAATGTTATTGAATTGGTTCGCTATGACACCGAGTCGCTGTGAAAGTGTGTTACTATCCACTGTCGTTCTCTTTCATTTGGGAGTCCTTCACTCTACGTCGCCATGCGCCATTCTACTTGACACTTAGCATGTCTCTCGGCGGCGCTCTGAAACAACAATGTCTATCCAGATTGGCGCTGCGCCACCGTGCGCCTCTCGTCTTTCATGAGGCGCATGGCGGTGCTGTGCCAATGTGATCGAGCGCCTGTCTTTCCTGTGCACAAGTTTCTTTGCCAGAGCGCACTAGAATGACATGTTACCAGTTCAACATTACTATTTTGAGAATCTGCTTTAGCCCCCCTCCCTTTTTTTTGAGTCTTCCATACTCATATGTATGTACCAGCATGAATTTTGATGTTGTTCTTAGTGGTATTAGACAGTGTTGAACTGACAAGCTGTGCGCACTTCAAACTTGTATTGATAATTATCTTATTTTCCAAATTCTTCGCTGCTATCTTGGAATCTTGCGCCGAAAATAGCCTGATGTACTTTTGTGCTTATAATGGCATGAGTTGTGTTCAGTCCGAGGGCATGCACCCAGCACTCACGTACAATCAGAAAAATACACTGGTTACATAGTGCTTTCATGCTTATTGGTGAAGAGTGCATTTCTAGAGCGTCTGTTCGATTCCGTCCAAAACCGAGAATTCAAGTATGCATGGATTTGAACTACATAGACCTCAGTCCGAAGTACTAAACCACTGTTGAAAGTATAAAAGCAATCATCATCATTAATTGATGAGCATGCAAATTACAATTTTATAGAGCTGGACAGGAGTCGCCCATTACAAAAAGGAACGGCGACAAGAAGACGACTCGGTGAACAAGTAGCAGTCAACATGCACAAGATGGGTACAAGCTTCGTCGGAAAGGACTCCGGAAAGAGACGTGTAGCGTAGAATTGAAGAGGCGTAGATTTGAATGGTGGTGGCCGTCATGGTGGAGTTTAATGCTTAGGTAAGCGGGCATGACGCGACCGTGGTCTAGTAGTGGAAGACGATTTCTATAACACGCTCAAAAGGCTCAGTGTACAAGCAGGAAAGAAGGACAAGATTCTGACTGGTGGTGCATGTGCAACGCATATACGAAGCACATGACACAATAATCCAATCTTACTATCAGCAAATGCGTGAGTCGTCTGGGGCTGACGCGACGACATCGATGGAGAACCTTGGAAAACAAGTTTATGTGTAAATAACTCACAATCCCCTTGTCATCAGCTGCTGAAGAAAGGTGGAGGCGGGGCAAAGCTTGAGTAAGAAGAGCAAATCAAAAGCGTTACACACAAAAGGCGCAGCACAAGTATCGGCCCTTGAACGGTTCAATATTTCTGATACTGCCAAGAAATCAAACCAAGGTGCTCAATTGGTCAGAGCGCGGGACTGTTAATCCTGCGGTCGTCGGTTCGATTCCGGCAAAAACTCAAAAAACCGAGAACTCAAATCTACATGGATTTGAGGTACATAGACCCTCGAGCAAGGGTACTAAATTACCGTTACAAGTAATAAAAGCCATCATCAATCAAAGTGATAGTGGAATTGCCGCTGTGATAACGACCAAATTGTAAACAGGGACTTGAAGCTAAAGTTCATTTCTATGAGAAAAGCAAAGTCAGAAGAAAAAAAGGTCAAAACATGCACAGGTTCAAAGGTCAGGTTTCCATGATCCAGCAAGAGTGAAACGATTGAAACAATTGCAAAACGGCGGGGAAATGGCGAAAATATGAATCCTATTTCGGAGCATCGACTCGTGAGCTCGCAGCTTGGGCGGTACGTTGGAAGCAGCGCCTGCCAACGCTGACGCACCACCCTCCACAGCGTTTCATGAGACATCATCTGCAGCTTGGGCGGATAGGCTCCGCACCAGTGCAGATGAACGGGTGTTGTCTGGGCGCCGCGCTGTCGTGATTGCGTGATGGGCTGTTGTGGGGTTTGGTTGTTCCTTATTGACGTTTCTCCTTGAAAAGTCACTTTGGTCATTTTCGGGCTTGAAGTTCTGCGTGCTCATCTACTGGGGCTCTGCTGCACCGCTACTTTTCCTCTAATCTTTCTACAACTACGCAAGGAGCCATTGTGAAGCTGCGCGGAGCTTTTTCAGAGCTATGCAGTCTCTTCATTGGATCAGTGTGAAACAGTAAAATTGCGTTTGTTCGAGGTCCGCGAACTGTTCTGGGGTATGTTGGAAAGAAGGGATAGGGGTTTGAGGGGTATTTGTGTCTCAGGAAGTGGGTACAATGAAGTCCCAGCATTGGAGGTGCTAAATTTGGTTTGATTGCGTCGAACGAAAGAGACGTGCAGGGCTCCCTGCGTCTGCATCAGCTCCTCGCGCGTTTGCTGCCTCGCCGTCATTCCAGGCGTGCTTGCATGCGTGCATATGTACATTTTGTATGTGTGTGTGTATATATGTGTATGTGTGTATGTGTGCGGACATGTATATATATATATATATGTGCAGGTGTGTATGATAATGTATATGTATGCGTTTATACACATGTGTATGTGTATGTGTATTCAAATTTGTGCGTAGATTGTGAGTCTCAGTATCGGTGCTTCAGCGTGTGGACGGTGTCATGCATGCGCATGTGTGTTCGTGTGCATATGTATGCGTATGCATATTTGTGTAAGTATATATATATGTGCATTTTTTTGCAGTGAGTGTTGCATGCACTTTGCACAGATGTTTTGAGGACCAGTGCATGGGCAGGTGTATACGTTACATAGGTGTGTTTTTACGCCAACGTACACATCTGCGACGCACTCGCTTCAGGTTGTTTGCATATGCGTATATCTATATATACTTGTATATGCATGCATATGTATATGGATGCGTATGTGCGTCTATGGAGTTGCTTGACACGTTGAAGCGTTGTTACTCAGGTTCTATATCTGTGCATACGTGTGCATATGCATGCGTATGTATATGTGTGTGCATGTACGCGTGTACAGGTGCATGTGTATATTTATGTATATGTATATGTATATGTGTATGTATATGTATTCATATACATTTATATACACGCGCGTGTGGGTGTACATATGCACTCGTGTAGGCGCATTTTGTTTATTTGTACAGTCCAATCTCTCTGCTACACGTGTATTACAGGTGTTTATTAACACCTGCATGTGTGTGTGGGGGGGACTGGAAGTGGGGGTTTTTGCAGCTTGCTCATGGCTAGCGCTTGTTGCTGGTGTGCAAGGCTATATTGTGGTAGGGGCAGAGATAGGGGTGTTGTTTTGTATATTTCTCTATTTTTGCGAGAGGCGCATCTCGCTCGGGATGGGATCTGAGAACATAAGGCGTTCTAAGATCATGAAATGAGGGGGGCAGTAGGGACTGGGCGTTGATACGTCTCGATGGCTGGTAGGCGACAAAACCACGGCACAGGGAAGGGTGATGGGGTGAGGGGCCATCGCTTGCCATCACCACCGTGTTTTTTTTAGAATTTATTTATGTATTGCGGCTTTCTGTCTAGATCCGGGAGGTTGCTAGCGAATATTCTTTTTCCTTACTTATATACATTAATTCTTGTATATTTCACATTTATCTCATTTTATTTATTTTCTTGTCAAACACGTATTTAATATTTAATTTGTCATGTGCTTGACGTTATCACTGGCTAACACGCATGGACCTTATTGTTATCAGCATACACGCACGCCGACTATTTCAAAGTTCTTACGAAGTAATAAAAGCAACATCAATCAATCTGTTTTTTTTTGGTTTTCTAATCTTTTGTTTTGTTTTTGGTGTGTGTATTTTTGTATGTAGGAAAGAGAAAGGGGGAAAAGGACTCGGAAAAAGAAAGAGTTGGGGGGTGGGTTTAGGGAGTTACCAGGAGCTACTGAGGAGGGTAGGACCTCATACCAATAACACTAGATCGACATGAATTTTTTTAGTTTTGCATCACCTGCAAAAGGGCAAACAAAACAAACAACGCCATTTATTGATTGATCTTGATTTTATTACTTCGTAAGAAAGAGTTTAGTAGCTTTGCTGAAGGATCTATTTGCGCTATGTGAAGCTAGGACCTAGTTGAGAAAAGACGGAAAAATCGCCCCTTTAAAACATCCGCCGGCGTATTTTGTGGACTCCAAACACCTCAAAAACATCTGTGCCTTTGAGAAGTCTGGAGACTCGGATTCGAAGGAGACATTTGGGCGTGGTGGTGGCAGGAATTACGCCAGCAGCCAGTTTTCTAACCAAAATAGGCACAATGCAATCAGCAGGGTGTCAGATTGACAGAAGAATGTGAGAGGCCCGATGTAGATCACTGACGGTTTGGCGGCTGAAACACACCGTCACATCAACAGTGCAGGCTGCGAAGGAATGGCAACGACAGTTACGTCTGTCCACCACTCCATCTGGAGGCACATGTATGACAGCATGCATGCTGCACAAAAGCCAAAAAGCAAGCTTAAGTTTCACATGCTTGACAAACAAAGTAACATGAGCACGCTGCGGCAACGAGAAGAGTTTCTAAGAATCTGCTGTGAGAAAGATCTGGCGGAGAAGGCACAGGATATAGAGGTGACAATATGCAAGAAAAAAAGTTGGGAGACACGGTACAATTTCGATCCAGTGTCTTTCTTCGTAAATCGTTTCTGGAGCAGGCGATCGGATGGGGTCGCAATAAATGAGGCCCTGCAGATCGTATATATTTTAGAATCTAAACGGTCAACAGACAGGCACGAGGGATTCCTGGAGGTAAAAGATTGATTGATAATGTCTTATTACTTGTAACGGTAATTTAGTATTCTTGCTTGAGGTACTGCGCAGCTGAAATCCTCGTAGATTAGAGCACTCGGTTTTTTGAGTTTTTGCCGGAAACGAACCAACGACCTCGGGATTAACAAACCCGCGCTCTGAATACCTAATCTACTTATTTTGGTACTTTGCAAAATAGTGCACTTTGGTAATTGAAATTGTTACAGTGATTTCCTTAAATTTCAAATAACTATTTGACGATTAATTTTTCCCTTATTCTACGTCACGTGGTAGCATACAGGGTGGTTCCGGGAAGTAGAAACCACGGGTTTTGACCCAGCCAGCCAGTTTCTAAGCAATATTTCTAGTCGTGCATAGAATTTATTTACTCATATATCTAGGCGTACATCCAAATTCCAGTCTGCAGTTTCTACTTGCCAGTTTCTACTTCCCGGATCCACCCTGTACTACATACACAATGGTTACCAGGTAGTTGGTGAGATGTGAGTTGTTGACACAGCCCTTATAATAATAATAAAAAATCTGAAGAATTTGTACTTGCGATGACACTCGGACCTCATGCTTGTGACTCGCCTCCGTTTCAGAGTGCCACTGGGTCACCTTTACAATTACAATGAATAAGCGTAGAGAGAGGTCCTGGACATGAGTTGCGTAAATTGTACGCCTGGATTCACTGTGTCATGTATGTGTGTAATGAATATGATGTCCAAAACAATAAGAGACTTATTACAACATTTTTTTGAAAACTCAACACGATTTTTAAGATTGAACTACATAATTACAGATTTGTCAAGCTGTACCCACATGTTTTCTCAAAAATACATCACACATCACATTCTTGTTAAGTTGCACAAATATGTTGTTGAAAATCAAATAAAAATATTCTAGTAATATTCGTCATATAAATCTGTAACATATCTAATACGTTATTAAATATGTCACACATATTTGACATGTTTTGTTTGAAAATTTCAAAAAAATAATTCCATCTTACATATTCTCTGGTCTGTCTGTTTTTGATAATTTTTTAGAGTCCTTTCAAATATCGCTTAATGTTGCTTTCAAGTACCAAGAAATCAGAATCTCGGAAGAATCTGTTCGTGTTGAACCTGGAGTTGCGACAACAACCACTTGCAAGGCCCCGCTGTGCCACGCCAATACCAAGGGGGTGCAAGACCAGAAAGACCAGATGAAGAGAGAGGCCTGGGTGTAATATATGCAAGGCCAGCATGGCGTCAAGTCTGGAGGATAGTGCATTTGGGCCCTTACACTTCCAACTGATGTAGACGGATTCGTAAGTGGCAAGATTTGGGCCATAGTCTGGTAAGGTTGGGAGACACGTCGGATATGCGTAATGATGATGATTGCTTTTATTACTTTCAAAAGTAGTTTAGTACCCTTGTTTGAGGGTCTATGAAGTTCAAATTCATGAGAATCTGAGGTATCGGGTTTTAGACGGAATCGAACCGACGACCTAGGGATTGACAGTCCCTCGCTCTGACCAACTGAGCCACGCTTGCACGTGAGGTGAAGGTGGAGGAGAAACGGCTGAATGCATTGTCATTTGACAAGGCACAAGAGAAATGTACAGAAGTCGCTGGGGAAATGGCGGGAGATACGCTGAGAGCTACACGTAAGGCTCATAATCTTGGGGAGGGGATCACAAAAGCACAATACGTTGAGGCTACCATGGCATTCATTGAGAAGGGCGTCGTCTTTAACACACAGTGTGCCAAATGGTGCGACATAGCAGCAAACGTCCGCCTGGAAATCGGGTCCAAACAGGTGTGCCGCCTCAAACAAATGTGTATGCCAACAAGAGCAGCTCAAAAACATCTGACCTTTATCATTGATGTGTTTGATGGAATCCGGAGAATTCATATCTCCAGATTTCTGACTTCGGGAATCGAACCCGAGCCGCGAGGTTCGTAGTCAAGAAGCTAACCA
>Ga0335398_10008691_pt1 | contig 11953 bp, 5 predicted proteins | sample BON03_FD_205742 | JGI IMG/M metagenome (GOLD analysis project Ga0335398, IMG submission 205742) | Freshwater microbial communities from Lake Bonney liftoff mats and glacier meltwater in Antarctica - BON-03 (spades assembly) (version 2) | ecosystem: Environmental > Aquatic > Freshwater > Ice >...
TATATATAGTTCTGACTAAGAACTCTAGTTGAGTAGTAACATCTTGTAGTTACGTTTTGTGCTCAAGTTGTGTTATTTGTGTTTTGGGGGGGCGGCGGCGCACCAGGCAAGGACCTTCGTGTGGCCCTTCTTGCACTTGGGCTCGCAGCCGAGCGGCGCCGGGGCAGTCTTCTTCTTGGCAGACAGGTCGTCGCCGGCCTTGATAAGCTCGTCGATCCGTCGAAGCTCGTAGCCGGCAGCGGTGTGCACGAGGGATAAGAGGAGCGTGGCGATGGCCGCCACAAGGAGCGCGAAGATGCAGGCGTGGCGGTAGAATAGCTCGAGGTAGCCCATGTAGCCAATGTTGAGGCAGCCGTGGGCGTTACACGGCTGGGAGTCGCCGCAGCAGGCGCAAAACTCCCAGGCGTTGACGCGGTGCCAATCTTCGTTGCACGTCACGTACGCGCCAACGCCGAGCGCCTCGGCCGCCGGGTCAATGCACGAGGGCAGGCCGCACGAGTCAAGCGGGTCGGTGGGCGCGGGCGCCGAAGAGCCGTAGTACTTGGTGAAGTTGGGCGGCACGGCCACGGCCACGCCGAGTGGCAAATTTCGCAGCGTCTCGTGGTGGAGGAACTTGAGCGTCTTGAGCATCGTCGCGCCGCGCGACGGGGCGAAGCCGGGCGACGCGACGGCGGCGGCGGCGCAGAGGGCGACGGTAAGTAGGGTGGTGCCGCGGGCGAGGCCGATGCGGAAGCGGAAGGCGATGAGCGTAGGCTCGAGCTCCTTGGGCGTCTTGGAGTGGGCCGCGGCGGAGACCCAGAGCGAGTAGAAGGCCAGGCCGAGGATGAGTACGGCCAGCACGAGAAGACTGACCAGGAGCGCGGCGAGCAGCGCCACCTCGGTGGGGACGAGCGGCCAGGCGCAGAGCGACGAGCAGCTGAGGGTCCAGAGACTGACGAGGCCGACGGTGAGGAGCGCGCACGCCTTGGCGCCGAAGACGACAGGCAGCGCAACGGCGGTGGCTCCACGGAAGATCTCGTACCCGGTCGCGACCATGCCGAGGCTGTAGGCGGCGGGCGCGCAGCCTAGGCCGAGGAGGAGCATCGCCGAGGCGGAGAGCAGGCGGAGCGTCTCGATCCGCTGGTGAACCGCATCGGGGTCGAGGGAGGAGGCCAGGCTCAGCGCGATGGCCTCGCGGTGGTACTCGGCCGCAAAGGTTGAAGACATCAAGCTGCTGGGAAGGGGAGGGTGTCAGAACAATACAGAATAGGATTGGGATGATCCTTGATGTGTGTGTGTCTGGGGAGTCGCACAGAAGGGCGCAGCACACCTGGACGAGACGTTGGGCGGGTGAACGGGCACAGAGAAGAGGTCGACCGCGAGCGCGAGGCACGCGAGGCCGAAGACGAGCAGCGCCCAGAAGCCGAGCTCGATCACGCGCGCCGCGGCGCCGCCGGAGGCGGTCTCGGCCGCCTGCGCCGCAGTGCGGCCCGCCGCCGGCATCAGCTGGCGGCGCAGCACGAGCGATGCGGCGGTGACAGCGAGCAGGCTGCACGCGAGGCCGCCCGTGACAAGCGGCGCGTACGTGTTCATGATGGGCCCCAGCAGGTCCTTGCCGACGGCGGTCGAGGCAATGACCTGGAGCATGTTCGTGGCCGCCGCGAAGAGCAGAAGCAGCGACGAGGCGATGGTGCCCCGCAGGAGCCAGTTGGCGCCGCCGTCGGGCGTGCACCTCTCGGCCAGCAGGCGGGCGCGGCTCTTGCCGTGGTGCGACTCGAAGGCTGCTTCGCGCGGCATGACGGGCGGCATCGAATTTGCAGCCGCAAAGTGATGTCCTTCGCGTGTCAATTAAAAGTGTTTAGCCCGGGAAAAAAGTGGAATCCCTGCTTTGGAAGGACTAGTCAGACTACCATAGTCTAGTAGCTGGGAAGTAAGTCGGACACTGACTGGGGCGGGCTTTAAACCCGTGTCTGTTTTATATAGGCTAGTGTTAATTATCCCTGTGCCTAAACAAGTTCCGGGTTAACCGAGCCTTAATTAAAATTATTAAACATAACGGACAAGGCCGACGACGCGATTTCTGTTCGGCGCGTCGGCTGCTGGCGGGCACGGGGGCGGCAACAGCACCTTCATCGAGCCCAACCCTAACCCGCTCTCCGACGACAAGAAGCGTGCGCACGGCGGCGAGACTCGAGGTGCTGAAGGTAGGCGAACGCGGTCTGGCGCCAGCGTGCAAGGACGCAGAGCGCGAGCACGGGCACACAACCCACGAGCGCAACGATTCACAGGGCGATCTCAAACACTGGCAACGGCTAGTCGCGGCGGCGCGCAAGGGACGGTCAGGCGGGCAGGGCTGGGAGGGCAGGGAAAGGTGGGACGGTGGAGAGGGTGCTGCTGACTGCCCCCCTCTAGGACCGAGGATGCGTCACGGAGACCCCTGCCGGTATCTCTGCGGCTCCCCTCTGGTAGCTTTCGTGACCCGCTAACGGCGCGCCAGCAAGCTGGGTAGGCAGGGTACCGAAATGTATTATAGATATTCGGGATGGTATTAAGATTAAATTGGTATTAGCAGGTATTAGCAGGTATTAGTATTAGTGCAGGCATTAGCAGGTCGTATTAGCAGGTATTAGCAGGTATTAGCGAAAAAGTGCTAGTACTAATATACTCGCTAATTAATACTCGCCATTACTCGCAGGAGCTAATACCTGTGCTATAATACCTGCACTAATACCAACAAAAATCACTAATACCGCCACTGGTATTAGTGAAAAAAAAATTGGTATTAGTGCAAGTATTGCCTCGCTTTCTCTGTGGCCCCGCTCCTACTACTGCTAGGTAGATGTAGGGATTCAATATCACAAAGCACTATCACAAAGCACTCGCACACCACATGTGCGACCTCCCCCCTTGAAGATCCCCCCTAAGCCCTGATGGCTTTCGGGTTGGCAGGGTTTATCGAGAAAGACAGCAGCTGCTGCCTCTGAGCCTTGCGGACCGTACGGAGTAGACCTGAGTCTTCTTCGTTCGATCAAAAATGGCTCGAAAGATGGCCGTTCACAGAAACGGGTCTTTCACAGTGTTCCATTGGTCAAAATTAGAATAGACCAATGCCAACTAAGTTCTGGTTCTGGGCGGAAATACCGCCTGAACCACTAGTGTGCCCCGACGTGGAACATGTTCCAGTCGGGCACCTGCCAGAGCCCCTCCCCTCGAGGGGAGGGACCCCTGTATCGGCTGCTCCAACCCGCCGTAGCCGCCAGTAGAGAGCCAACGGCTCAGCAAAACTGGCCACGAGAGGGCTCAGGGTCATCGGGCACCTGTACAGCTCTCCGAAGAAAAACAGGCTACCACCCAACAAAAGAAAAGAGAGCCTGAGAAAGAAAGAGAAAGGAAGCAAGGAAAACGAAACCAAAAACGATAGACGCTGATGGGTCTTGGACCCCACCCGTCAGCTCGTCTAACGGCCGCATAGCTGGCTGCTGTGGCCGCACTAATATCCGACTGCAGTCCGACTGCGCCCGACCGACTGCCGAGACCGCACTATTGACTGCTACGGCCGCACTACTGTCGCGCCGCTGCGCTATATTGCCTCGCTGCTGCCCTGCCCGCAGTCTCCGCTACGCCCCTAATGGCGAGACCCCTAATCCTCGAGAGGAACAAATAAGCTAGGTGGTATTAGAGCGAGTTTTCTTGGTATTAGTGTATTAGTGTAGATATTAGCAGGTATTAGGTATTAGTGAGAGTATTAAAACGAGTATTCGCATGTTTTGCTCATACTAATACCTGCTCATACCTGCTCATACCTGCTAATACTTGCTAATACCACACTAATACCTGCTACTACCTGCTCCTGCTCATGCCTGCTCATACCAATCAAATCCTAATACTAATACCGACCAAAATCTAATACATTTTGGTACCACCGCTCCTAAGGTTCATCACAGAGATGTTGATTGGCACTCCACTAAATTTGGATATTGATAAACTAAGACTTGTACAGTAAATATCGACGATATATCGACTTGATATATCAATTCACAAAAACAAAAGCATCATTAAAAATATCGACGACGTATAGATCAGCCAAAACACCACTAAATATCAAAAAAAAAACATATTATATATTCGATATTTCTATTCACATCTCCAGTTCACAGGCTGTGTATGCAGTAACAGTAACAGTAACAGTATAATAAGTAATCCACAGAAATCCAGCAATCCATCTCTCCAGCATCCATGGATTATGGATGCCTTTTCACTCAGCACTGGCACTGGATATCGAGAGATAACGACGCCCACGGCGCTGCTACTACTACTAAATGTTGATTGATGTTGATCGCGCACACCACTGCTACCACTAAATATCGTCAACATATCGATATATGTTTTGCGCCTTCGGCGCCACTAAATATCGAATAATAAACATGTTCGTTATCTGTGAGTATCATCCTTAACCGCTCCCCCAGTGAGCTAGACGCCTGCCCACCGCGCCGGCGTCTGTGTGTGTCTGTGTGTTCCAGCTAGACGCGGCTGTTACTCCCTGTACCTGTAACACACTGTAACGTGGATCCATTCGACGAGGAGCCCCTCGTAATTTACCAACATCTTCAGGATGTCCAAAGAACGTTTCCATCCTGACCATTGGCCATTATGGGAGTGCTGTGCATGGGGGAAGGAGATTTAGCTCTTATATTATATAAGTAAGATATTGTCAATGTCAATATGTTATTGCAATTTCTAAATAATATGAAGGGAGTCGTGGGAAAAACATATTGCGCAATAATATTGAATGCAATAAAGGGGGGTTGGGAGGGGGGTATTGCACAATAATAATGTGCAATAATGTCCCTTTTCCGTGTCGAGAACGGAATTTTTTTCAAACACAAACACCTCGAGCAATCCAAAATCCGACCCCTAAAAACCAAAAAACACCTCAAAACACCTCAAAACTGGGTGGGGGGTGCAATAAGTGGTGTTATATCGTGCAATAATATATATATATTGCACAATAAAGGGAGTGGGAGTGTTTGCGAAGAATATTATTGTGCAATAAGCAATACAGCCTCGAAGTGATACAATATCTTGTAAAGGCCAAGGAAGGATGCAGGAATAAGGAGATGCGGGCATTGCGATTGCGCCACTGGACGAGCTTCTTCTGTATGACCGGCCAGACGGGCTCGTGAGCAGCCTTGGCTTCCCTGATCTTCTCCCGCCAGACAGACGAGCTCGTCGAACTACTTCTTGATTCCCGGGCCGCAGGGCGGTTAACCCTTCAGATTCATAAATGGGCATTTCCAAAAAAATGATTTGCGGATAAACAAAAGCTATAGTTTTTATCATGTTTGCAGTATATTAACTTCTTATTCTGGCACGGCAGAAGAGGAAGAGGGTATTCTGATCTACGTATCCACATTATCTACTCGTCACCTCCCCTACCCCTCGCCTCCCTCGGATGGCGGATGTGCACATCACAACAAACAACATGCAACACTGACACTGTGGACTGTGGTCAAGGGGTAACCCTGACCCTGACCCAAATAATACCCAAATAATCCCGGAGTCAACCCGGTATTCTGTTTTTTGTGGGTGTTGTCGAATATTTAATAGTGTTCAGTATACTGTCAGTACGGTATTCATGTTAATCGTGTTGGTATTATTATTGTGTTATAACATTCAGTCGTGTTTTTCTAGGGTCTATCGCAGGTGTTTTGAGTTTTATAGGTTATGGGTATCGCGTATCGCGTATAGTATTCATCAATGGTATTCATTACGGTATTCATGGTGTTTTGTTATAGTATTCAGATTCAGTTTTTTTTTAGCAGGGTATCGCAGGTAATTTGAGTTTTAGGTTATGGGTATCGCGTATAATAGTAATAGTATTCAATATGGTATTCAGTTTTCGGCATTCATCACATTCATGGTATTGTTGCTGTGTTATATAATTATAGTATTCAGTGTTTTTTTAGGGAATCACAGGTGTTTTGTGTATTTAGTTTTTAGGTTATGGGTATATATCGCGTATCTCGGATCTCAGATGTTTTAGTTTTGGCGCATTTATTTATATAATAGCATGCAGGTATTCTCTGAAAAGTATTCTGTATGCTTCATGAGCATGAGTATTAGGATATTATTAGTTATTAGGTCGGAAGGTCGGGTATTCAATGATATTTGAAAACTATTCATAGTTTTCTTAGGGTGTCGCAGGTACATGTTTTGGCGCGTTTATTTTCACGTGCGTATTTGGAAGGTATTCGGAAGGAATTCCATATTTTGTTTAGGTATTCAGCTTGGATGTGCCGTAAGACGCAAGACCGTAAGGTGAAAGTGAAAGGTCCGAGAGCCCGGGAACTTACGTAGTAAGGTCTTATATACGTAAGTCTTAATACGTAAGTCTTACACTAGTTTTGTTTTTGGTGAGTAGTATTAGTATGAGTAAAGGTTTTTGTTTTAGCTCGCGCAGCCGCGTTTCTCGCCCCTCCCTCTCTCGTTTCTTGCTCTTGGTCTCTGGCTCTCTCTCTCGACACGAGCTCTCCCCCCCCCCCCCCCCCCCCCCCCCCCCCCCGCCGCCCCCCCCCCCCCCCCCCCCCCCCCCCCCACCCCCCCGGCCCCCCCCCCACCCCCCCCCGACCCGGGCCCCCCCCCCCCCCCCCCACACGCGTGCCACCGGAGCCGGAGCCCGCCGCCCTCGCCCTCCCGCCATCTACACCGCGGGGCGCGACGACGAGCCGACGAAACATTTTGCGTTTCGGGCGCAGCAGCGCGCACAGCGACCCGCCGAATAGAGTTATTAGAGTTTTGTTTTAGTGTTTAACTTCATCTACACTGGCCGAGGGACCTTACAACACTGACTGTAACTGTAAGGTCGCGGTGACCTTACATAAGCGTACGTAAGACCTCACGTGCAATCTTACGGCGCATCCAAGGTACTCAGTCGGGTATTCGGTATTCAATAGTCATTCAAAAAAAACAAAATGGTGTTCGATCTCTTTTTGGGGGGTAAATACAACCTTTAGTATTTCATTTTTTTTATAGGTATTAGTATTGAGTATTAAGGTATAGGTATTCCGCAAAGTATTCCAAAGTATTCCAAAGTATTCTAAAGTATTCCAAAGTATTCGGAAGTGTTCCAAAAAGTATTCGACCATTTTGAGAAAATCGAACAATGCACGAATACGAATACCTTCCCCACATCCCCATAACATTTTTCAGTGGGTTAACCCGACTAGTTACCCTGTGAAAAAGGCGCGGGTTAACCATGGAGCATGTTCGTTCGTAGCCGCCACGAAGAGCAGCAGCAGCGACGAGGCGATGGCCAGAAACCCTCCCACCCCCTCGTCGCGATAGGGTGAGGGGAAGTGGTTAATAAGGCACGGCACCTGAGGGCGGCGGACCCTCAAGAGAGTTTAGAACCGCCCTACAACACAACGATCCGCAGTGGCCTAGCTCTAGCTGGCATAAAGTGCCCCGCAGCCCGGAGGAGCCAGTTGGCGCCGCCGTGCGCGGGCGTGCACCTCTCGGCCAGCAGGCGGGCGCGGCTCTGCTTGCCGTGGTGCGACTCGAAGGCCGCGCCGCGTCGCGCAGCGAGGCAGGCGGCATTGACCGAATTTTGACAGCCGCAAAAAGTCGCGTCACGGAATAAAGTTTAATCCCTCCTTTGGAGGGGTTAGTCTAGTCGCTAATGGGAAGTAAGTCGGACACTGACTGGCGGCGGGCTTCAACTTTAAACCGGTGTCTGTTGTATATAACCCTATGTGTTAATTAACCCTGTGCCTAAACGAGTTCCGTGGTTAACCCGAGCCTACGTGTACGTGTACCGGCTATTTTTTTTTATAAACTGAATAGACACCGACTCAGAAAGCACAACACGCAAAAAGCGCGCCGAGTACGGCCGTAGGTGTTGGAGTCAGAGAGGCAGGATGCCCGGGCGCGATGCGTATGGGTAGGGTAGGAGGACTCCTGGTGGACGGCACGGCTGAGGAGCATCTGCGTCACGGAGACCCCTGCCGGTATCTCTGCCTCTGCGGCTCCCCTCCAGTAGCTTCGGTGACCCGCAGACGGGCGCGCCAGCGGATTAACCCTGCAAATGAGTATACATGATTCGGCGACGCCAGCGCGTACACGCGCACAGCGCTCAGCAGGCCCGCGTGCCCGTCTAGTTCCAGTTCCAGCTTAAGTCCAGCCTATACACCACCACAATCCGCCAACACCACATGCACATGTACAAAATCTAAGACCTCCTTCTTGACTCCTCTGACTCCCGGAATCACCCTGCGTTTAGCGTTGGATGATCTGCGCTGCGCCCCCCCCACCGTTTGCCCCTACTAACAACCCGCGCAGCCTGGACAGCCCCGTCGGGTCCAGTCTGCACGTAAAGAAGCCCCCCGCCGGTATTGCGAAGAGCTCCTCCCGGTTGGAGCAAATCTCGCTGTAGAGGCACGCCTCCAAAAAGAAAATGTTGTCGTTGGCGAAGCCCTCGCGCCCGCAGCCGTGAGGCGCGTAGCCGTAGCAGGCGCCCAGCACAGGCCGGACCCGGTCGTCCTCCTAAGACCAGTGAAGAGGAGGTTCCAAGGTTAGTAAGGTCCCCCCCCAAGAGTGTCTACGGTTAGTCGTGGGTCCTTTTGGACAGTGGAGAGGAGGGGGTCGTCACAAGGCCAGCCCAGTGTCTCCTAAGGTTTAGTCCGCCTCTAAAACTAGCAGCCGACCTGTTCGCCCTCGTCCTCGCCGGCGCCGTGCACGTTCCCACCTCCTCTGTGAATGTTTGGGTTGACCCTCACAGCCGCGGGCGTGGCGAAGACGACGTGCGGCGCCCGCTGGCCCTTGAGAAGGCCCATCGCGCCACAGACCTGCGGGGAATGTATCCACAGTGGGCCCAGCACGCCCTACTCTAGCGCTCTAGCTAGGCGTTGGCCTTTACAAGATATTCTTTCACATTAACGCTTTTGCGCACGAGTCCATCATCTTTTTATTGCCCCCCCCCCACCTACAATGCCCACATTGTTGCAATACTATTGCAATACTATTGCGCAAAATACGGCCCCCCCCCCCTTTTTTAGGTGCCATACACCATACAAGATCGGTAATGGCAATATCGTGTAAATGCCAAGCTAGGCGTCACCGTTTGGCTGGTGCGTTGCGGGAGGAGGGCAGGCCCCTCTCGTACTAGCCTTTACAAGATATTGTTTCACTTCAAAGCTTTATTGTGGGAGTCAATCATCCTTTTATTGGTCCCTCCCCACCTGCAAAGCCTACCCTATTGCAAAACTATTGCACGACCATTGCGCAATATACGCCCCCCCACCGACCCTCCCCTTTTATGCCATACACCATACAATATTGGTGATGGCAATATCGTGTAAAGGCCAACTCTCGAAGCAAAGCCCAGCAACTCCACCGCCCTAGCTGTGGCCCCCTAAAAAGACCTTCGGGACAACGCACAGGAGTGCGGCTCGATAGGGCGCGTTGGCTCCGTAGCCGTGTGGGTTGGCTCTGAAACTCGCCTTGTGTGCGCGCGTGTCTTATGAGCAGGCCCTAGTTTGCCTTTCTAATAAGTAAAAATCGACGCGAGTTGACGTTGACCATTTCATTGCAAAATGGCGAGTAACTGTTTCATTCTCTAATTAATTTGGCCTAATGTATTTAGCCATTCAGCCGCCTTCAATTATAACGGCCATTGGTCAACAGACCTCCGCGTCGATGATTTTTTTTAATCTTAGTGAAACTAGGGCCTGCTCATTGTGCAAGCGAGTAAAGTGTCGAGGTTTGAGTATGGCGTTGGGCAGGAGCGTCCCCACGTACCCGCCACTCGGTGTGTCGCTGGCCTTTACACGATATTTCCATCACCAATATTGTGTGGTGCATGGCATAAAAGGGGGGGGGGTCGGTGGGGGGGCATATGTTGCGCAATGGTCGTGCAATAGTATTGCAATAGATTAGGCTTTGCAGGTGGAGGAGGGCAATAAAAGGATGATTGACTCCCATAATAAAGCTTTGAAGTCAAAACATATCTTGTAAAGGCTAAGTGTGACGCTGGCGTACGATTCGCATTCCGCTCATCCAAAGAGTGCAACGTGCGGTAGGCTGAATCAGAAACAGAGACGAAATCGGCAGGGGAGAGAGCAGTCTATACATACTAATGATATGGGAATACAGACTACAGAATAAATAACTAGGGCGCAGCTACCACTTGAAGTTGGCACACGGGGTTCATTCCGAGTCACCGATGGAGAGCAGTCTATAATGAGCAGGCCCTGGTTTGCCTACGATTATAAAAATCATCGACGCAGAGGTCTGTTGACCGATGGCCGTTGTAATTGTAGGCGGCTAAATGGCTAAATAAATTAGCCCAACACAATTAGAGAAAAAAAAACGGATATTCGCAATTCTGCAATGAAATGTACACCATATGCTCGGGTGTACAATTTCTCTATTAGAAAGGCAAACTAGGGCCTGCTCATAGGGCGCAGCTGCCACTCGAAGTTGGCGCACGAGTTGTGGTCTGCGTCGTCGAGGGAGAGCAGTCTATAGTTAGAGCTAGCCGAATAGCAAAGGGTTCGCCCTAACTTGGTACCGTGCTTTAACTTGGTACTTTCTTCGCTTAGGCACCCCACGCACACATATCAAGCCCTGTAAATCTGTCGGCACGCGGGGGAGGGGCTCCTGTGCTGCCCGGTAACCAGAGGCGGGACGTCCGGCGCAGCAAACGGTCGTGCTGGCGAAGAATACCAAATCAAAGCACGGTACCCAGTTAGGGCGAACCCTTTGCTAGGGCGCACCTGCCACTCGAGGTTGGCGCAAGAGTTGTAGTCTGCGTCGTCGAGGGAGAGCAGCGACCGGTTGGCGCGAGCGCAGTCCTTCTCAGTGCTCAGCAGGCGGCGGCCCCGCGCGCCTAGAAAAGGATCACTTACGGGTGAGGTTCGCCTTTACAAGATATTGATTCACTTCAAAGCTTTATTGTGGGAGTCAATCATCCGTTTATTGCCCCCCCCACCTGCAAAGCCTACCCTATTGCAATTCTAATGCACGACCATTGCGCAATATACGCTCCCCCACCGACCCCCACCCTTTTAATGCCGTACACCATACAATATTGGTGATGGCAATATCGTGTAAAGGCCAAGGGTGAGGCCGGCTCGAGCCTGCTCCTGCGCCACTACCAACAAACCGTACACGCGCGAATAGCGGTTGCGGTGGTGTGATCTGGAGCACACACCCAGTCAAGACTTGAGTTCCGCCTCGTACTCGAGACTAGTTGTATAGTAAACACGCCGCGCCTCTACGCGTGGCGAGCCTAAGGGCGCGCTTCGCACGCACTCTGCTTAGCAGCCTCCTCTATGGGGTAGCCTAGTTACTTGTGTAGTGTATTGTTTGCGCGTGCGCCAGTGTTAGGGCTTTGTTTCTTTGTTTCCGTGAACGCACCCAGTCTCTTACTTTCGTTTATATACACATCCCACATCGCCAGCCCCCAGGTTCCGCTAACCGAACTAGCTGGCTGTAAAAAGATCAACAGGTCACACACACACACACCGATAGAGAACAACACTCCCAACACCGACACACACACGCACACGACGAGAACAACACCCCAAAACTAGCTGGCTGTGAAGGTGGTGTGGTGCGGGTGTAGACGTTGTGTTCACGTGCTAAGGCCGTGAGCCCCCTAACAGATAGTCTGGCGGGGGAAACTTCTACTTTCACTACACACTACTGCTATCTGCGCTGACCAACTTGGCGCCTCGAATAGGGCCCCGTCCCCGTTCACAAGCTGACAATGGCTATTCAGGTCAGAGGCCAACTCCTCTACTACTACTACTGCTACTGCTACTACTTCTACCACCACTCCTACTACCGCGGCCGAAAGAAATACATCACAGAGTGGACGTGGTGAGAGAGCGTGGTCTGGCGTGAGACGCTAGGTGCGCGCGTTCCCGTGTCCCGTTCTCTAACGGGGGCGGTCCTGCAGGGCAAGGCGAGGGGG
>Ga0335398_10008697_pt1 | contig 11949 bp, 9 predicted proteins | sample BON03_FD_205742 | JGI IMG/M metagenome (GOLD analysis project Ga0335398, IMG submission 205742) | Freshwater microbial communities from Lake Bonney liftoff mats and glacier meltwater in Antarctica - BON-03 (spades assembly) (version 2) | ecosystem: Environmental > Aquatic > Freshwater > Ice >...
CCCTCCCCCCCCCCCCCCCTACAGGGGTCCATACCCCCCCCTACGGGACAGGTCCGTACCCCCCCGCTTACGTGGGACAGCTCCATACCCCATGAAAACCCTCAGGACTGGGGTGTTTTCGAGATTCGCAATCTCGCCCAAACGCACAATACAAGCACAAAGGAACGGGCAGTAGCGAGTGCACCTTATTGTTGATGAGATTGTGGAGAGCGATGACGGAGCGGATGAGCGAAGAAATGTAGATAACCTGATGCCACACATTCACACGACGCATGCAAGTGAGAATGAAACAATAATCTCCAATACATCGATTGGCCACTTTTGGCACGTCACACGTCACGCTTCATTCAGCTGATAATATTCTGGCTTGCGGTGGCGCGTTGGATCAGCGCGCGGCAGCGGAGAGAGCTTCCTTCGCCACTCGAATCGTGAATCAGACTGCCATTCGACAGGCACTCCAATTCGCGAATCTCGTGCACCCACTGCATTGAAACACCTTCATTGGAGAAGTTTCACACCTTCATGTGTAGGAGTTTCAATGTATTCGCGTGGCATGGTTCGACACAACGGGGTCACTTCCGCCGACTGCTATGTGGTCGGAGCGCGAATTTGCTCGCCGATTTTTTGGAATAGTCACGGACTGTGGCGCCTCCATTGGTGCGGCAATCTGCCTTTTTTCCAAAATTTTCAAATTGCTGTGCCGCAAGTCGGGAACTTCTTTTATTCGAGTTGCAGCGCCGCAACTCGATTTTCCATGCATCTTTTTTTCCGGAGCTTCCCGCAAAGCAGAGTTTTTGTTTGGAGTTGCGGCGTCGCAAATCGAGGGGAAAATGCGAGTTGCGACAAAGGTCTTCCTGCATTTTTGTTCTCCCCCCGTATGTCGGTCCTGTTTTTTTGAGGGAAAAAAACATTCGCATTCCTGTTGTTGAAAAAAGAGGACCGTCTCTGGTACGAAAAGGTAATGGCGCGCAGCGGTGAATCCGCCGCCGCACGCCCAAGCCAGAGCGCAAACCCTCCGCTACCGCGCGGCCTGGGTCGGGGCTGATTTTGTGTGGCGCGCGGTGGCAACTCACCGCCACACACCCCTGGCAAGGAAAACTTCCGAGTGATTCTCAAGGGCAGGCTTGCAGACGTCGGCACGCAAAACTCACCAACATCATGTCGTTAGTCTTGACGGAAAAGGATCGCACAAGCTCCTCCACATTGAGGTTGGGCAACAAGTTGAAGATTTCCTGCGTTAGAAACGTAATCTCATGGTTGACAGGCAGCTTGCCATCAACCACACCCTTCAGATAAGTTTGGATATCCTCAAGTCGTGCCTTGAGCCCTTTCAGCGACGCCAGTTTTGCATTCACGCGCTCTGCTAATGTACTGACTGTGGTATCCTTAATGTCGCGCAGCAAGTGTTCCACTCCAATTTCCTCTGCCTCTTCCGCGCCGATCTCACTCGGGAGATGCTGGAAAGACCGTCGCGTCGGCGTGCCATCCTGCAAACACACAGGCGTGTTTGTTTCAGTAAAACACCCCAAACCCAAATTTTTCCGCAACTCAATGAAAGTCAGCTTGCGCCTGCTTGGCGCGCGGCAAGCGGAGGGGCTTTAGCCCCGGAGCCGAGCGCGCCACTCGCAGTCAGCCAGAGTCTAGGGGCGCGCGGCGGCGGAGGGCTTTAGCCCGACGTCGCCGCGCGCCCACTGGATCGGACCAGAGCAAGGCAGATCGTAGAACGAGGGGAGAGTCGATAAACTCCTAAAAAGTGGAATAGGTAAACACCTAAAAACTGGAGTGGATAAACACCTAAATTGGGTAGGAAGAAACACCTAGCTAGGGTAGATAAACACCTAAAATGAATTATACTCATGATACTCCCCTCGGGCGACGATCTCCCATACTCTGGTCCGAGTGTTATACTCATGACACTCCCCTCGGGCGACGATCTCCCTTGCTCTGGTCCAATCCAGTGGGCGCGCGGCGACGTCGGGCTAAAGCCCTCCGCCGCCGCGCGCCCCGAACAGTTTGTTCCCTCCACGATTGGGACCTACCCTGATGGCGCGCGGCAGCTGCGGGGCTAAAGGACCTCCGCCGCCGCGCACCCATCCCTGTGGAGAGCAACCCTGTGGCGCGCGCGGCATCGGGGTCGTCGCCGCGCGCCCAGAGAATCCGCAGCAGAGCCCCTCAAAAGGCGGGTATGTAAAACTCCATCGCAGATCGTCCTGCAAGTCCGTCCGCCTCAAGACTTTCGTCAACCGGAGAAGCTACCGGTCACATCCATACCAAGGACATTTTTTTTTTTCGCATCTCAAAGTCGACAACCTTACAGATAATATGCAAATTGCGAATCTCAAAGTCGATCACCTGGAATCAGCTCAAACAGATAATATGCAAATTGCGAATCTGAAAGTCGATCATCTGGAATCAGCTCAAAACAAAAAAACTGGACACGCAACATCGAAAAAAAACTTGACACGAAAACCGAAGACACGTTCCCGATTTTTGCCTGCCCGGTTTCCCCCTGATGTATAACTGGGCTCTAAGGCATAAAACCCAGGTTTTGATCGAGTCAAGGTCATCGACTTTTAGATCCCTCGCCACCTGCACCTGGGCTGGGCTGTTGTGCCGGGGCCAGGGTACTTACATCCTTGACTTCCTCCATAGAAATGTAGGCATCAGTGGGAATAATGAGCTCGTCCTTCGGCTGCACATCGATAATGACGAGCACAGGGTTCTTGCAGAACTTCTTGAAAACCTCATTTATCTCGAGATCAGACGACCGGATCTTGGGACCAGTGCTGTACCAGCCCACGATTCTCTCGCGCGCATTCACCTTCTTGAACATGCCAAACATGGTCTCCAAGTAATTGTGGTCTACAAACCAGATCTTCGGGTCCTTTTCGTCCTCCTCGAAGGGCACCGCAAAACTGTTGGTGATGTTCACTACCCCCGCTGTCGAGTATGACCCTTCACCGGCCGACGTTGTCGTTTTCCATGTGTCACGCTCGCCCGCAATCTCCTTTGCCCCCAGCAGCACGCCAATGACGCGCTTGTTCGTGTCCTTTGCCACGCGCATGTAGTGGTCGGTTGCGGACAGCAGCACCAGCGGGTGCACAATGCATGACTGCGGCATGTTGCTCCCCATTCCTGCAGTGCACAGCAAGCGCGCGCGACCACATCAACAGGGTCAGCGAGGCGCGCAGCTGCTGTCAGTAACTTACGTCTCCTTCCACACACAGCCAGACAGACAGGATGTGGGAGGCTTCCTGGAAGTGAATCTATGCAAAGAGTGTTACAAAGAGCGAGAACATCGCTTTGGGTAACAGCTTGGCGTGTGCGGGCATCGTCGGGGCGTGCGCCCTCTTCAATTTAATGGACACGATTCCCCAGCACCGGTAGCAACGCTACTAGTTAACCAACATGTGCTCAAAGCGCGCGAACAAACGTTTCTCCCGACAGACCTGGCTGGACCCGGATCACATCGAGTTTCTTTTCCGCGTCGGCCGCAGACGTGCCCATGGCTGAAGCTTTCCTGTTGTGCGCAAGGAAGTTCTCACTTGTCTTGGCCGAGAACGCTCGTTCGCCGCGCTCTCGTCGCCTTTGAAAATCGCAAGGTGTCCGTACAGCGACAGAGCCTTAAAAAGAAGGGAATCTTGGCCAAGATTCCCTTCTTTTTAAGGATCGGCTAACTAAACTGCAGACGCCGAGCAACAGCTGAACGGTGTGAGCGGAAAGGGACAGTGCGAAAGGAAACTGTCGCCCCGCCAGGCTCAGGTACCTACCATGCGCCTGCACATGTGTTTCACTCCCGCCTGGGCTCCGTTCCCTGCTGTCTCTCGCATATCGATCCACATGTGGTGTCCACTTTTCAAATTGCGCGAGGACATGTCTGGCGTGGTTTGAACCCAGAGGACGGCGCGGCGTGTGCCGTGGCTGGCCGGCGTGAGCCCGCAGCTGCACTGTGAAGGTCATGCGCAGCGGTGCCACCTGCTTGCAGGCACTCCGTTGCTGGCGCGTGTTGCAGTTTTGTGAATGGGGCAGTGTGCGACAAAGCATGCGCTGCGTGCAGGTGCAGACCTCGCGTGTGGAACGCTTGACCCTTTCCCGTCGTGGTGCCTGCAGAAGGCATGGGCTGTTCCCTGATTTGTTCCTACTTTCTGCTGTTGGAAGCACTGGTAGCCATTGACTGGATGAAATGATTCAAGTGCACACGCGAACCTGCAGGTGTGTCGAGCGGGCCGTCGAGCGCCAGGAGCAAGATGGACAACAATGACGCAATGCAGGAGGATGATGATGCCAGCAATGTGGTGAGACACCCCCCTTCTTGTACCTTTTGGTCCTGGCACCTGGAAGCCCCGCAAGTCAAGGCGTCGGCAATCGACTTACCCTGTGGAGTGTGCAGAGGGACGAGCTGGAAAGCATGGAAACTGCACACAATGAGCAGCCGGCAAGCATGGAACCCGCACACATGTCACCACTGCGGACTGGCGCAACTGCTGCTGCTGCTTCTGAAGGTGGTTCAGCTAGGAACCCAATTCTTCTCCATTTCAGTGCTGTCGGCGGAGCGTCGTCCTCGCCCTCTCTGTTTGGGGGGAGTCCGGCGCTAGCCTCTGCGCTAGATGATTCGGGTGCAAGTTCTGTGCAGCCTGGAACTGCGGATTCTTCCATGTGGGCAAGTGCGAGTGGGGGAGGAGCCAGCCTGCTCCTGGCTCAATCGTTTAGTCTTTTGGTTGACCGTGCCTCTCCTGGTGGAGCGGCTGGATCTGGGCACGTGTCTGGCCTCGGTCTTTCCTTCAGTAGTGAAGGTCCTGAGGGGGCCGTGCGTGCGGGCGTGCTCGCTGCTTCGGACAGCCCGGCTGCTAGTCTTGTTGGCACGGTGGCCTCACTGACTGCACAGGCCAATCCTTTGCCACGTACGCGTGAGGAGTGGAAATCGCGTATGGTCTCGTTCTGTGAGAAGCTAACGGTGCGGCCATTAACCTACGCAATGATCGAAGATGTGCAGCGGCAAGTTCGGCTTTTGTTGGATGGTCGCAAGGCTCTCAAATCGTCGCGACGCAATCCTATCCGCAAAGGCGACATTGTGCTTGCCAGTGGTGATGGTGGAGAAGATATTCATGCGCAGAGGCGGGGTGTTATTGAGACTGACAATGGCGACGGATCCTACATGGTCAAATGGCTTTCGCCGGTGCACGAAACGGCCCGCGTGGAGGCGCATGAGGTCAAACTTGCACGCGGCATGCAGGTGGGTGGGGCAGCAGGTCCACAGGTGCACCAACGCGCGAATCAATACCTACAGCGTGCTGTTGCTGACAAAAATGCAAGCATGGTAGACGAGCTCCTTCGGGAGGGCGCAGATGCTGACAACTCTGACGAATCTGGCACGCCTGCGCTCCTACTTGCTATTACCAAGCGCTGTCCCCACCAGATCGTCACGTCGTTACTAAAACATGGTGCCGACCCCGATCTAGCCGGGCCTACGTCACAGACGCCTCTGCAGGCGGCGATGAGTAACAACGACTACGAGGTGGTAAACGCGCTTCTGCTCAACGGATGCGACTGCTCTAAGGTGGATGCTGCCGCACTGGATACCTGCACTGCCAGGATCGCACAAGCCATCAGACAGCACATGGCTACTTCATTGAGCGAAGAAGCGCGAGTTGCACTGCAACACGAGGGTATGGCCTCGTTGATACCCTTGGTTGTAAGTGCCTGTGGGCTTGATAGCGACATCAAGCCGCAGCTCAGCGCCGTCAATTTGATGACGTACCTTATGGATCAGCTTCCAGCGCCAGTGCTGCAACAAGTTTTTCCTGCGAGCGACCCTAGTACAGCAAGTGCAAACCCGGCCGCTGTTCAGTCGCAAGCGACACAGCAAGCGGTTCAGGGGCACACTGCAACAGATGAGTTGATGAAAGTTTTGTTACAGCTCACGCAGGGCGAGGGGTGTGATGCGCTAGACGCTATCTATGGCCTGCTGCGCATTGTGCAGTGTTTGTTGGACAAGACACCGTACCATGTGGCTCGTCTGCGGCGCTCAGGCATGATTCGGTGGGTGGAGCGCCTGAGCAATGCGGCTCAGACGAAGCAAGATGTACAGGCAAAGCTTCTTCAATCCAAGACTGGGCGTATCAAGGACAAGCACGTGTCAAAGCTGGCCGCGGATATCCTAGCCAACCTTCCGCAGGCATCGCTGCAGGATCTCTGTGCGACACCAGACCTGCTGTTGGCGTGTGAAGCGCTACGTCAAAAGCAGCCGAGTGCTTTCGAAAGTCTTGCCGCTGTCTTGACGCGTACCCAGGAGACTTCGCCTCATGATCTTGCAGCTTGCGATGTTGCAGGTGCCATTCTCGAGGCATTGTCTGGATCGGAAGAGCAGCGGCCTGCGCAATGGGATGCGTTTGCTGCGGCATTTTGTCCCTCGAGAGAAGAGGAGGTGGCGATGGCGACAGAGGCGGGTGCGTCGGTGACAGGGCAAAGTCGCCGCTCGAAACTGGATTGCCTGATCGCCCCCTTGGTTGAGCTGATCGGAACCGAAGAATTTTGGCCCATTCATGCGTCTGGAGAATTAAGGCGCGCCGACGGTTGCGTGTTGCATTCTGATGAACTGCAGGTTCTAACAACTCCTTTCAGATTGGAGCTCAGCCCGCGTTCGCAACCGTCGGCTGCACACCAGGCATCCAGTGGCATGTCCACACCGCTAGCCTTACATGTGGAACCGCTTCTGAGAATTCAGGAGCTCGAGAGGCACCTTCTGCGCACCTGTACCCCGCCGCAAGAGTACATTGCTTTATGTCACTACCTGGTTGGTGCTACCATTAAAGAGCGCCCAAGCTGCCACATCTCTGCGCCACTGCGCCTTGCCCTTGTGCTGGGATTTGAGATGCAGCCGGGCGATACCTTGACGGGGGATAACAAGGACTCTGATGCCACGAATGGGGACGTTTGCATGGATGGCGCAGATGTTGACTTGGATATCCGTCGTCATGTTGAATTGGATATCCGCACTCGCGCACCCTGTCTAACCATGTCTACTGAGGCAACCGGGCCGGTAGTAACTTGCCAGAGTAAAGGCAGCCCAGCCGGAACGGTTCAATCGTCGCGCCCCTTTTCGAAGATCATCGATGGACACCTGGCCTACTACGAGGCAGCCATCCGCAAGAGAGGCCCCAATGGTGCTATTGGAGTAGGCCTGGCGAGGGCGGGCTATTCAAACAGTAAAATGCCTGGCTGGGAGCCTACGAGCCATGCCTGGCACGGCGATGACGGCTGCACCTTTAACAGCTGTGGTACTGGCACGCCGCTCTCCACGCCATGGCAAGAGGGGGATGTGATAGGCTGTGGCATTGACTTCCGGCGATCTGCAATCTTTTTCACTCGCAATGGTCTCTTGCAACCAGGCTCGCTGCGTGGTGTGGACACAGAAGGCCTTCTTGCCACGCTCGGTTTTCAGAACAAGGGCGAGTGCGTCTCAGTGTCCTTCGGCCCGAAATTCTTGTACAATTTATCCACTCACGACCTTTCCCCGCCCCAAATACCAGTGCACCGCATCCGATATCTCGATGGCCGAAACGAGGAAAAGTCTGTCAATCTGTTGGGGCGCCAGTACATGATTGTTGAGATGCCCACCGTTTCCAAGTACCAGGAGACCTTGGGGTGCGCCATGTGCCATTTCAAGGCCCAACATCCTAAGCATACTGTGCACAGCTCCCTGCTTGGCCTGTGGACTTGGTTGAAATCGCTGGTAGAGGATGCTGGGTCCGCTCAGTCCATGTCTTGTTCTCCACACTCTCTGCCATCTGAGGTGTCGCAGAAGCTCAGCAATCTGAGACACGGTCCCGAACTTCTAAAGGCAATTGGTTTCGAAGAGACAGGCACTGCGTGGGCATTGGGGCATGTGCAGGAGCCAGCATCAATTGTCAAAATGTTCCACGACATCGGTGATGTGGAGGAAGGCGAATGCATGGTGCAGGGAAAAGAGGCGGAAGCTGCACGAGATCAGACTCTTCTCATTATGATTCCCGACGGCTTTCCTGCTGAGCTTTTCTTTGAAGAGGTCGAGGAGCATGTGCGCCAGGCGCTGTCAGCTGCCGATCCGCTTGTGGCGCCAGCATCCGGGCACATTGGCGACCAATATCGTTGGCCTGACCGTGGGTATGATAACGAGGAGTCGTGGTATGAGTCCCTCACGGCTGCGCTCACTGAGGGACAAAGTGGTGCTGTGGCAAGGGGGCAGACTCGCTACGAGGCAGAGACGTTAATGGCCCGGCTATCCAATGTCGTGCAGTGCCGTCTTACTACTGATGCGACGCTCGATTACACACAGCGAGCCCGCGATGCCAAGCGGTTTCAGGGCGGCAGCGGGTCTGGGTTGAGTGTCGGTGATCGTGTGCAAGTGAGCACTGGGGACAAAGAGTGGAAGACTGGCAACTTGTTGGCAGTCGAAGAGTTGGAGCGCTTTATGGTCATGTGTGATGATGGCAGTGTCATGGCCTCAGTGCCGCAAGACCATGTCAAGAGCTTGCGCTCTTCCCGCTGGCCTCTTCGTTCCAGTCGTGTGCCACCTGAGATGCAGGAGTTCATGATGCGCGATCCTCGCATGCTCGAGCCTCGCATGCTCGAGCAACTTGGCCTCTCCTCTCACCTGGGGGGTCTCTTCTCTTTCCCACAAGCGGGCGGTCTAAGGGCACCCACTGTGGCTGATATCCGCCGCAAATTTTCCAGTTTTGAAATCGGCGAAGTGAACGAGCGTGATCGACCCGTGTTTCGTGAAGGTGTGACGCCCCCCAAGCGTCGCTTAGAGCTGTGGAACAATGGCCAAATACCCGAGGTGCTTGAGTCACAGCAGGTCGACACCGTCAATTTGCCTCTGCCGCCAGTTGCGGCTGTCCTGACGCTCCCCAAGGCTGGCGGAGAAATGCACAAAATTAAAAGTGCAGCACAGCTGCAGGCAGCGCTGGACAAGGGTGCACAAGGAGTGGTGGGCGTGCTTCTTATCGACGCCCAGGCTCGCCCTCCTGCTGGTCATTCGTGGCCACGGCCTATTCACAGTGCCAGCACCTTAGTCAAGGAGCTTGCGCAGCGGTTTGGTCAGGCGACCTTTCTCCGGATCCTCTCTGGAACTACTCCTGAGTGCTTGGAGCAGTTTGGGCTGGAGCGCTCCGGCTTCCAGCCCACCTTGATCCTTATGCTCGCTGGCCGTGAGCAAGTGCGGTGGGAGCAGCAAGCCAACATTGAGGTGCTCTGGGAGCCTACTCCTACTCCCGCTGCGGTACTCAGTAGAGCTAAGCCTCCCTCCCTGCAGGTACCTCCGCAAGACGCTAGCGCGGTGCCTCAAGTTAATTTGAAGCGTGTGGTTCACCGGAATGAAGCTCCTGGTCTGATTGATAGAGCCATCGACTACTGGGTTGCAACTGGCCGGCTACCCGATGCGGCTTGGCATGCCTTGCCCTTGCCTGCCCACAAGACAGTCTATGCGTGCTTGCAGCATGCAGGCGGCATTGAGCCGAAGCCGTCATCGCATGCTGTGCATTTCTGTCTGAAGCTTCGAGAGGAGGTTGGTATACTCGAATGGGTCAAGCGCTTAAAGGGCATCGGCTTGGACGGCTTGAAGCCTGAGGCTGCCGGAACAAGCATCAAGCCTCAGGCTGCCGGAACAAGTAAGCCTTGCAAAATTGATGACACCATGGACCATAGAGCTCAAGTTGGTGCTTCGTCCACACGAACTGGAAGAGATTGGACTATCCCGGGCCACACGGTCTCGCCGCAGGTTTGTTCGGCTCTTGATGTTGTTAAACTGCTGCATCAGAAGTTGGGAGTGCGACGAGGCGACAAGCGGCGCTGGCAAAGCCAGTGGCTCACTAAGCGACTCATGTGCCAGTTGCAAGACGCGCTTGCCTTCGCGTCGTGCTGCTTGCCGCAGTGGTGTGCCAGCATCCCGCGATTCCTGCCGTTTCTCTTCTCGCTGGAGTCTCGGCAACGTTTGCTCGACTGCAATGCCTTTGGATCATCGCATGCGCTCTACCGATTCCAAGAACACAAGGTAGCGGCATACCGCATCAAACATGCCGAAAGCATGCGCCAAACCCAGCAGCAGCTTGCGCGCGCACGCGAGTTGCAAGATATCGATGCCATCTCGCGTGCCACGGATGATCTCGATATTATCGAACAGCGCATGTACAGCAAGAGAATAGGCGCAATGGCTTCTGACCTCGCACGTGTAGCGCGTGGCAATATTCTAGAAAACGCAATCCGGCTGGTCGACTTGCACCACTCCTCAAAGCACATACTTGAGGTGCAGTTCCACGAGGAGGACGGCTTTGGATCGGGCGTGACGCAAAACTTTTATGAGGCGGTGTCAGTGGCTTTGCAGGTGCGCAGCTTCAACAAATTGTCCATGCTCTGGATCTCAGACGGTCGTGACGACGACTGCAAGATCGATCCGGAAGGCCCTTTTAAGTATCTCATCAATGCAGATGGGCTGTTCCCGCAGCCGCTGCCCGCAACTGAGTCGCCCGACGTTATTGCCGGCGTCGAGTCGCAGTTTCGCTTTATTGGGCGGCTTATGGGTAAGGCATGCCGCGACAAATTTACTGTTCCGCTCCCTCTCCACCCTCACTTTTTCGAGATGGTCAAGGGCACCCACAGCGGGAGCACTCTGGATGTGCTCCGCTCCTTCAGCCGCGGACGCGACACACTCCTGCCCTCAGACGATTACACACGACAGCATCTTGTGGGGGCGTATTGTGTCATCGTGACCGAGATGCAGGAGCGTTCCAAAGGCATGGATGAGAGTGCGCGCAAAGCCCTTGTTGCGGAATTGGAAGAGCGTGAGTTTATGTCGAGCTACCTCAATCGCTCCTACCGATGCTCGCTGGCCCAGTTCCTGGCGACCAGCGCCGCCTCTTTCGTCGACCCCCTCACAGCTACGGCGCTGTGCGAAGGAGGCGAGTCTCTCAAGCTCTCTGTCGAGAATCTCGCACAGTACGTTGACCTCATTGCCACTTTCTGGTTTGATGCTGGAGTGCGCCGCCAGATTGTTGCTTTCCGCGCCGGCATCAATGATGTATTTCCCTTGACCTCGCTCGAGGTTTGCCCCCCTCTTCCTGCTCGGACCCACCTGTCCCCCTTTGCTTTCCCGCAATGCTTTCCACCCTTGATTTGGGGCCTGTGTCTGGATTTTGTTGGGAGATTCTCAGCCCTGCGGCTGCCAAGCACCCAAGACTCGGGGGGGCTTAGGGGGATCAATATTTGCCAGTGTGGTGCGAGGCCAAATGACTGGTGCGAATTGAGTTGCACATGTTGACTTGTCACCAGTGCTACTCTTGGGGCGCGCGGTGGCAGTTGCTTCAGAAGCTGCCGCGCGTCCACCCGAAGAGCACCATTGACCGATTGAGTATAGTGTTGACCTAGGGTTCAACCGAAAAGCAGACAGTCCACCCGCGACTAGCAGGAACAACTGCTTTCTTTGTTTGTGGTCGTTCCTTTTTTGTGTTTTCCCCTCGCCTTTCCCGCCCGCGGGTGATATTTGCGGGATTTTTCAGGTTTTGGCCAGATCGGGTATCAGATGTCCGATCTTGTCCAAATATTGACAACCAAGTTCAATCTCTGAGACGTCCGATCTCGGGGAAAAGGAGAAATCGTTGACAAGTGCATCCGAGGTGCGGCAGTCCGACTTCTAAGACGGGCCTAAAGCCCCTCCCGAGTTGGCGATATTTCGTGCTTACATGAGAGGTTGACGAGTCGTGTGTTTGGTGTGTGTGTGTGAGTGCAGATCTTCAGTCCGGCGGAGATGGATGTCATGCTATGCGGCGAGCGGAGCATTGAGTGGGATAAGGCCTCTCTACAGCTTCACATCAAGTTGGTCAGCAACGAACAAGGTATGGGTGTATATACATGTGTGTGTGTGTGTGTGTATATATATATATATATATATATATATATATATATATATATATATAT
>Ga0335398_10008698_pt1 | contig 11947 bp, 10 predicted proteins | sample BON03_FD_205742 | JGI IMG/M metagenome (GOLD analysis project Ga0335398, IMG submission 205742) | Freshwater microbial communities from Lake Bonney liftoff mats and glacier meltwater in Antarctica - BON-03 (spades assembly) (version 2) | ecosystem: Environmental > Aquatic > Freshwater > Ice >...
ACATCGCCAGAGGAACCGATCCGAGCAGGATGATAAGTGGATCACGAAACGAATTAAACTGTGCGGCAAGCACGAGGTAGATCAAGACGACCGCAAGGCCAAAGGCAGGCAAGAATTTCCCTGCCTCTTCTTTCAGCTGGCGGGACTGCCCGCCAAAATCATATCGCACTCCCTTGGGAAGAACTTCGGCAGCCGCCGCCTCCAATGCAGCAAGCCCATTGCTCAGTGACTGAGGGGCAACGCCCTGAATCTTCACGGCATTCAACTGGCTGAAGCGGTTCAAACTCCGGGGTTCGACACCCCGCTCAATCTCCGCGATAGCACTGAGCGGCAGGAGTTTATTTTCTGGACCGCGCACATGAATAAGATCCAGTTGGTCTGGAGTCAGCCGCTGGTTTCTGGCGATCTGCGGGATCACCTTGTAGCTGCGGCCGTCCAGATTGAAGCGATTGACAAAATTCCCGCTAAGCATGATCCCAAGATCTGCGCCGACACTGCGCAGATCGAGCCCGAGGCTGGCGATCTTATCGCGGTCCAAGCGCACCCGTTCCCTTGCCTGATCGATTTTCACATCGGTTTCCAAGAATGCGAACTGGCCCGAGGGCATTGCCTTATTGATCACATCCTGCGCGAGCATGAGGAGTTCCTCCGTTTCTTGAGTTCCGAGAATCACGAATTCGACCGGAAAAGTGCCCGCAGAAGGCAATGGATCAGGAAGAAAAGCGGGATGCTGAACCCCCGTCAGTGCGCTCAAGCCCGCCGTAACTTCAGGTTCGATTTCAAAAACTGATCGTTTCCGCTCCGACCACGGTTTCAGCAGGAGGCCGCCAAACCCGAACCCTGGCTCGGTGATTTGGAACGACTGCTGCATTTCTGGAACGGAGGCAAAGACTTCGGCGGCTCGCTCCGTGTAATACACCACCTGCTCCAAAGAGGCATTCGGCGGTGGTGAGACGACACCAAAAATAATCCCCTGATCTTCTTTGGGCGCAAGCTCCACCGGCGACATCATATAAAAAATCACACTAAAAACCGTGAGCACCACCCAAACAAAATAAACTAACCCCCGGTTTGCCAGCGTCCCGTCAAGCATGCGCCCATAGCTCTCACGCAGGCGATCAAAGTACCGTGAAATCATTCCAGCGAACCCTTTCGTGTCGTCTCCTTTTCGGATCAACTTCGACGCCATCATCGGTGACAGCGTCAGCGCCACAATTCCTGAAATAAATACCGCGCCAGCAAGAGTAAATGCGAACTCACGGAACAAGGCACCCGTCACGCCACCTTGAAAACCAATCGGCAAATACACCGCCGCCAGCGTGATCGACATGGCAATCACAGGCCCAATCAACTCCCGTGCACCAACCAAGGCGGCGTTGAGAGCGCTCATTCCCTCATGCAAATGCCGTTCGATATTTTCTACCACGACAATCGAGTCATCCACCACCAGTCCGACTGCAAGCACAATGGCTAGCAGTGTAAGGAGGTTGATCGTAAAGCCGAAAACTTGAATCAGGAAAACAGCGCCAATCAACGAAACGGGGATCGTCACCATCGGAATAAGCGCCGCACGGAACGAACCCAGGAACAAATAAATCACGATCACAACGATGATCACGGTCTCCAACAACGTGGTCCGAACTTCACGGATGGCCGAATCAATGTAAGCCGTGCTGTCGTAGGCGATATTGATATCCATGCCGGACGGACGCTGGGCATCGATTTCTGCGACGGCCTCTCTCACCGACGCGACCACCTCAAGGCTGTTGGCAGTGGGCATCACCCATACCCCCATAAACACAGCGTCCTTCCCGGAAAAACGGACGCGCGCATCGTAGTTTTCACTTCCAAGTTCCACATCCGCGATATCCTCCAACCGGACAACTGCGCCGTTCCGCTCCGCAAGGACGAGGCGCTTGAATTCCTCCACGGACTTCAAGTCCGTGTTGGCGGTGAGGTTAAATTGATTGAACTGGCCTTTGACCTTGCCGATCGCAGCGAGGTAGTTATTGGCAACTAAAGCCTCGCGAATATCACTCGGAGCCAAGTTGAGCGCTGCCATCCGGTCCGCCTTCAACCAAATTCTCAACGCGTAAGTCTGACCACCAAGAATATCCGCACGCTGCACTCCGGAAATGGACGACAACCGCGGCTGGACCACTCGAAGAAGGTAATCATTGACCTGATTGGGCGTTAGGATATCTGAGTTGAAACTCAGATACATCGCCGCGACCTGGGCATCAGCTGGCTCGATATTCAGGACGGGAACCTCTGCCTCCGGCGGCAAATCACTGCGAACCTGATCCACTTTCGAGCTAATATCCGCCAGCGCTTTGACCGGGTCGTAATTTAACTTCAACACGACCTGAATCGCCGAAAGCCCCTGCGCACTCACGGACGAGATGTAGTCAATGCCGTCCGCCGAGGATACGACGCGCTCAATCGGCGTCGTAATAAATCCGCGCACCAACTCCGCATCGGCGCCAACATAGACCGTATTGATGGTGATCGTTGCCCGTTCCAGTTTGGGATACTGGCGGACACTGAGTGATGAAATCGACTGGAGACCAGCGATAATGATCACGAAGCTTACAACCAGCGCAAGTACTGGACGCTTGATGAATGTGTCAGTAAATTTCATCGGAAAAACGGTTTGGCAACCTCAATGCGGCGTTGCCCTACGAGTTATCAAGGTCTGGTGCAAGATCAGGTTCCGGCTGCATCGCGTCGTCAATCGTTACAGTAGCACCGTTGCTCAATTTGAATGCTCCAGCGCTCACCACGCGATCTCCCGGATTCAATCCCTTCGCAACTGCAACAAAGTCGCCACGCTGGGCACCGAGCCGGACAAATTGCTGCCGCACGACCGTCTTGCCATCTTTTTCCTCGACGATAAATACGGAGTCACCGAAGGCTGCAGCAATCACAGCCGATTCCGGAATCGAAACTACCTCCTGCTCCTCGGGCATGATTACGTCCACGCCCACAAATTGTCCGGGGCGTAGATGTCCATCCGAATTCCGTAATGTCCCCTGAACCCGCGCGGTGCGGCTTGCCTCGTCAACTACGGGGTTGATTGCGGTGATGGTTCCCTCCGCAGATGGCTCAGTCGGTTCGGTTGTTACCCTCAACTTCTGGCCAACCTCTATCCGGCTGAGGCGCGTCTGCGGCACCGCAAACTCGACGTAAATGGGGTCATTTGACTGTAGCGGCAACAACTCGTCGCCGGGCCGCACCGTCTGACCCAAATTCACAAGGCGGATTCCTGCTTGTCCCGTGAACGGAGCGCGGATTGTTTTTTTTGCAATGACGGCCTTGATACGCTCGACCCGGGACGCCGATTCATCATATCCCGCGAGCGCTCCGTCGTACTCTGACTGCGAAATAATACGTTTCTCGAGGAGTCCACGGGTCCGGTCGAGATTCAGCTTGGATAGCCTGAGAGCCGCCTCTTCAGTGGCAAGTTCCGCCTGCTCCGTCCGGGTATCGAGCTGGATCAACAATTCGCCCTCCTTCGCATCTGCGCCATTCTCCACGGCAATCTCAGTGACCTTTCCGCCCACCTCGACGGTCAGCATCACACCCTGCACTGCACGCAGGGTGCCTGTGAAACGAAGGCTATCTTCCCACTTGGCAGCTTCTGCAACCGCTGTTGCAACAGGAGTCGGCGGCATTCCTGCCTTCTCCATCTCGCCCACAAATCCCAACAAACTAGCAATCTGAGCCCCCTTCAAACCAATGATCACACCCAAGACCACAACAAGGCTCCCCAAGGTAATTAAAAACTTTTTCATTTATCTCTCCCCGAACTCTCCTTGATTCCGTGACACGAGATAATTAACGACCTTAACTAATTGGCAATATATTTTTTCGCTGTGCGAGCAGTTTTACCAAAATCCCCATTGGTTCGTGAGCATGATGTAGATCCCAAGCGCTAGATTCGTCACGGCATGACAGACGATGACAGCGGTGAGAGACCGCGTCTTGATCGTGACCCAGCCAAAAATTGCGCCTGTGAGGATGGCAGGAATCAAATCCGGTCCCCAGTGAGCAAGCGCGAATAAGACCGTGACTGCCCAGAAACTCAGATGGGTATACTGACCCATCTCCACCTTGCGAAATCGCTCATTGATCAGGTAGCGCATGAGAAAACCGCGCCAAAAAACCTCCTCCATAATAGGAACCACGATCACAAGACGGAAAAACCGCCCGAGCACGGTGAGCCAGAACAATCCGGCACCCTCACCAAAGACGGTAGGGTCGAAGCCATCCGTTCGCTGCGGTTGACCGAAAAACATCTGGGGACTCACCCACAGAAAAAACACAGCGAGGCCAACAATCACTGCCAGAGGGATTCCACGCTGTGCGCCGAAATCATAGCGCGACCAGCCCCAGATCAATGCTGCCGCGCACGCCATCGCCTGCGCAGGATAAATCCAATACATCGGCTCGCGCATCCAAAACGGTGCATTTTCGTCCGGCGCCATTCCCTGAACCATTCCCACCGCAGCGAGGGCCAGCATGAAAAGACCGAAAGGGAGGACATAGGCTATCAGGTCGCGGTTGTCGTCTGTTTTGGATGGCGCAGGCGCGAGTGCGGATGTATTCATGCGGTGGGACTTAGTGGTTTTGTTGCTTGGGAACGGACAGCATAATAAGTGATGGCGTAGAAGATTGCAGCGACTGGCGCAGCCATAATAACGCCGCCAAGAAGCATTGGCACACCCACATCAGACAAGGTGCTCCACTTCAGTAACTCTCCGAGTTTCAATTCGCGCGGATCGAATGTCGGCGGAAACCGATGAGGGTTGCTTAAAATCCAGTATCCCATGTCATATTGAATCCGCAACACGACCGGCCAGAACGGAGTCATTACGTCCGTGAGGGAAACCGCAATCACCGCCGCGAGCTTGCTGCAACGGGTGAGCCATGCGGCAAGCAAACTCGCTAACGTTTTCAGTCCAAATAGCGGCGTCACGCCAATGAAAATCCCGCACGCGACGCCCCCGGCAATCGCATGCGGTGAGTCGCGCAACTCCAGTAGTTTTTTCAGAAGCCCGCGAAAATAGCTTATCAGCCGTTGGAACATCGTTCACGTTGTAGTGTGCCCATCGTCGCGCCGCAAGCCTTGGCCCCGCTTTACACACAAAATTGAGTCGATTTCGACTGCTTAAGGAGAGATTGCAGAGGTTCTGCGGTTCGCAACTTGATCTTGGTTCTTGTCGCACCACCTCTTGCCAATAGGGTTTGAGGATAAACGCAAGAAATGACACGGAATCGCGGGGCTTGGTGCTCTTTGCGGGATGTTTGCTGGCGTTCGGAGCGGGTTTTGCGAATGCAGCCGTCGTTTTTCAAACAGGGACATCGGTGAGCCACCTCACCGGCGACGTTGCTCGCCTGTCATTCGACCTCGCAATGAGCTCTCCCAAGCTTGCTGCGGGGGTGCTTAGTGTGATTGCAGCGACGGGAGGTTTTTTCGGGGGTGCATTCCTCGCGGGCCTGCTGATTCACCATCCTCAGCTTGACACCGCAAGACCTTACGGGAGGGCAATTTCTTCAATTGGGATATTTTTCATCGTTTCGCATTGTTTGCTCATCAGTCATCCGGCGATTGCGATTGGAATAGCTGCATTTGCCTGCGGGTTTCAAAACTCGCTCGCCAGTCGCTACCGGGGGCTTGTATTGCGCACCACGCACCTCACTGGTCTCATCACTGACTTCGGCATCACGCTGGGCATGAGCGCGAGGGGGTTTGAAATTCCGCGATGGAAAATTCTCGTTCCGGCAGCCATCGCACTTTCGTTTTTTTGCGGCGGGACAGCGTCGTTCGTTCTATCCCTTGGATACCACTTCCCTGCGCTTCTGATTATGGGGATCGCGTACGTCTCGGCGGGGCTTCTTTGGACGATCTACAAGCACATCTACCTGCGGCGGGCATGATCGAAGCGATAATTCTTTCGACCACCGTTCCGGTTACTGGCGCTGCGCGCCGCGCACTCAGCGCATCTCTCGGAATTTCCCGCCGGATCCGTGCTTGGAAATGATACGTCGGATCCCTCGCTGGTTCTCCGGCTTCATTCCTACCCCGATGAAGTTAATCCGGGCCGGTTCAGTGAGCGTCTTTTGCAGTTCTCCGATTGCCTTGTCGATGTCTTCGTAAGGAATCGCAGAGGTTCCGCTGCCGGCATAAAACCCACCGTCGGAAATTACGAAAATGACGTCCGGGTGCAATTTAAAGGCACTGCGCATCAGCTCAATGAATCCGGGACTCCCGCGCACGATCGCGGGCGTGTTTTGTCTCATTGATCCCTCGGTCGCAAACCACTCATCCAGCCATGCGGATGCTTCTTCGCGATTTCCATCCGTTGCAGGGAGCAATTCCGGCCTGAAAAACGCATAGTTTCGTGCAAATTGACCAAGCCCAAACCGAGAGTTGATCCCAAGGCCAGAGAGAAGCTTTTTTGTTTCTTCGCGAATCCGGTCCATGGGCACGCCCGCGCGCGCGACAGCAGAATTCACCGTGCTGGAAACATCATAAAGGAGCAAAATCCGCGTGCCATTGCTTTCGATGCCCAGGAAACTCACACCGTTTCCACCACCGCCCATACCTGAGCCGCCGTCACCGCCGTCCCCCATTCCTGCCGTGCCGACCATGCTCGATACTTGATCCGAAACGATGGCACTGGGGTCCAGGGGGAGCATTTGATCCATGGGGACTTTTGGCAATTCAGGCAACGCAAAATCCGACGGACGCAAACTTTGCAGGCGATCATTAAAACTCGGCTTCGGAGTCATCGCATCGAACTCTGCCATGTTCATTTTGTGCTCCCGCTCCTTCGCTGGCAGCCGGATGTCTTTCTGGATCTCGAACGTCGCGGGCGGGGGCAGCAAATACCGGGCAACCACAAGAATGCCGGCAATCACCCCAAACCCGACGTGTAGTGCGATCACGATCAGGATGATCTTTACGACCAACTTGCGAAGGCGTTTCCGCTGCTGGACGTCCTCCATTAAAGTTTCGACAGCCATAGCTACAAGTCCTCCTCTTTGCTTGAATCCGCAAAAGTCACCGCGGAAATTCCCGCTTTTGCGCAGGTGTTGAGCACATCCACGATGCGCTGATGGCTTGCCTCGTCGTCTGCATCAATCGTGATCAGCGCCTCACTTTTATTGGCGTCCGCAGATTCTTTAAACCGCACCAGCGTTGCAAGCAAGGTAGGCAGCGCCGTGCTGGTTGGTGAATCCATTAGCATTTCATTGAGAACCACCTGCCCGGTCGGTTGAATACTGATGCGTTGCTCGTCCGGGATCTCCACAGACTCATCCTGGGAAACGGTGCCTGGCAGACCGAGATTGATGTCACTCTCTTGCTTAATGGGCTTCGCCGTGACCATGAAAAATACGAGCAAAAGGAACACCATGTCGATCATGGGTCCCATCTGCATTTCCACAGCTTGGAGGTCTTTACGGCGAAGTTGCACGATTTGTTAGTCGGTGGTATCGGGCTAGCGTTGGTAGCTGCCGAAAATAACGTTGATAGCGCCTGCTTCCGACGCGATTTTCATAAATTCCTTAATTTTCTTTCCTTGCGTATTCAGGTCTGCACGCACGTATAGCCGGAGCGGAGGTGTGACCTTGAACCGCATCTTCAGGTAATCGGTGAGTTCTTTTTTAGTCGCCGGGTTTTGACCGATGAAATATTGGCCATTTCCATCAATGCTGATGACATCCCGATTCGATAAATCCGACGGCACAACCCCATTGCTGGCTGTGGGGAGGCTAATGTCCACCTTGATTTGCTCTTTCGAGATCTTGGTGGTGACCATGAAAAACACGAGGAGCAGAAACGTCATGTCGATCATGGGAGCAAGCTGGAAGCCCACTTCATCTTCGGCCTTTTTGATGCGTCGCATGAGTAAATGGATCGGTCGATTCTGTCTCTTTGCTTGCTGGTTACCCGACCGTTTCAGGGGCGCCCTCACCCGTCGGCGTTGCTTCCTGATAATCCATGGCAGCACCTTCGAGTTTCAACTCGCCGGAAAGCAAATCGATCATAAAGGTGACCCGCTTTTGGATATCCGCAACGATGATCGTGAGCTGGTTTCGGAAGAAAAAATAGAAAAACATCGCCGGGATGCCGACAAACAGCCCGCCAGCGGTGGTTAACATCGCCTCACCGATACCTCCGGCAAGGTCCGAAGGTTCGGACTTGCCGGCAGCCAGTGCATCGAAGCTCGTGATCATCCCCGTAACCGTGCCGAGGAGTCCGATCATCGGTCCGATAGTAGCAAAAACATTGAGGTAGTTGACCCACATCATGAGCTTCGTCTCCTCGTTGGACAATGTTTCGCCGGCGGCCTGCTCCATCGACACCTTGTTCGCAAGGTCACGATCAAAATTCACCTTAAGCAACGCCGCAGCCATCGTATTGGCAAAGGCATTGGACGTCGTATGGCACAAAGAGTATGCGTTAGCCGCATCGCGCTGCTGCATGTAATGCCCGACCGCTTCGACTTGCGATTTGGGCATCATCTTTTTGCCGGAGATTTGCAGGAAGCAATAAATCGCCACCGCCGCAGTGCCAATGGAGCACAGCAGCAGCGGATACATGAGCGGGCCTCCGGCAAAAAATAAATCCAGCAGCGTCTTGGTTTTTGCCGGCGCGGCGGCCTCCGCAGCATCTTGAGCAAAACCCACCGCAGGCAGCAACAACCAGACCACTGCGGCGAGAAGCGCTGGCAGCCAAAGCGGATTTCGAGTGCAACGCAAAGAGTTAATTCTTGGTTTCGGTAGCAGCTGGGTTTTCATATTGGGCTTCCTTTTCGTTGTCCTGTTGGAGTTGATCTTCCGGCAGACTGGCTAAATACTCGCCGGCCTGTTTTGCAAATGTTGTTTGCGGGTAAAGCTTCACTAAGTCCCGGGATGCCTCGATGGCAGCAGGGACATCATGGTCCAGTTGATACACGGTGATTACCCCCCAGAGACCACGGGACGCGCTCTCAGTTTCGGATCCAAAAAAGAGATAAGGATACAAGTAGAGTTCGAGCGACTCGTGATAGAGACGCTCGCGCTCGGGCCGGACATTGATGTCTTCATCCCATCGGGGATTGTCCTCCTGCAATTCCACAAGCCTGGACTTTGCGGCCTCCGCCAAGATAAATTTTGCTTCGATCAGGACCTCTGGATTCTCCGAATCGATCGCTAGTTGCTCAGCCTCTGCCACAGCACCGGCGGCATTTCCTGTCGCCACCATTGCCCGGAGCCGCCCCTGGCCGGCTAGAATCTTATCTCCTTCGTCCCAGGATTGCTGCTCAATGCGCGTGAAAAGTTCGAGTGCCGTCTGCGCGCGCGCCAGGTCGTTGGTTTGCAGCAGCAGCCCAGCGTAAATATTACCGATACGCGCAGCAGGCGACTTGGGAAAGTCCAGCGCCGATTCCCACAGCTTCCACAACACACCGATCTCATGGATGTCGCCCAAGTCCGGATCGGAAAGCAACTGCTCTCGGCTTTCATTTGCGGCAAACTCGATCCGTTCGATCTGAACGCGCGGCACGCTCACAGACATCTTCGCGCCCGGTCCCCCTGCACTCAACGGCACCTCAAGACGGACCTGCCCAGGATCCACGCTGACAACCCGTCCCGTGCGGGCCGATTTCGTTGTATCATTCATGAACATCGTGTCCGTATACTCCGCAGCCGATAGACCTGCGCCGCAGGATAAGATGCCTAAGGAAAACCACATGACAACGGGATGGGAACGGCGCCTGATCATGATTCTTTGATCGGGCCTCCCAGTGCCTGCAAGCGCTCCCGCCCTTGATTGGTTTCCGGCAGCGCCTGGATATTCTCTAAGCGCGTCATTTCATCATAGGTTTTGCGAGCGGAATCCTTGTCATTAAGTGCCTCGAATGCCTCGCCACTTCGGAAATACGCACGAGCCACCCATTCGCTCCAACGGCCATGCATGATGTAGATCCGCTGGAAATATGGGATGGCGAGCGCGGGCTTCTTCTGGCTCATCAGCGTCTCACCCGTAAAAAAGAGCGCTTCCGCTTTCTGTTGGCCAGTGGCTGCGGGAGCGGTGAGGACCGCCTCAAATGCGGCCCGGGCATTGTCGTAGTCACCCCGATCCATGAGAAGCTTGCCTTTGGTTAAAAACATAGCGCCAGCAAGAACAGATCCCGACGTCTCGCGTTCGAATCGCGCCAACCAATCCATCGCAGTCCGCTCGCGCCCGCGCTGGAGTTCGATGGCCGCCAAAGCAAAAAAGGCGCGGTCCTTTTGAGCCGCCCGCGGGTTCCATTTGACCAAGTCCCGCCAGACTTGCTCAGACTCATTGATCCGTCCGGTCTCCTGCATCGCGAGCGCCATATCGGCCAGGACAAGCGGATTTGTATTTGGGATGTCGGCCAACGCTGCGGCCTGGACCATCAATTCACGCGCCGCACCAGGATCCGACTTCGCAAGCGCCTGGCCTTGAGCCCAAAGCGAGCGCATAACAAGCGTCTTCTCGTCGTCTGCCTCGGCCTGCTCCTGCAAGTCTCGAAGGAGCGCGCGATACTGTCGTCGCTCATCGTCTCCCCGATACAATTTCGACAGCGCAGGGAACAAATCTTCGACAGATCTGATCGTAGGGTCGTTTCCAAGTTCTGCAATTGCATCCCAATAAACAGCCCTCGCCTTTTCATCTTCGCCTGCCTGCCGATGGACCCATCCCGTCCAATACACGGCCTCCGCCACACGAGGACTCCGGGGGTGCTCCGTGCGAAATTGCTCAAAATGCACCCGCATCGCCTCAGGCTCTTCCAACAACCGCAGTGCCTGCCCGATTTTAAACCATCCCTCCTCAAAAAACCGGGTGCTCGACGGCGCGATCCGCTTGTAAGCGGCGATCCCCCGGTCCATCTCGCCTTCATTCATCAACGCGTCGCCATACAGAATCAGAGCCTCGTCATTGGACTCGTGCCCGGGATACTTTGCAAGGTAGTCACTTAACTCCTCAATACTGAGGGTGTAGTTCATCATCGAATGCCCGGCATAGGCCTTCCTAAACGTCGCGAGACCGGCAAAATTCCCCTTGGGATACTTGGCAAGGTATTCGTCCATCGCTGCACGCGCGGGCTCAAATTGTTTATCCAACGAAAACCCCATCCCCCGCCAATAGGCAGCAGACTCCACTAGGTCATGCTCCGGATGCTTTTTCGCGAACTCCTCGAATGATTTGACCGCGTCCGCATTCTGCTCGGCGAGCAACTGACTGAAACCTCGCATAAACATTGCCCTTGCGGCAAAGTCCGACTTAGGAAATCGCTTGATAATTCCGTCAAACGTGGCGATCGCAGCAGGTTGATCATTGGCCTGCTGCTGCGCAGTCCCCCGCAAATACAGGACCAATGGAAGCTGGGCCGACTTCGGGAATTTTTCTTCGAACACGACAGCGGCCTGTTCCACGCGGCTCCAACGCTCGATCTGAAGCCAGGATTGCACAAGCGTCACCGATGCCGATTCAACGATGGGCGACGCCGGCATTTTTGTGAGCATCTCCTCAATGATGAGCGCCGCTTCCCGGTATCGCTGCATGCCGAGAAATGCGGTGGCCAGTCGCAGTCGCAGCGCAGCATCGAAATTTTCAATTTTCTCAAAGTTTTCCAACTCCCGCCGCACCTTAGCGATCATTTGCTTGAGGTGAAACTTGCGATAAGCATCACCCCGGGCTTGAGCCTCTGCAGCAGCCAGTGCCCCCTCCAAATTCTCCAATCGTGTTTGCTGGTGCTTTACTAGGCGATCTCTGCTCCACACACGTTGCAGGCAAATGATGGCATCTCGCAATCGACCTGCCTCAAGGAATTTCAGAACTCCTTACCTCTGTGAAGTGGAAGCGACACACTTTTGGGAGTTTTGATCGGGATTTGAGCCGACCAATTGGTAGTGCAAAATGAGCTCGGTT
>Ga0335398_10008709_pt1 | contig 11941 bp, 7 predicted proteins | sample BON03_FD_205742 | JGI IMG/M metagenome (GOLD analysis project Ga0335398, IMG submission 205742) | Freshwater microbial communities from Lake Bonney liftoff mats and glacier meltwater in Antarctica - BON-03 (spades assembly) (version 2) | ecosystem: Environmental > Aquatic > Freshwater > Ice >...
TTGTTATCTTTGTATTTGAATTTGACAAATCATAGTGTAAAATTCTGGAAATAATATTATCAATAGTACCATCGATAAATGGAATGTTTTCAACTCTAACTCGTGTACCTGATTGGATATTTTTGTAGATTGCAAATTTATAGTTTATAAAGGAATTAGTAACATCCGCGTTTTCTTCATAATCATTCTGTACATCTTTCCAATCGAATACAATACTACTCGACGACAATAGAATTTTATGTGAATTTTCTAACGACTTATAGTAGTTGTAAAATATATAAAAGTCAACAACAATTCTTTCAGACTCTGTTTCAGACTCTGTTTTAGAACTATTATTAGATGCTACAATATAATAATAATCAACTTTACTAATATTGGGAATTTCACCTAATGGTTGAATATATCTTTCTAATTCCTTATATGCATCACTACCATTAAGTACTGACATGTTACAATTTACACAATAATATACAATAATATACAATAATATATTTAAATAGAATTTTATATATTCTAATCATATTGAATAATTATAGTTTTTAATTAAAGTTTTTAATTAATAGCATCATGTCGAATCCATATAAAGCACGTATAACTGGAGCAGCTAAATCGGGTGGCTCAGCACCACTTACTGATACTACAACACCAAAGGTTATTAAACCATATACAGAGGATGAACTTGACGAAATAAAAACAAAATCTGTATTGCTTGCAACTCCTGAACAGTGGACACAAATTCTACCCGGAAGTAAAATTCTAGTATTATACAAAAAAGCAGACCCGCAAGGTCGTATGACAAAAACAGGAATTGTTTCATGTAACCCTAAAGAAAATGATGATAAAACGCAATCGATTCAATGCAGCTTTGATTTGTACACAGATGGTAAAAAAGTTACAAGATATTATCAATTCAGATATGATGAAATTAAGGAAGTGTATCTTCGTATGAATGCTGATCTTATAAATACAGGTAGATTATTGCTAGATATTATAGAAGAGCTTAAAGCTCGTGTCGAGAAACTGGAGTTAGCAGCGTCAGGACATCATCGTCGTTAGGACACCGACATCATCAGCTTTGTACAGATATAAATACCTATTAGCTTTTAATCCATATTAAAGCAATAATAGCAGCTATTGTAAGAATTGACATAAATATACGAAATATAGTCACCATTTGATTAGCATTTACGGTTGATAATATATCACTCCGCTGATTATTATTAAATATTGTAGCGTTTGTTAATTTTTTTACAAATTCGAATTCGGTTGTAATTTTATTATCTGAATAGTTAGCGCAAAAATCGGTAATCTTTAAATTTTTGATCATTAGTGGCTTTTGAAATAGTGCCAGCTTTTTTAGATGAGGATGATTATTGATAAACTCAGACATACTGCTTGTACATAATATGTTATTACATAAATCGCATCTATCCAAGAAATATATAAGCTCCAATACTTCATTCGAAACAATTGTAGCTTCAACTGTCGCAGTAAGTGATAACAAATGGATAAGTTCTTCTATCGCAGTTGATGAATACATGAGTTTGGTAATTTGACCAGTCGACTTAACAGCGTTCAAGACCTCTAACGTATTCGATGTGATTTCTATTTGATAAATTTTATCATCTGCTGACTTAATTTTGTATACAGCATCAGGCATTTTTTGCTTGTTATTTAGATCATGTCTCTCAAAATCTTATCTATTACACAAATTCATTTTTATCACACAAATTCATTTTTTATATGATTTTAAATCACGAATATGCTTATTATAACATTTAATGTTGTATTATAACATTTAATCAAATTCTAATCAGTCTTCACAATAATGAAACAATAATGAAACAATAATGAAACAATAATGAAACAATAATGAAACAATAATGAAACAATAATGAAACAATAATGAAACAATAATGAAACAATAATGAAACAATAATGAAACAATAATGATACAATAATGAAACAATAATGATACAATAATGAAACAATAATGAAACAATAATGAAACAATAATGAAACAATAATGAAACAATAATGAAACAATAATGAAAAATAGTTGTTATTAGCAAAATATAGTATTTAGATAAGTAATGTACACACTAAGTGTTGAGTTTATAGATGGCAAAATTATCACATTCTATATACTCAACATTGACTTTGTATCTTGGTGGTAAATTAACTAAATAATTGAATTCATCACGTAATGCTTTTTCTTTAATTAACCATAGATCGTTGTTAAATGCAGGAGATGTGCTGTTAAGACGTTCATCTAACCAATCAACTGGTTTAATCAATGGTTCAACTATAAGACATATACCATTTTTTACAAGCAATTTAATTATATTTTTTATAGCTGCATCAATATCACTAACTAAATGTATTGTATTTAACGACAATATTATTTGTTTTTTACGAGCAGGCAAAGCAGTTTCAACAATATCATCTACAATAAATGTTAAATTTGAATACAGTGCATGTGTATTCTCTTTAGCAAGATCAATATTTTTTTTACAATCCATCGCTAAATATGTTTTGAAAAATTCACATAGATTACGACTGTCTACACCAGTACCACATCCAATTTCTAACACATTGCACGCATGTATTTTAGTAGTTGTTTTAAATGTATCCTTTAATATATCCAAGATATGATACATTTTTACCGCATGTAATGGTAATTGTTTTAATGTTTTACTAGATATACGGCCGGGAATGTAGTCTGTTACAGATGCAATTACTTTTGTAGATGACACTTGTTTAGACATTATAACTGTACTATGTTATGTTAAATATCTTGGTTATACTATAATAAAATCAAATTTTAAACTAAAAAATCAAATTTTAAACTAAAAAATCAAATTTTAAACTAAAAAATCAAATTTTAAACTAAAAAATAAAGCTATCGATATCATAAAAGCTATGGATGTTATGGATATCATAAAGCTATGGTTGTTATGGATGTTATGGATGTTATAGGATAGCAAGTAGATAATGGTGCGCATAACATGGCATCATAACATAATCTTTGATATCCATATTATTGTTATATACATCTTTAGAAAAGCCGTGTGCAATAAAGTAGGCCACAAAGCTATCAATAATCTTTGCTAGTCGTGGATTCTTTTCATCCATGTAAACTGAATTGCTAAACATATAATTTGATAAGATATGACCTACTCGATTTACAAGATCATGTGTAAATGTACTGTAAGTTGTAAGTAAAGTTCTGTATTGTGGAAATAGAATTTCAAACCGCATAAGTACTTCACCGCCTATAAGCAGTGCCTTCATAACCTTATATTCGACACGAAGTTCCGCTGGGATTAATTTCTTTTCTTGTGGTGTAAAGTTATATATAAAATTCTTTAAGTCTGTAAACATAACTGATTCATCAATTAAATTTTGATATTCAATGGGAATACGGATGTCTGGAGGTGCATCTGATGACAATCTCAGAATAGCACCATACTTGTATGGCTCTTGTAGATATTTCAATCTAAGATCATGGTAAGTACCCGCAAACGATTCACGCAATTGGTATGGAATATGCGGAAGACCACTGGTTGTGTAAATGTGAAATGACGACAAATCAATATGCTGAATTTGCCAAATACTTTCGGGTTCTGAAATTCGTGGATGGATGTCATAATGTTTAAATCCAAAAGTATAGCAATATTTTTTACTTAGACTACCAAAGTTTAATCGACCATTCTCTAGTGTTACTCTAGTAGTCTTAACAAAATCAGGATAAATTCGTGTAAACAAATCAAACAATAGTTCGGCATATGTTTTCGATCCCATCCACTTAAGTGTAGATATGTCATATCCATTGGATGAACTTAAATACCACACCCCATTCCAGAAGTATAGTGTCACAGTAGTACCATCGCGAATAGGAGTAATATCATACACACCTCTCTTTAAACTATCAGATGTTACTTTAGTACTGACAATTGGATTAATTTTAATAATTGGATACGATAAGACATTCCATGTTTTACCATCGAGTACAAGGCCATTAGCCTCTACATTAATAGGTCGACTTGTATAACGGGACTTAATATTAACATTAACATTAGGGGTTGAACAAGACCTAGGGGACAAACAAGACCTAGGGTTAGGTGCCAGACAGGACTTAGTGTTAGTAGTTGCACTTGGTGTATTTTGAGATGCATTAATAACATAATTATTACTAATACTAATAACATAGCGTCCGACCTTGTTAAAGTCTTTAGGTTTATCTTGGTTACCTGCTGGCATAAATTCAACATCGTTAGTATGATCATTAACAACAGTCAATTCCTTATCGGCGAATTCATTTGAATCGTGTCGAAGACGTAAGTTGTTTTGCATACAATATGTCAATAACGCTCGGTATACAACATCATTTGGCTTTTTACTAGCCAATTTAGCTAAATTCTTTGCCAAATCTCTCAGCGTTCCTGAATTCTTAATAGCCTCGAATGAATCCATTATTGCCGTTTGCTTGTTAAAGTATTAATACGATTTTTTTCTCTAATTTGATTAATATTCTAGGGTAATAATCTAATACTATTGTAGCAGTATTGTAGCAGTATTATTTTAACAGTACAATATTCAAATTTTAAGTTTACACTTAGTACATATATAATGGATTGCGAAGACAGATACACAAAGCGGATTGGTGACCTAAAATATTTATATTTAGAAAATAAAAAAAATATAAAGTTTATTAGACGAATGTTATATTATTTTTATCAAATAATACTTTTATTAAATAATAACAAATAATAACAAATAATATCAAATAATACTGAATAGTACCGAATAGTACCAAATAGTACCAAATAATGTCCTATTCAAGAAAAGGTGGTAAGGCAAAATCACAATCTGCATCAAACAAGCCTAAAATAATCAACGTTGATGCAATAGATAATACAATAGATGACACAATAGATGACACAATAGATAACACAACAATTACAGACAGTACCGTAAGTACAAATGAATTGAAAGCCCCTGTAGGTTATGTAGCTCCTTCTAAATATGTATTACCATCTGAAACTGTAAAGATTAATGTTATCGACATTAAAAATAAATACATTAACTTGGAGACAATTGATTTATTGGAGTTTGAATCTATATATAAAAATCCTAAAAATGATCTTAAAGACATTCCTTTAGGCTACTATAATGATTTAATTGTGATGCTTCAAACAATTCAACTAGCAGTAACAACACCAAAAATTGGAAATGTAGGATTAATAAGTGATACATACTTTGTGTCAATCTTATTGAGAGATCTATTAAAAAATCCATCATACATACCAATTGTTGTACATAAAGATGATAGTATTTTTAGTATTCAGGTAAGACCAATAACCCATATCGAAGGTATTAATGTAAAAGGAAGACCTGTTGGTATATCTGCAGAATCTACATTATTCATCTGTGGATTTATTGTTAACAATAAATATCCATATCAAATGTTATTACCACTATCTAGCGGTAATAATACATTTACAAGTCCGTATAAAGTACTACTTAAAAATGGATATTATAATAATATAAAAGTAGTAATAGCTGATGACACTATGAATAGTAGTGCCAATATGGATAGTAGTGCCAATATGGATAGTAGTGCCAATATGGATAGTAGTGATAGTAGTGATAGTAGTGATAAAAACATAATAGATAAAAACATAGTACGTATCTTAAATAAAAGCAATTATAGTGTTGTTATGTTTGATAAAGACAATCATACAAATACCATTCATGAACTATACCGACAAATGATATATAATATTCGCAAATGTATGTCAACTTCATTTATTTCTATTAATAGACATATCGAGTCTGCAGAGTCTGCAGAGTCTACAGTGTCGGTATTGTCGGCAGTATCTGAAAAGTCCACTGGAATTACATCAGTATTAGATGAATATGAAGTACCAGCAACATGGCGTTATGATACAAATGTTAAAGACGTGTATGAATTTACTATAGATCTATTAAGTAAACTAAATATTATTAATAAGTATGATGGACTGTTTTATTTTGACTTAAATGGTTTAACTGAGTTCTTTAGAACGAATACATTTGAAGCATACTATTTTGCACTTGTACTTGGAAAAGATTCACAAGAGCTAAAAGAATATGTTAGTAATATGCAATCTAACTTGTTTTACAAGCGAGAGAAAATCCAATTCGAAAAAGAAGTGCTTAAGGCCACTAGTCTAGCAAGACAGTATATTATGATAATCGAAGATAAACTAGGCGCTAAACGAGTGGCACAAATATATAACGATTTAAAAATAAAGACAATTGGAAAGCTTTCAAGTGCACCCGGTGGAACGATGGCACCAATTACTGATATTGTTAAAATTGATAATCCTGAGTTAATACTGCAACTATTGTCGCAAAATGAGAAAAAATTAGTGTTAAATGAATACAGCAATAAACAGAAAGTTGCAAATTCAATAAGAGATAATAAATGCGAACATTTACGGGTAATTGAATCGAGAAAGAATGCAACCACAAAAGAAAAATTGGCAAAATTTCTTCAGGATTTACTTAGATTCCAAAAAAATATACCACGTTCAGATACTAGACCTACTGAGTTTATAAAATGTAATATATGTGGGTTTGATTTAATTTGCCCACACGAGCGTGATATGTTACAACTTATAATTAAACAAGTGTCATATGATACTATGAGGAGTGCTTTAATGAAATATTCTACTCGAATAGACAAAGCCCATCAGGGGCAAACAGAACCAGGTGATGAAGGTGATAGCTATAAGTATTTCTGTAGAATATGCAATGGTGAAATAGCTGAAAACATAGGTGAGTCTGAGACTGATACTGATAAATTAGGCGATCTCGGTTCGGCTGTTCGTTCACTTGTTTGGTCTTATGCCATTAATGCTGTAAAAAAATTAATATTCCCGACTGTTACAAGTGATAAACTTATTGCATCAACAATTACATCTGTAGTGTATCCGGCTTTTATCAAAAATTACAAAGAACCATTCAACGCCGATAATCTTGACACCAAAGCAACTTTGTTTATCATTTTGTTCGTATATGCATATATCTTATTTATTGTAGTTAAAAACCCAAAGATAATCTTTAGCGGTGTAAAAGCAGGTGCTAAAAACTCAGAAGTCGGTAATAAAATTTTCAGTGGCATTATCGCCGAATTTAATTACATTATTATACGTAATTCGAGAATGACTGAAGATTTTATAAGACAAAAATTTCTTGATATATACCGATATTTAGTAAATGAAATAGATAGTGCTATTGAGCAGCCTCCAGCGAATATTGATGATAATATCATTAATGACTTTAAGTTAAACTCTATATTCAGTTATATCAAATATTTTAATCGCATAACAAAGCGTATACCTCTATATGACAGTAGTGAATTTACATCGCATAACGAATATAAAAAACAAATAGAGTTAATTGGGACAGATACTAAAAAGCTGTTGAGCGAGGCCAAGAAATATGTACGTGATAATGATCTTATTGGTTTATTTGATCCTCGATATTTGCTAACAATGCCAGCAGTCAAATACGAATATTTTGTAAAAGATCCAAGAATAAATTTATTCACACATTTACCACTTCCAATCACATTAAACAATCCATTAAACAATCAATCAAACAATCCATTAAACAATCAATCAAACAATCCATTAAACAATCAATCAAATAAATATGCATCGCAAATTGCTATGTTTAATGAATTGTCGCTTCGAAAAACAAAAAATATTGTAAATAACTTTAAACAAATATCTGAGGGTTATTGGTTTACAGCCTATAACATTTTTACGTATCGATTAACTAAATTTACTGATGAACGTAACGAAAAAGTATATGATAAAATGATGACAGAATTTAAGCGATCTGAGAATGAATATTTAAAAATCCGTAAATTGATGAATGTTTGTGCTATGTATGAGTTGCATGGATATTCTAGTTCACTAAGCAAATCAAGTAAATCAAATAAGTTAAATAACATCTTCCATTACATATCACCTCATATCGGTAATTTATATGATGAAATTGGTATGAAACATAAATGGGATATATTTGTCTTTGATACAGTTGAGGTAAAAAAAGGAGATGTTGTAAAGATGTTACAATCTGGAAATTTAAAAACTACATTAACAGATAAAAAATGTACATCGTGTAACATATTAATGAGTCAATCTGACACAATCGATGAGAAAAAGATCATTAAAGCTATTAATTTCCGTTCAGAGATAAATTCATTTTACAAATTCTATTTTCAGCGTTGTCCGAAGTCTGGCATTCATACATACATGGGTAATGAATGTAGTAAGTGTAACATTAAACTTGATTACTTTAAAATTATTTCTCTGCTTACGAAGGAAATTATTGATTATTATACCAAAAACATTGACCAATACATCGAAGATAAGAAATTGTATTTCAGTGCCGACCTAGATTCTGGTACAGTCCCTCACCATCCACTTAGTACTCCTGACGAAAAATCATTTAAGTTCACTGAACAATACAATTTGTTAATTAATACAGCCACCATCGCTAATGTTAATGTTGTTGTAATAGATGCAATCGGTTTTACTGAAAATAAGAAGATGTCTGATATCGAAGCTGGTAATATCGATGATGCAGTGGACTTAGTAATAAACAGCATTAATGATAGCCGTTTGTTTTCGATAGATGCCGAAATACGATTTGCTTTAAGTGAATATAATTTAATCAGAAACATAGGAATGGCTAGTAATACAAACGATGATATTGAACGTGAGGCAATGTTATTAGGTTTAGGTGTTAGTAAAAGTCATTACATGGAGTTAAAAAAACTACTTCCACGTATAGGTGATGATTATTCTATCAAATATGGTATGGCTCGTAAATTTCTTGATCCACCTACAATGAAAAAATTTCTTATCCAAACCTTGTGTGAAATAATTATGACAGTAAATAATATAGATGCACTCAACGATTCTGATAAGACTAGACTTCAGCCTAAACATGATAAATACACAACTAACCAGGACAAATGGCAAGCAAACATAGGTAAGCAATTGGCAAAATACCTAATAACTTGTGTTCTCCGCAATCAACGATTATATTCAATTGCAGGTCCATTCGATTACAGTATCTTTAAAGAGACAGAAAATGTCATGGATACTGATCATATAGATGCCGACTATGATCCGGAAGAAATTCGTGACTTAAATAAAAAACAAGAAGTGTTCGAAGCAGATGTAGATTATGTGCCAGATGAAGAGGAAGATTCTGGATAGACAAAAGAGAGATAATAAATGTAATGAATACAATAAATGTAATGAATATATATCTATTTACTGTGTTTGTATGTAACATATTTCTTAATCGACTCAGACTTCTTACTTATTTTTGTACTTACATTTATACCTTTTTCTTTACTAAAGCGAGTAATTTCTATTTTAGGATCAATATTGTCCAATGTTAATGGATCAACTACTTCCATAATTGCATCGGCCAAGTCGGGTGTTATTAAATTTATACATGCCAACATTCCAGCAATACTTTTTTTATCTCTTCGTCTTAGTAACTTTAGCGAGACAATACTTTCCTTTGATATCGATCGACCACTTGGCATTTTTATTGCTTCTAGTTGACTATCTTCATATGTGCCTTTAATTACATCCATTATTGTAACTTCTTGTGCAAGCACTTGAGCTGTTACTATTCCAATATTCTTTAATGATTTCCACATTTGTTCTACAATAATATGGTCAGGTTTTTCTATTCGTTTAGTAAATTTTTCATCAATAGTTATTTGTTCTGATACTCCAGATTCATCAGATACTCCAAATGCATCAGATACTCCAGATGCATCAGATGCTTCTACTGGACAAACAGGATTTGAGCAAGTTACATTTACAGTACCTCCCTGTATAATAGTATCATTTACACTATTTATACCATTTACACTATTTATACCATTTATACCATTTTTACCATTTACATCATTTACAGTATCTGTAACATTTGTAACATTTGTAATATTTGTAGACATAGTTGTAGTTGCGGTTGAAGGTATTGTTGAAGGTGTAGTCATATCTGTAGTCATAGCTGTAGTCATAGCTGTAGTCATAGCTGTAGTCATAGCTGCAGGGGTTTCATGTAATATTTTTTCATATGATTCATACAAATCGCGTAGACGTTCAGCTGTGTGATCAATATCCTTTGTATATATAATCATAATGTTATGCCTAATCATCATATGTGTAATTGATGCTTCGATATTTTTGTATGGGATGCGAGAAAATTTTTTAGTCTTTGCTGGAAATTGAGCACCTTCTATTAGATAAAACAATCGAACATCTGGATACTCTGCACGTAAGTTGAGCATTTTTTGTATGTTGTCTGATCTACCATCGCGTAATGATGCTGCATAATCTACATGTGTTTTTCTTTCAATGCATGCAAGTACTTTGTTTGAATTATTAGACCCTGTTTGTCTCTCGAATATTATATAATCACCAGTATTAATTTGCCGTTCATGCAATTCATCGGATAAAAATAAATCCTTAAGTTTAGGGATAACTTGCTGTTCGCGAGAGTCTACGACTAGATATGCCAATTTCATTATTTATGTTTGTGTAATTGACAAATAATTATTTATATATATTTATTTTTTTAATTCGACATATATATCTGTAGAAAAAACACTCACTTAAAAAAATGCCTGCACGACGTGGAGGTGCAAAGGATAAAGCACTAACCAAGACACAACTAGTAGGTGTACTTGCCGACAAAACTGGACTGTCGAAGTCTCAAATTAATGCTCTTTTCGACACTCTTGTCGATGTAGTAGCTAAAGAAATTAAGGCTGGTCGTGCAGTTGCATTGTTCGGACTTGCCAAGATTGTTGTCAAACATAAGAAGGCAACACCGCAACGTACCGGAATTAACAATTTGACTAAGGAAAAGACCGTATTCAAGGCAAAGCCGGCTAGAAGTGTTGTTAAAGTTAAGCCTTTGAAAACACTTAAGGAGATGGTATAACATTACTATAATATTACTATAATATTACTATAACATTACTATAACATTACTATATCATTACTATAACATTACTATAACATTACTATAACATTATTATTTATTCTCAATCGTAGTTATTTTTTTAGGATTATCATTTATGTTTTCTTAATTACACTCTTATAGCCGTACATAAATGCAATAGACCATGGTGTAGCTATATTTGTCACAACATTTGCCTCAATGTATATATTAATAAGTGCAGCAATAAAGCTATGACATCTATTCACTAACGACTCAGCGTTAGCATTTTTCATATTAAGATTCTTAAATGCAGCTAATGTGGCACCGAGAGTTCGGATCTTTTCACTGGGTGCCATTGAAGCATTAATGGCTATGTCTTTAACAATTACAGTTGGTACCGTTGTGCTACTAGCATCGCCGTCAACAGATGTTGTACTATTATTACATGCAGCATAATCCGTTCCATACGAAGTGTCTAAAACTTTTTTTATGGTATCTGAACATTCTATCATTGATAGACCTTCGATTGTACAATGCAATCCGAGAATGTTTTCCTTAACATTATCTGGACAAGTATTCGGGTCTCCTCCTCTGTAACTATGCGTCGACCTATTCAATTGTTTGTATCCACCAATAGCTGAACGTTTATGATTAAATGATCTAGTACCGCCTCTGACTGCAGTATAAATTTTATCGTCCATTAGTTCGGTTGCGACAGTAGATAAATTGGTTTCGTTATCACTAGGATTATAATTAACAGGTACAATGACTTTAAGTGTATGTAACATATCTACAATATCTACGGAGTCATTTATAGTAAAACCTGCAACCATTTGACTTGTAGTTGATGTGGCTGGTTTAGATGATGCGGTTGATGCGGCTGGTTTAGATGATGCGGTTGATGCGG
>Ga0335398_10008712_pt1 | contig 11938 bp, 13 predicted proteins | sample BON03_FD_205742 | JGI IMG/M metagenome (GOLD analysis project Ga0335398, IMG submission 205742) | Freshwater microbial communities from Lake Bonney liftoff mats and glacier meltwater in Antarctica - BON-03 (spades assembly) (version 2) | ecosystem: Environmental > Aquatic > Freshwater > Ice >...
AAAATGGCCAAGGAAAATTTCTTGGGATTTGTCATGGGCAGGCATCGCCGTCTGGGTGAAAACAGCGATTTCATAGACTCTCCGGCCGAGATTATGAGCGCGATTTTTGAACAGATTGACCTTGAGCCGCGCCGTGAAAATGGGCCTGGCTTCCGCACTATGTTGGGCTTTGACTAGCACGCAAATGGACATTGGCAGCACTACTCAATCAAATACGAATGTGGGGTTTGTATGGCAAATGGACTCTTCCAACGGGTGCATTTCATCCTAATTGTGATTATCGCTGCTACAATGCCGTATACAGCAAGTGCAGGACATAGGTCCAGCAGTTTCTCGAATGTTGGGCGACGCGAAGGCTGGATTTCTGTTGAGTTGTCCATAGACGCTGGCGATACAGACAAATGTTGGCAAGCAGTGTGTATTGTATTGTTTTTAGATGGCATGCTGAGCAGACGCGGTCTTATTTTGTGGATTCTTGCACGCAGCTGTGCCCGTCAGCCGAGCGGATGCACTGCAGGACCACGACGGTCTTGACCAGCCGCCACACATCCATAATATGGATGATTTGCCGTTAATCTCACAGTGATAAAACTGTGCGCGACCACGCTGCTGTGAAATAGAAAAACAATCACGCACACACACACACACTTTTCCCGACAGTGTCCAATCGTGCTGAATAGGGCGTCTTGCTGCACCTGGTGTAGCATGGCATCTGACCGGTTGGTACGAGAATACGATCACGCAATGTTCCTGCAACAGCCTAAACTCCCTTCTTACCTGGACGGCGAAATCAACTCCTTCAATTTCACATGCGATACATGGCACTCTGCAGCCTGGTTCTTTTGTGTGTTGGACGAACTGCAGACGGCCCATGACAAGAATCCCACCGCACCGGGTAGTGGCTTCATCCACAGTCGCCGTTCAATCCTGAAGGCTTGGCACGAGCACCGCCTGCATGGCCTCTGCATGTCTGAAACGGATTCCGTGAGAAAACACTGCTGCGATGGCGAGAATCTCTTCATGACCAGCACAACCTTTGGCACCATCCGGCACATTTTCCCGATTTTTTGCATCCTGCGCCACGCCAGCGACCCCAAGGACAACATCGTTACTAGCCCCCAAAACGAAGAAGACGAGAGCTGCATCGAATGTCTTTGGGTTGCCGAGCGCGCCAGAGGCATTGGTCTAGGCCAGCGCATGGTGGCCGAAATGAACTGTTCAGCTGTCGAAATCCCCATTGCTCATCACTTTTGGCACAAGATGGGATACACCGTCGACATCGGCATCGGTGCCACCAGGAAGCCAGTCTATCCCTAACAAATCGACTGTTTTATTCGAATTGCTATTAAAATATAACTGGTTGACGTGTCTTTATAAGTCCCGACAATATGGTCAACATTTCAGATCCTCGCATACACCACTCCACTTCGCAACACTCCACTTATTTCGAAACTTCATGTCCTGCTGCTTCGACTATTCGACTCCTAATTCAGGGTTGTGTGGTGTGGCGATTTGTCGCAAAGCCTCCGCCCACAAACTCTGGATCGTATCCGTGAACTGACACACGACGAATAATGACTGTATGCGCACAGGGGCTTCTATTTTGGGCATACAATGAGGATTTATAATGAAAATCAAACAGCTCTTTTCCAACTACTCGCACACATGCCTAAAGCATGCAGTATGTGGACGCTTGCCGGCAAATGTACGGGCGAGCTTTTGCGTGTCCATCCCAAGATCTACGTGGCGTCCTGTTGCAACGTCTGTGGCAACCACAGTTATGATCACTTGAGCATGGAACAATTGTCCAAGCACATGCATCGCAATTCCGATCTCAAAGATGAATACATGGAGAGGAGCTGGGATGAGTCTGAACGCAACTTGCAAGCCAAGGAGATTGCGGACGCAAAACTGGCAGCGGATGCCAAGGCTGTCGACGACGACAACGCCAGAGTTGCAGCTGCCGCTGTGCTCGCGGCTGCAGAGTCGAAGAAACGCATCTACATTGCCCGTGTAGACGCCCTGCACATGTGCAGCCGTCTGAACCGAGAGGCCACTGCTGCCTATTTGGGAGAGAGATACAACATACTCTGTGCCACCCCCGAAACGTCGGAGTCGGACGCCCAAAATCGTCTGAAACTTGCTGCTCTGAGGGAGTTGGAACATTTCAAAATCACCGACAAAGTCGCTGTGCTCTTTGCTTCGGGGCTTCCAAATTTCATCAAAACAATGTCAGTCTCGTCTGATCAAGACGACGACGTTGTGCGATTGCTGCGTGAGCAGGCCAGGAAGGTCAAGCACATTTGGCAGCTGGCAATGCGTAGCGCCACACCTGTGATGCGTCTGGTGAAGCAGGAAGTGGTCGTTCCAACGAAAAAAAATGGCAATCGGTGCAAAAAACGTTGCAAGAACATCTCCGAGAGCGAGCGTGAACGTCTGGCCAAAAAGTTCAAGTCTGTCGTCTAGTCGACCACGATGCTAGCGAGATCGCCGTGCAAATTCACCTTTGATACAGACATATATCGCATCACATGTTGGTCATGGATACCTGTTCAACGCCGAGTTGTATTTAAATAAATCATAGTATAACTACTATCTATCCGAGATTATCATTATGGCATCATCCGCGGTGCATTTATCTCGCGCTTCAAACCCCCACGTTCCAGCATGTCTCTCGTCTGGCTCACTGCAGCTGACAAGTAGGGACGGTAACGGATGGCATTACAACCATACATTCCATTTTATCCCGCCCTCTTTACAACACTCGTCTTCGATTGTAAAACACCTTTTTGCACGAAATCCTTTGCTGTCCGTAGGGGAAATCTTGCGAATTTCCGGATGTGGCCACGAGAACCAGCATGGAATGCGATTTTCTAGAAACGGTGACAGGAAACAGCCGCAGATTGTGTATGGTCAGAATTCAGAGGTGAAACGTAGCCATGTACCGAATTTGCATGACAATATAGCATCTCTTGTATACAAAAACCAGCGTATTCGTAAAAGAATCTTTATTAAAAACACAACTCCTTCCCGTGCATTTACAAACTCTGACGATTTGGTCGAAGTTTCAATCCTCACACACTACCCTCGCAACAATCCTAACGCATCCCTGTCTCGAAGACACGCCCACTACACACTCTCACTCCCCGCCTCTGTCATAGTCACATCGCCAACCACCTCCAACGATGTCAACACCACGCCACCCCCCTCGGGCTGGCCCTGCTTTTGCGGTGCAATTACGCCACCAGCCTGCTGCTGGGCAAGGCACTCATTGCACTTGCTCTTCACCTTCGAATGCTCGCAAAGCGCCATTACCTTGCAGGTAAGGCAGGAATTACGCTGCTTTTTGTGCTCGCAGACACGCTTCCCATTGCAGGGGATACATGTGTCTTGTTTCCGATTATGGGCGCAAAAAGTGTGTGCGCTACAGATGCGACAATTAGCCCTACGAACACCGTGCTCGCAATCTTTGTAGCTACTCTTGCGGATGCGCGTACGCACTGGTGGCACATATGTGCCATTAGCGACCGAGCATTCTTTACACGTTCGTTTTGCTTTCTTGTGAATGCAGACGCCCACAGCTCCATCGCATTCAGGGCATATGTTTTTTTGCCTTTTGTGGACACAGATCTGACTGCCTCCACAAGGAACGCAAGTGCAGCGAAGCCTTTCGTGCTCGCAATATCGCTTTGAGCTGCAGATACGGCACGTATCTTTCCTGATATTGTGTACACAGGGCTTGAACATACGCTTTTTTGGAGCTTTCGTAAAGACTGCAACCTCACTGCTGGCGTTCACGATCTCGCCCTCTCCAAGCCCCTTGAGGCTGTCGGGCACTAGTGCAGTCTTACCTGCCACGTTTGGGTAGCAAGCCGTTTCGATGGCCACGGAAACTTGCTGCGGCAATTTGGTCTCGGAGACTAGCGGAGACTGTGTGGCCTCGGAGACTTGTTGAGGCAGTGTGGCCACGGAAACTTGCGGGGAAGGTCGCTCGGCATCAGTCTGCGTGCCTTGATCGTAGCTGGTTTTGGTAGCCACGGGCACGGCCAATGGCAGTGCCTCCGTCTGAGTTGACATCGTCGCAGTGGACATGGAAAGATCGTGTTGTGGCGAAAAGTGGCGCTGTTTGCCTATTTATGGGCATTTTCGAGGCTTCTGGACCTCCTGTGGCTATTTCGGGCATCGGTCGTAAAATGCCATTAAATACCACGCCATTTCGCAACTACTGGTATATTACCAATACCATGGCTAACACCATCAAGACCATTATCATGCATCTGCCCTGTCAGCATGTATCTTCTGAGGGGAATTTTGGGGGTGTGTGCCCTGAATGCCTGTGTTCCACCGAGGAGGAGTTTGACGTCACCAAATGCATATCTACTATCAAAACTCAAAAATGTGCCCAGCAAGTCTGCTCGAAACTGCCCAAGACGTTTTTCTGGCCGTGCCAGCACAATTTCTTCTGCCAAAGCTGCGCAGAAACTCATTTCGAGTGTGCGAAGACTGGGCGTGAAAGATGCTTATGTGGAGAGATAATTGAGGGGATTTACACCATGGATACCACTGATTTGGATAATGAGGAAACGCCGCGGCACTCTGCATTGTAAAGTGTCCACTGTGGACAGGCCTTTAGTACACAAGAGAGGCCCAGTTGTCGGTTACCAAGAACATTTTCTTACAATCAAAAATAAACGCTACTTGAACCATGTTGCACATTTGAACCGTATATAGTGTAAATTGAGTCTCGACATTCGTCTTGGGAAAATACACAAAAAATCCCGAGATATAGCATATATGTACAGGTGGGTCTAGGAAATATACGGGATAGCATCATGTTGAAGCTCATAAACAACACCCTGTTGTCAAGACAGATTTAGGACAGATTTAGCCAGCAATCCGCAAAGGCTTCTCTATAACACCAAGTAGTATCGAGTGGAGTTGGTGGTATGCATCGGTTCGACATTAGCTGGTGACCATAGCTCCTGCCCACCGACGCTAATCCGCCGCAACACGACTGGATTCAGCAGACGTGGCTCCCCTAATGCAGACCCAACACGCACTTCCGTACCCACTGCCCAGTCCATGTCTACGCTGTCCAGAATAGAGCGTAGACTAATGGTTTCAAGAGCAATATCGAACCACAGTATATCCCCTGGCCCGTGATACATAGTTGCGGTCGTCACAGAGTCCGCCTGCAATTCGAACTCAGTCTGTGTTACCGAACACCAGCCCATGTATGCTGTTTCCTCAGGAAAGATATCTGCTGTGCAATTTGTACATGTTGAAACGCCTCCAAAATCCTCAAATGCGCCGCTCCCACACGGTGAACAGCGTATGCTGCCTGGCAAAGGGGCATATTTGCCAGCATCACACGTAATACAATTGTCGTCCTCGGCGTTGGCATCTGTGTGTGCGAGCGTCAAAAGTGACATTAATAATGCCATTATGCTCGCGTATCGCGCCATTCTCATGCTCATTAGGTTATGTGGTGTTTTGCGTGGCAAGAGCCAGTATGTTCCGAATAGCCGACGAAACACTCTCAAATTCCTGCATATATAGATGTATCACGCCAAACACCATAAAAAATCCCACACATAAGATTGAAAATCAACAACGGCGAATTGCGGATGGCAATCTATCTGCTGGGAATTGCGAGGATTTCCCCAGGAGATGACAAGTTGTCCTACACAACATGCCGGGGCCTAAATAATAGCTAGAATTCAACAACATTGTGCACCAAAACGCGATTTTACCATTGTTTAATAAAAACACCATACTCCCTCTTCCGTGTGTCCGAGCGTGTCCTGTCCACACCCTCACATTTGACCAAGGCATCTCACGTTGACAAGGAGGACAATTAGATGCTGCAGGGAACACATGTACAACTCCACAGCATGACAGGAGACACTGCCCGCGCACACTGGTGGACTATCACATTTCAAGGCCAAACACTAGTGCGGTCTGCTTTCCAACTCCGATCTGCAGGAGAAGACACAAGCCTTCTACAGCATGGGTGCGTACCAGGGTCTTGTCCCAATCAAAATTGGGCATTGGGTGGTTCTTCCCCGTCGAAGGGTTTTGTCTCAATTGTGAGTGGCCACGGTTTGGTTTTTCCAACAGGACACAGCAGGCACGAGGCTTCAGATTGGGCGCCAGTCGTTTTCTGAAACGTGCCAGATTTGCACCACTGGCAACTATTCGCAGTGGCACCAACACTATCAGACCACTGCCCGACGCCACAGTTTGTACATACCAGAGCTCCAAGCGTGTCTGAAAATTTCCCTTTGATGCAGAGCGGGCAGCTGCCAGCAGTCAAGATATTGGATGCCGTGCCTTTGGGGCACTGGTTGCATGCAGTTTGTACCGTACGCGCCGTACCGCCGGAATACATTCCAGTCCCGCATGCCGTACACCCCAGATTTCCCTTTGACGTCTTATACGTTCCTACACCACACGGCGAACACTGTTTGCCATTCTCGCCGTCGTAGCCCGGGCTGCATTCACATGCATTGATAGTCACAGACGAAGCAACGGATTCGGAATTCGCAGGACACTGCGATATCGCGTTGCCCACGCCAGTGCAGAAGAAATTTGCGAGGCATGTGTCGCATGCCCCGTTTTTCAGGTATGTGGCTGCCACGCACACGCATGCGTTGCTATTACTACTGCCAGAGATCAGGTTGTATGTGTTGGCGCGGAAGTCTTCGCACTGCAGCCGCATGCCATTAACGCAGTATGTGTTCTGGGGGCACGTAAGACATTCCTTGTGGTCTGCCGACGCATACTTTCCTGACCCGCACATCGCACACCCACCCGCTGTGGTTGTGCCGGGGGAAACGGTGATTTTGCCGTCTCCGCACTGCGTGCAAAAGGCATTGTTTTCATTTTCCGATGCACTGTACTTCCCTTTTGCGCATATGGTGCATGTGGTGCCGGCTTCTCCACTGTAGCCTTTGTTGCACATGCACGCCTGCGATGAGCCAGAACCAGTTACCGCATTCGAGTTTGCGGGGCACGACTGGCAATCATCGACATCGGTCTTTCCGAAGGAATCTTGATACGTGTTGACAGGGCAATTGGTACACTGCACAGAGTGGGGCTGGTCACTATATTTGCCTGGATTGCATGTATTACATATCCATTCTTGTTCCGGACCCGTTGTATATGTGCCTTCATCGCACTTACAATCATCGATGCTGTCCTTGCCAATGCCTGTGGTACTTGAAAGCAGAGGACACGATCTGCACGAAGCAATGCCAGAAAGCGCTGCGATACTGTTGTACGTGTTTTCCGGACAGGGCGTGCAAATTCCAGGGTTGTTGTCTTTTTTGTATTGGCCAGCTGTACACATGGTGCACGACAAAGCACCATCCGGCCCAGTGTACCCAGAGTTGCATTTGCAATCACTCCTCTGAATACTGCCCGCGCCAGAGTTCTGCGTGTTATGGCATGATTCGCACACACCCGCAGCGCTGCCCGAGTACGTGTCTTGCGGACAGGTAGCACATTCACTCTGTAGTTTTGATGCCATGATTGTGTTCGCTTTACCGGCCGGACACGAAAGACAGTTGTCCTGCAATGTGTTGATGGTGCCTTCCGCGTATTTGCCGCGGACACACGATTTACAGAGCGACACACTGTCCGCTCCGGTGTCTTCGAGATATTTACCTGTTTACGGCAAAAGATGACAGTTATTAGTACCTACATAAGCAGTGCAGACCTCATAAAACACGCAATATCGAGTGGAGTTTCTGGTGTGCATCGGATTGACATTGGATGGCGACCACAGGAGCCCTTGCTCGCTGGTGCCATTTCGCCGCAATACTACTGCCCGATACCCAGTCCATTCTCATGCTGTCTAGCATAGCACGCAAACGAATGGATTCTGCAGCCGTATGAAACCAGGTGGTGTTTCCTGCCCCGCTATACATGGTTCCAGTCGCCAGATGGTTGCCTTGGACTTGGAACCTGGTCTGTCTTACAGAACACCAGCCCATGTATGCCATTCCCACAAGAAATATACCTGCTCCGCAATCTATGCATTTCGACGACCCCGAGGACGCCTGGTACGTGCCCCTCCCGCATTCCAAGCACGATTCACTGCCTTTCACAGGGGCATATGTACCGACCTCACATGAATCGCAGTCGTCGACTTGCGCATTGGCGTCCGCGAGCGGCAACGCCAAGAACACCACCAGCACAGCCAACATGCTCGTGTATCGCGTATACGCACTATTTCTCCCCGGGTCGTGACTGCGACTTGCGCCGCGGGCTTTGGGGACAACCACCGAGGAGGAGTAACGTCCATGTCGTACTTTCTCAAGCCCCATCATTCCCCCGCCAGTGCGTTGCGAATATGCGTATGCAGCAGCAGATATTCTGTGGAAACTATAGTCTGTTGTACATATATATATGCATCGTGCGAATGTGCTGTCATAGCCACGCACATTGGCATTCAAGAAAACTGCGCCTGGGTGTGAAATCGTAGAAAATTGACTGCTGTGGGTGATGATATTCGGCACTATGTCGAGCTACGTGCTCAGAGATATTTCTGGTGTATGGCTTCGAAACAGCAGGCCCTCATCTCCTTCTTTCACACCAAGCTCTGATCGCAGAGAATGGATCCTCTTGTCCCTTTTATTACAAACAGAAAAGGCTGCGACAATACACTGCATTTTGGGCAATATGTACTGACAATTGAGACATAGCTGGGGTGGTGGTATGTAGTTGTGAACAAATTTGAAACACAAAGTTTCGAGTGGAAGATCGAAAGTTTAGTTTCACTTGAATAATCGAATGGCCGATTGCATCAAGTTTCTGTCTTTTTCCATGTAGGAATTCACTTTGCGGACTGCGCCTTGTACAACCTGGTCGTGTCGATCGGGCAGCGATCCGTATTTTTCCTGATACAGAGTGCGTAAAAGCTTGCCAATCTTGACCGAATCGCCATGCTGGAGGGCCACGCCCATCTCCATGGCCACTTGTCCTATCGAAATCGACGCCATGTGCGATGGTGGCATTATTGCAGTAGCGTGATTGCCATTGCCCACTGAGTCGTGCAAGATCCCATTCGTCAAAACTTCCTTCATCTGTAATACAAATCTTTTGTCGTCCTTCCAGGTTGCATCTAAATTGGTAAGAGCTTCACTGGTCTGAAGAAAGATCTTGATTTTGTTCTCGGCGCGATGATTTTCATTCTCAATCCTTTGTTTTTCATTCTGAATTTTACGCTCCTCCAAGTGTATCTTGCGCTCTTCCAGTTGCAGATCGTCTTCCATGCTTCTTTTTCCAAGCTGGCTTTGTGAAACGGCAACGTGCTGCACAGCTTGTTGAATCTGAATAGCTTGACCATTTGGAAGCAAAACTGCGCGTTCAACACGCTTCTGGGCAATTTCTTGTCCATTGCGCTCTGTATTGGTTGAATACTCTTCACGAGAGACACCATCTGCTATAGCACCCTTGTATCCATCTTGTAGCAACTGCTGTCCTATTGATGGGGCAGTGGCAGCCTGAACCGCACGCTCGAGCCCGGCGATAGCACCTGTTTCTCTTTCCACAAAAGCTCTAGTGGCCTCGGAAAGCAAGCCTTTTGACTTTGGATGAGAGGCCAACAGCTTGATTAGGTCCGGTGAATCCACAATAGCGAGTTTGCCCATTCCCTGTTGAAAGGGACGAATACAGAGCCAAGCCGTATATTAGTATCAAAATTAAATCCATACTATGTTAAGTATCATAAAAATATGACTAATTCTTAATATTGTGAATCTTCGGCGTGCTAGAGTAGTAATATTATAACCAACTAAATTCAAAGTCAACTTAGAGTAAACTCACACTAGCATGTCCAGCGTCCATATACTTGAGGCTTGGTGCGACCTTTGAATTGACCTGGTTTGTGTTGTTTGCATAGCGGCGTGCTGCCTGTGCGTCATCAAAAAGCACAGCAGCTGCGACGTCACTCAACACGAAAAGTCCATTATTAAGCTGTCGAATCCGCTTTCCCTGCAGATTGCTTTCTGCGAGGTCATAGAGCCCTGGGAGCGTTTTCAAAATATCAGCCGGCCTGTAATACCCTACTTTGACACCGTGAATTAACCATGGAATTGAAGTCTGAACTGCAAGCGGCACGTTGGATTCATCCAACACTGGCTCGATCTGCTTGTCTTGTCCAAATACCTGGACTAGACAATAGGGGCCAGCTGCTGGCATTGATTTTCTTGAATTGTGGCTTGCTTGTTTGACGTACACTGTGCTTGAATTGTTTTTTTTGGTACCAGACAGACATGCTAATCCAGTATTAGATTTGTTGAAAATTCAATGAAATTACAAACATCAATCCAAACACACATAAAACTAGCAATTGTGCTGTCTGACTAGTAAAACAGTGTGTATATCTCAAGCTTATTTACCATGCCTCCTGTTCGAATGCGATGTATTTGAGTTGTGATGGTATGCATGAGAATGGAAAGTTTATATTGGAAATCGGTTTTTTCGTTGCTTGTCTCCTTATTAGTGTCTGGATTGAACCTGATAAAAATAAACTTATATGGAAATGCTTTGAATTTTTCATATCGTGTGATTTCATCGTTTTTATCTATGCTACGATGTGCGAATTCGTCCGTCTCGATCGCTAGAATTGTATCGCCAATCAGAAGTCGGTGGTCAATGCGTCTGTCTGTTCGACAGTAACCAGACAGTGAGAGGTGTTCGTTTGACATCCCTCTATTGTGAATAAATCCATCGAATCTAGCATCGATCGCCTTTCGCACAATGATTTCTGTACGATGTTTCGTGATATTCCAATGCCCGACTAAAAGTTTGACGAGGTCACTCGAATCGACTACTACCAATTTTCCGGTACCCTGTTCAAACCAATAGAGACATTTACACTTAGTCAAAAATCCGAAAATCCCATCAAATCATATTTCGGAGAAAACTCAGGGTAAACTCACGTTCACATGTCTGCTGTCGATCAAAGTAAGGCTTGATGCAATTTTGGCATTTTTTTCGCGCTTTGCCCATTGCGCAGCATGTTTCAAATTTTCAAAAAGCACCGCAGCTGCCCCGTCACTTAAGACAAAAAAACCCCCAATATCATTGCCCTTGTCATCGAATTGGCCTTGGGCAAATTGACGTATCATTCTCCCTGCTAAAAAGCTGTCTTCGAGCTCATAGAGCCCTTGGAGTGTTTTCAAAATACTTGATGGCCTATAATACCCTACCGTGACCCCGTGTATAATCCACGGACTCGCTTTCTCCACTGGAAGCGTCATATTGAATTTGTCCGAGACAATCTCCAATGCAGTATCCGGGGCTGGAATCCCTTGCACCAAGTAATCCAGTGGACACGTCCCATTTTGTAAGGCATTGTTTCTGTGTTTGTACGGTATGCCCATGTATCTTGCAAGTGCCATTTTATACTTTTGTTTTTTTATCGCAAACATTGCAGGATTTCGTTCTTTTAGACTCACACGTCCGTCCGAATTTGGGAAGGATTTGCGTGCGGGGCACCCTTTGGCCACTTGTTCCTTGGCCATATCAGTCAGCATTGTGGCACACCACACTACAGTTTGATCAGACGTGGTGGCGTTGCCCTGGAAGCCAAGTGTAGTATACATGACGTCATTTAAAATGTTTGGAGCTATTTTTGATGTGTTGGCAAAAAGTATCACATCTGACACTGTTGGGCTATTTCGGTGATGTTGATTTCATTCCGCGCGAGATTTTCACACCTGATGCCCCGATTCGATCAAGCTTGATCGATTGTAAATGTAAATCATACAGACTATGAAATTCAAGATGAAATCATTGCCCCACAGGCTTGTGCATCCGCAAAATATAGCGCGGATTCGTCATCATGGTATTGTGCGCACCGTGCACGTTGGGATCTGACAACGTCTGCAATACTCGCGGATTAAATGTCTGATACACATCAAAACGT
>Ga0335398_10008713_pt1 | contig 11936 bp, 8 predicted proteins | sample BON03_FD_205742 | JGI IMG/M metagenome (GOLD analysis project Ga0335398, IMG submission 205742) | Freshwater microbial communities from Lake Bonney liftoff mats and glacier meltwater in Antarctica - BON-03 (spades assembly) (version 2) | ecosystem: Environmental > Aquatic > Freshwater > Ice >...
ATGTCAAACGAGTCCTCCAAGTTGGCACGAGAATAGTATTCTGTTGACATGAAAATGATGTTCCATCGGTATTCTGTTGATTGGTATTCTGTTGTTCAATCCTCCCAAGGATGGGGAAATCGCACTCCAAACGCCACGAACCCGAATTTTGAAGGTCGGTTAGTATGGTTATAGTACTAACGATCCCCCAAAAACGAAATTACTGACATTACTGGTAGAGATAAGTTAGTCTACCCTATCGAGACGGTAAAAGGGTTCAAAAAACTCTGATGATGTCTTGATATAAAGCCTGAGGTGGACTTGGTACATAATCATTTGTACTGGGCGGCAAGTTCTCAGGGATTTTACTACACGTTGGTCGGACCTCAGCAGAAAAGAGTGCGAGTAACGCATTCTTTGGGCGGTGCATCAGAATGGAACACCCTTTTCGTGTCAACAGATTACCATTTTAGGGGTCAGGTATACTGTTGACATGAAAATGGTGTTCCATTGTGTCTCATTTCAACCCATTCTCATTTCAACAGAGAGTCGTTTCCATGTGGTGGATTACTTGAAAGGCGAGGCTTCCTTCTCAGACGGCGCCGGAATAAGAGAAATAATTTCATGCAGCACGCAGGTGCGCACGCGATCGCGAAAAGGGTGCTTGATGTCCATCATCCCGAATGCCGCGCCCACAATATCCCCGCACACAAATCTACACTCTTCCTCATGCCCCTCGACACCATCAAATTCGCCCTTGAATCCACATCCCCTCTTACATGCAAAGATTTCGGGCTTGTCTACACCCCCCCGCAACGGTTTTCCGAAAACCTTTTTAAACTTTCGCACCGCACCAGAGACCCCCTTGTTTTTCTTTTTCTTGCCTTTCCCCGCGAGCAAGGCCAGAGTGGCGAGCACTTTTTCGGTAGACGCCTCCTCCTTTTTGTTTTCGGCGCTATCGGGATGAATCACCGCGTACAAGAGCACCATCGCATTCTGTACACCATGAATGTCCTCTGCCTCCTTTTCCAGCGACCCCGACGCCCCATCACGGCCCCCAAACGATAGCCTCGGGTGATGTGCTTTCACAATTCCCACCCGGTCTACCGTGGTGCCAGATATATTGGGCGGGCACGTGGCGTGTGACCCGGACGACGATGCACCATCACCTTGTGGGTGGGAGCGTGAGCTTTCGCGCGGAGACGCTATGTCGTTGAGTGAGAAAATTGCGGCGAGGAGATTGGGCAGTGGAAATAGGCCCAGTCTGTTGCGCCCGAGGGCGATGCTCAACTCGTCGAGGGCTCGCTTGTCGATTGTAATCTGAAGGGCACGAAGGCCTTTGCGAAGATCGTCTTTGCTAAGACGGCCATCACTGTGTCAAAATTCTCATGAGTCAGCACTAGACAAACTTCTCAAAAATCAGCGCTTTAGTTGTTTTATGTAGGACAGTTAGTAGCGAGTTGACTTTTGAGAATTTTTACCTGTTGCTATCCATCGTTTGGAAAAGTAATCGGGCATCGATCCCACGATTTGTCTGCGCCAATTCAATCTTATGTGCGTATTCTATTAGCAGACGCCTACGACTCTCCACTCGGCGATGCGCCTCTCTAGCAGTCTGCAGATTCAGAGCTTTCGTGTCGTTTGTCTCCTCCTCCTCCTCATTTTCCAAGTGCACGCTCGGGTAAAACGAGGGGTGTGTCGACGGCACTACAATACTATCAAGCGACGAATCAAAAGAAATCTCAGAGAGTCGCATGTCATCGTGCAGCTCGGTTGAATCGTTGATGTGATCTGCGAGCGAAAATGAGGCCTTGTCTTGCTGATGCACATCTCTTCCGTCTTGCTTCAGCATTTCTCTCCTGCCATTTTGCCTATCTCGTTTCACACTACCTCTGTCTGCCCTAGCGTCTTTTCTGCCATCATCTAGTACGGAAAGCATTTCCTCCTCCACGGGTGTCAATGCCCGAGGGAGCTCCTCGTTGGCGCTACAAGCGGGCGAACGCACACTGCTGTCTGAGCAGTCTGCAACATGTGCTTGCTCAACGACAATGGCTGCATCTCTTGATTTTGTATACGCAGCATCAGCAGCAGCCATGCGTGTCGCATCTGCAGCAGCATCTATGACTGCCATGCGTTCCTTGCGGGTTGACATATCCTTGGCATTTTTGGCCGCCTTGAAGATATCTCGTAGAGACTTCATGTTTCCAAATCCTGGGATGAGCCGAGAGAGCTCCGAGCCTTTTGTTTCGACGCCTAAGTTGTCCTTCACAGCTGGAAGTTGTACGTCGTCTTTCCAGGCAAACACCAGGCTTTGTACGTGTGGAGTGTTTTCATACCATAGCAACACTTTGTCTCGCAGGACTTGCGTCATTTTGTCAACACGCAATGCAAATGTGTCTTCGGTCTCGTTTGCTTTTTTCTTTTTGATGAGCGTATCCCCTCCGACCCAGCGGTTGAGGGCCTTAATGGGTAATCGAATTTCCTCACTGACGGTGAGAAAGCTGAAACAAAAGAGGGTGCCTATCTTAATGCCATTCAACAAAGCCTGCAGCTGCACAAGTCTCTGCTCGGTCACACTTTTCAGCAAAACATCGAAGATTTCCTCACAGCAATGCTTATCAGCCTTGACAATGATGTCTGTCTGCCGTTCAACTTCGATTTTGCGGAAAAAAGCAAATTTTTCTGCACATCGTCGCTCATTTAAGAGCGGGTACTCAATAGGTCCGAGACCTCGTTCTAGACGCATATCCGTACAATGATGCCGCGCCAAGTGCCCTCGAAAAATTCTCTGGAGGTGCTCAGCACAATCTTGTCTGTACTGTGCACGAACGTTTTGCGCTTGCAACTTTAGACGCACTAGAAAGCGACGAATTCCTCGTTGCACTTTGCGAACATACATATCTTTCCACTGCATCTGGAATGCTTTTTTCAAAATGCGCGCCTGCCCGCCTGTTTTCCACTCGCGATCACGGGCCATTTCGACCAACGGACTCCCAAATACTTCTTTCTCGATCTTCTGCTTCAACTTGAGTTTAGTACAGTTTCGTTTCACTTCTAGTGCTGCCAGAATGGGACCTCTGGCAAATTCAAGGTCCTGATGTCGCTTTTTTTCATTCTGCTCATGGATAAATTGGGCTTGTTCATGCTCTATTGATTCTGCCAACGTGGTCAGCCGCTTGGTCAGTAGCAGGATCACATCGGATCGGTATATTTGAATCACGCCTGAAGGCATGGCTGCCCGCACTGTGCACCCTCGTTTCAAGCCCAGAATTGCCGACCACTGCGCAGAAATCCAACAACTCCAAAATCACGTTATCTTCAATCAGAGAGACAGCCCGACAGCCAGACACAAAGTGACAAACACACAGACAGACAAGGAAAGAAGTCCTTTGAGTGTAGCCTAGAAAACCATGCACAAATGTTCTGAGGGAATCAAACATGATTTTCGGGCTGTTTTCCCCTGCTGCTTTTTCCTGCGTTTTTCCCTACCTGGAGGCGTCTTTCCTTCTTCTTTTTACACCTTTAACCCAGGTGCACCCCCTGTTTTAAGACCCCGATAAATAGAGGAGGCTCCCTCCGATAAACTCTCCTATAATAAATACCCCAATTTTTCCCTCACATATTTGGACCTACCCTGATGTCGCACGGCCGCTTCCATGCGGTGCGCCTCGCCGATATTTAGTCGTCGCCCACCATGTGGCGCGCGGCGACGTCGGGCAAAAGCCCTTCGCCGCCACACGTCACGAAACAAATTGAAAGGTACCTCGCCAAAGACACAGCCTCGGGTTATTTTGCCTTGGCGAACAGGCGGCCCCATGGTCGAGTACTCAGAGAGCACATCAAGCATTCCATTCATGACTATGAAAAATACAGATCCCATGGCCATGACAGGTTGTCCATCCTCTGTGTCTGGTAGAGCAACCAGTCTCGACGTGCAGTCGTCATGATAGTGCATTACACTCTCGCCAGGCTCAAGTTGCCGCACTTGTACACAGTATGAAAGTTCCTCAAGATCGTGCTCGTCGAACAAACCAAAGGAGACAGGCTTCTTCTCCAAGAGAACAGTCAACACTTTTTTTCGTTGAACCTCCCTTTCCGCAATCTCCTTCTCCTTTGTCTGTTGGGCCAACTTGTGGGTCCTTTTCTTTAACATAGAGGGGGGGGACACTTCAGTATGTCCTTCCAGGCGAGCCAAACTTGATGCTGATCTGTGGGCTGGATTATGCCCCGTGCAATTTCCTTTTGAATGCGTGGTTTTGGGTTTGGCTATATTCGAGCTGGGGACACGAGCAATCTTGAAAGCCCCGCGTACGCTCTTGACCCCGATACCCAGAAAATCAAGGACTCCTGCATCGGCTTTCGATGGGTTCCGTTCGTGATTGTGCAGCCCCTCGCTTGAGTAAGGCCCATTGCGTGGATTGGCAAGAATATTCGGTCGTTTGCACCAGCCACACCATTTTTTGGCCTGCCGGCACCAGTGACATGTTGAACTCTTTGATGCATGCTCCGCTCCTCTATTTCCTGTCGCATGTCCGCCTGCAGCATGACTTCTACTGGTATAATCCAATGTTTTCTGTGCGCTCTGGCGTTGTATGCGCTGCGTTATCTGTGTCACTGTCACTGCCTCTGAAGACTGGAAGGCCTGCTTTCCATGAGTCTGCATCATCTCGAGTCTCATTACATTCAACATCTGCGGATCAATATCATCAAGATCGTAGCACGATGGTTGAAACATTAGGGTTCCTGGTAAGCCTGATTTGTTATTGTTAACGTTTAACACTCGCGCACAGTGCATAGCGTCCCGCAAGCCATCAGACAATGGCTTAGTTAGATCCACACTCTCATCGTACAGAGATGGCAATTTCGTCCTGGGCTGGCCGTTGTCTGATTGAATGTCAACCACCTTGCTTGCTAAGTCCTTGGCTTTTGGTCTAGTTCTGCGGCGCACGTCCAGGTTGGCTTGCGCGGCAGTCATGATCATTTTGTGTGCCTCTGCTCACATTCGGCGCGCGTAATTACGTTTTGGCTCGTTTTTGTCAACAGAGCTCACACGAGACATGTAGCATTTCATTTTGCATCATGGAATTCAACAATGTTCTGAGGGGCCACCTGTGAGATCTGGGATTGGATGCGCGCGGATAGCGCGGAAGGCGTTTTCATCCAAGGGCAGGCCCTTTTGTAGGAGCTTCGCCCCAGATTCTTTGAGCCTGGAGAATCATCGCAATTTGCAGGCGCATCACAGTCTGGACAAGTGTGATACAACAACGCACGCTCATGGCGCACAATGAGACAGGAGAAGAGGTACGCAAGCCAACACACGCACACACGGAAAGCTCGCCCGCACTCTCGTACATACATGCACATAAATACACGCATATGCATCTGCACGCTCTGCATACCCAGCGCGCTGCTTCGCCGAAGCATGTGCCAGTGCTGTTTGATGTGCCTGCACATCCTCCTCCCACGTGTCAGTCAAGAACACGCCCTCATTACAAACTGGCCCGAAGGGGCACAATCGCGCACGAAAAAATCACGAGCGAGAGACTAAACAGCGAGGCAGGCATGCGACAGAGGCGGTGCGCAGAGCTGAGGCTGGAAGCAGCGCAGACTGGGAGTGGACAGCAAATGTCGTTGCAGCGCAGGCAGCGCATCGGCTGGGGAAAGCACGCACGTGCTGTTGGAACCAATTTCGAGGTGGAATTGGTTCTGCTTCCTTCACCTCCAGCAGGGCATCTTTGAGGTCTCTCATCGTTGGTTGCCGGCAGCAGTCATTTTAAAAGAAGTTTGGTCTTTTCCTTCCTGGAAAACAGCATGTGGGCACCCAAACTTCCAAAGATACGATGTACACGAAATTGAAGAAATCCCAACGGGGTTTGCAAATCCCAAGGGAAAAATCTTCTTCAGATATCCGCAATTTTCTTTTTTCACAACGACGGTTTGTGTTTTCTCAATCGCACTATATACAGATGGGCAAGGGCGTCGCGGCCGTGGTTGAGCACCCCAAGGCCAAGTTCCATCTCGGCACATTTTCAGCGCCGCCGCCGCTCTGTCTGGTGCGTTTCTCGTTCACACGCACACGCGCTCTGTTGCGCTCCTTTGCTGCACCGCGCCAGGCCCACTTTCACCATCGCTCACTAACCGGGGCGCGTGTGCGGTGTGGGGGGTTTCACAGGGCGACGTGTACAAGGACAAGGCGGAAAGGGCTGCTCGGCAGGTGGGCAAGCAGTTTTCTGGCGGCTTGCTCATCCACCAAAACTCGCGTGTGTTCCCGGGGTACGTCACTCATTTGTTTCTGCGCCTGCGGAGGACTGCAAGAGGGGCAGGGCAACTCTGCACACCTGCAATGTGACCAAAATCTGATCTCACGAACCCTGCAGGACAATGGAACCGCCAAAGATGTTGTGGGCGGAGTCCAAGGACAAGTACACAGACAAAACCTCGTACAGGGACACGGTGCCTGCGGACAAGAAGAAGAACGGGTTCATGTCCAGCGACTTCCCGCGAAGAGACGAGTTCTCAAACACCATTCGCACGGCACAGCTCAGAGAAATCCTGTATGTAAGTTACTGCCATTGTAGAAGGAGGGGGTTATTACAGAGGGCATGCGCAGGATTGTGAGACATTTGTCAGTGACGTTTGTGCACCCGGAGACGGAAAGCACTATCGCCAGAAGCAACGTTGGCACGAGCCAGAGATTATGAAGTGGTGCGAAATATGCTTTGCTGACTTGACGTGTGTGCTGTGGTGGGTATGGGTTGGTTGCTGTTTTTGGTGTTTGCAGAGGGAGAAGAAAAAATCCAAGGAAGCAGCAGCGGAAAAAGAAGCACGAACAATGGCGCACAATACCGCATATCAAATAATGGACACTGGCAGCACGCTACGAGACCTGAGTCTGACGGCAGAACCTCTCTTTGATGTGGTATTCCGCATTCCCGAGGCCTCGCTGAAGTTGTCACGTGACGATAGGCAGGCGGGTCTGTACTACATGAAGCAGCGCGAACAGATGATGCAAGAAGGCAGTGGCGTGGTCACTATCAAGCCTAAGAGGTTTCTTGTTTTCTATTTGCCCGGCTTCCTTACACGTGTGCCCCTAGCAGCAATATTGCACTCGTTGTTTGGCATCTACCGCCGATTTGGAGAGTCAAAATCAGTCACGTGGTGACCCGGCTAGGGCGCACAGCAGCGCGCGGCAGCGAGGCGCAGCGCGCTAAAACTGCTGCGAATCATTCAGATAGGTCCATCCGCAGGAGTTGAAAAAAATGGGCAACCAACATAGGGAATATCTATCCTAAATAGGGGGGTGTATCTACCCAAAATAGGGAAGCGGATCTAGAGTGAGTGTATCTACCCCATAGTATAGTATAGATACGCTCCCCTATTTACAGTAGATATGCCTCTCTATTTAAGGTGTTATACTCCCCCATTTTAGACCGATTTATTTCCCTCCTGCGTTGGGACTTACCCGACTGACGCTCGGCAAAATCACATGTCCTCCCGATGCTGCCACGACCTTCTGGCACCGCGCACCAATTCAAAGTAGATGGTCATCGTAATGATTTGTATTGGCGCCCGGATTCTTGATTTTGTTCCGAGTTTTGAAATCGTGCAACACGCCCGAAAAAGTGGATTTTTGCCTTGAGAAAAATCGACTTGAACCGCCACCACTATTTCACGCACAACCATTCAATACCAAAATACATAACGTGCGCGCCGATCGTGCATTCATTTCCTGTCCCGCAGTCTCTACTGGTATGTATCTGTTTATTTATTCGTCGGACCTACACGTGACGCTTTATTGGCTGATACCCGTTACGGCCAAATTCTGTTGTGTTATGCACCATGCTATATCTTTTTGGATCTGTAGCATCTATGTTCTCATGCACCTGGTTGCGTTTCAGCTATTTATATATCTGTCAGCTATTGTGTAATGTATCCTTGTTGTTTGCCGTTTTTGCTATTTCCCCCCCCCCTTGCTGTTTGCTCCACGTGCGTGTAAGACGCTCTGTTCTTTTTTTTGAAGGGTGGGCTCAAAACTCTATACATCTTCTCCTGCGTTTCCTGGAACAGTGTCGGACGCAATCTATATACGTATGGCAGCTCTATCTCTCTCTCCCTTTCTCTCTTTCGCACGCTCTCTCTCTCTCATTTTCTCCCTCTCCTTCTCTCTCTCTCCCTCTCTTTCTCTCTCTCTCTCGCTCTCTTTCTCCCTCGCTCACTCTCTCTTGCTGTCTGTCTCTCTCCCTCGCTCTCTCTCTCAATCTCTATCTCTCTCTCCTGATCTTTCTTTTCTCTCTCTCTCTCTTTCTCTCTCTCTCTTTCTCTCTTTTTTCTCCATTCCTTTTTTTCCATTTCTCTCTCTCTCACCCTGTCTTTCTTTATTATGCGCACACTCTGCTCTGTCTCTCTCTATCTTTTATCAGTCTCGTTCTGTCTCTCTTTTTCCCTTCACTCTCTCTTTCTCTCTCTCTCCCTTGTGCGCGCGCGCTCTCTCTCTCTCCCTCGCGCGCGCTTTCTCTCTCTCTCTCTTTCTCGCTCGCTCGCTCTCTCTCTCTTTTCCTCCCACTTATTCTGTTCTGCGGTTTCCCCAATAACACATGGAAACTGTCGCTTGAACATTTGTCTTTCTATTCCTCCTCCTCTTTTTTTATGTCTCGTTTGTTCCGTTTCCCTGTGCCTTTTCTTGCTCGCGTGCGCTCTTTTCCTCGCTCATGTTCATGCACCCTCTCCTACTCTCTCTCTCTGTCACTCACTCTTGAACAGGATCGACGGCGACGCGGCGTGGGTCAACATTTCGCTCAATGGTCGCCCGGTTAACTTGCTGGTAGCACCCAACGGCGAAGTGCTTGCACGCAAGGATCAAGACAACAAGAGTCATGGAGGTGCTGATGTCTAGAGAGTGTCTAGAGCACTTCTAAATTCAAGTTCAATATTGTGTATAGTGTGCGACTTCGTTCTCCTGGACTTTTTAAGTGAGCATATCGTAAGAGGTCTCTTGAAGTGTTTTGATTTTCCCAACAGGGCAAACTTGAATATGGTCAATATGGAGGGTGTGAAAATAGAATTTTGCGAAATCATAAATGGATCATGATTGTACAGATAGGGCCAATAAAGCTGGTGTCCAGCTGGAATTGGTCGAAGACGAAAAAAATTCACGATTGTAGAGAGGACAGGAAGACATGTTCGCTTGCGCAACTGGACAGATTTCGGGGCTGCTCGATACCTACAGGAGTTCGACGACAGAGATTTTGTTACTTACATTAAAAAATTGTCACGTGCAAGAGGGCGTACAGTAGAATGCACTAAATTGAATTGGCGTTTGGTGAGAAGAAGCACCCGGGATTCAGCGTGACATAAAATTGCGGGGGAAACATCCATCCATGGTTAAGGGCGACAAACCTCTGAGCACTGATTACTGGAAAATAGATGTATCCAGTACAACCACAATGTAGAGGAGAGAGTGAACTTGTCGTGAATCTCCAGAATACCCCGTCCCTGAGGAAGCGTCTGATCCTCCAACGCGACTGAATGTTGACCAGTCTCTCCGTCACAATTATGACCACAAAGTAGTTTGTGGCTCCTTTGAAACAGTTGTTGTGAGGTGACAAGGGGTGGAAAGTGGCAGGCGCCCGGCAGATGGGGCAAAGGAACCAGGATTTGGCAACATGTACGAGTAAATCACACATAAACTGGATTTTGACACACTCAAAATTATGCCAGCGCTTCTTTGTATTTTCACCATTTCGAACGCAAGACAACTGCTGGTGATGAGTCCGTTGAAACATGGTTTTGCTAGTCTGCGTCTGCACGCCATCAGGCCGTATGTGCCAGTGTGAGCAAGCAGACGAGGGGAGAAGCCTGTGTTTTATGGACACTGGCGCTCCCACCATGTGGTGTCCCACCAAGGGGGTCCTTTCGTTGATCGCAGTGTCACGCCAGGTATTTGTATTTTCACAACAGCTGGTTTTGCTCGTCCACGACTGCGCGCCATCAGGCTGCATGTGCCAGTTTGAGCAAGCGGATGACAGGAGCCACCTATGCTCCATGCCACTGGCACTCCTGGCCCATGGTATCCAACCGCGGGGCCCTCCCGTCATTCGCAGCGTCGCACCTGGTCTTGTATTTCCACCATTTCGAACCCAAGACAACTGCTGGAGGGGAGTCTGTTGAAATGGTTTTGCTTGTCATCGACAACGAGCCATCGGGCTGCATGTGCCAGTGTGATGTGCAAGATGTTCATTAATAACAGAAAGTCCTAAAACCCCCGGTCACTATAGGTACCTAAGTTTGGGTCCTCGGCTACATCCCTTATATGGGATTGGCGGTGTTCAGTTTGCGATTTCTCGTGTTCTTGTGTATACTGCGATTTCGATTTTTTGTAAGTTCGTATTCTCAACGCTTTAGAGTTGCTTGCAACTAACTAATTCCTGTTTACTTAGGGGGCATGAAGGCTCATTGCTATGGATAGACATCCTATCTTTTTTGTTACCGATTGGTATTTTTCGAAGTGGTTTGGTGGGTTTTAGTACGGTTAATATATTCGCATTCGCATATCTATCCCTATTTTGTTGTCGTTCGTTAATACTAGTGTCAATATCCTGTATTTACTGTAAGTATGTGTTGCGCCTTCGTCTTAGATACGTACTGATGTATGTGGAGGATTGTGATAGGTTGGCTGCTCCTTTTTCTTTTGGCTAAACTATGCGATCTGGTCACATCCTTGGCGGTTGGAGGTGTAGATTAAATCTTTCCATGTTCTTGTTGACGATTTCTATGGGTAGGTTTTGGAGTGTCCACTCTGTCTTGGAGGTTAATGCGATAAAGAAAAACTTGAGGATCATGTCTGACATAGAGAGGGTTTTTGGACCGTTCTATTTCGTATGGCTTCTCGCGTGTTTTTGTTCTTTACCCCGAGCGACTCCAGTCTCGTAAGGAACTGGTTTGTATGTAAAGAGCCTCGTACTTCTGTTGTGAAATTGGTCTGAGAGGCTTTCCAGCCGCTCTTTTCCCGGTGGCTGAGATGGTTTATGAAGCCTAGATGGGAGCTATATCTGTCACTTTTCTCCTGCTCCTTCTTCTCTGCCCAGTCTTCATTCGTGTCCATGGCTCTCGTGTATTCCAAGAATACACATAATTTTTTTTCTTTGTCAAAGGCTAGGCCATCCGGCCTTTGGGCTATAAATGTGTCTATGTCTATATCGTCAAAATCTATGGCGTAAGCGGTGTGGTATTCTTCGATGTCTTTTCGAAGTTTGGCCCTATTTTGGCCCGCTCCTGGTGGGAGGATCTCATGCAGTCCCATGTATTCCAAAATCTTGTATGGACCCCATTCTGCATGTGCTTCTAAGCTTAGGGCTGAGGGAAAATGCCAACGGGGTTCCGAAGCATCATTTAGTTCAGTAGAGGATTTCCGTATCGAGAACATCAGTTCCTTCCATATTCCATGGTGTATGGCTATTCGTGGGAGTTGTAAAACTGGGCAATAGCATTGTATATGTCCTACACTTTCCACCGTGTCTGAGGAATCTCGTATATTTTTTTCCATGTAATATTTTTCACAGAGACGGCATTTGACTTCGTTCTGTATGCCCCATTGTTTGAGTTGTAGCGCACAGGGAAATTGATAAGATAGGCATTGTAGCACCCTTCGTCTTGCCCGTATCCATAAACTTCTGTCCTTATGGAATTTGCTTAGGAGGTCTCTTGAGCTGTCTTCCCTAGTCAAGAATTTTGCTATTGATCCCGTGTGGATCTTAAGTTGTTGCTGTGATACCTGGAAGTCAATTCTTTTTTTGATTGTTGGGTTCATGGGGCTATGGTGCGTTGTGCTGTTGTCAGTCCAGTAGAAGATGGGTCTGTTCGTTGGGAGGGACCAACGAATATTCTCGCTTTGTCTTCCTTCATCTGCCCACCTGTCTGCTAGTTCGTTTAGAGGGTCTCCGCGATGTGCCTTTATCTTG
>Ga0335398_10008714_pt1 | contig 11936 bp, 6 predicted proteins | sample BON03_FD_205742 | JGI IMG/M metagenome (GOLD analysis project Ga0335398, IMG submission 205742) | Freshwater microbial communities from Lake Bonney liftoff mats and glacier meltwater in Antarctica - BON-03 (spades assembly) (version 2) | ecosystem: Environmental > Aquatic > Freshwater > Ice >...
AAATCCAACTGGAGAACAATGCGAACCCGCAAGAGAAGAAAGCGAATGTGCAAGAGAATCCTCGAAATCCAACTGGAGAACAATGCGAACCCGCAAGAGAAGAAAGCGAATGTGCAAGAGAATCCTCAAAATCCAACTGGAGAACAATGCGAACCCGCAAGAGAAGAAAGCGAATGTGCAAGAGAATCCTCGAAATCCAACTGGAGAACAATGCGAACCCGCAAGAGAAGAAAGCGAATGTGCAAGAGAATCCTCAAAATCCAACTGGAGAACAATGCGAACCCGCAAGAGAAGAAAGCGAATGTGCAAGAGAATCCTCGAAATCCAACTGGAGAACAATGCGAACACGCAAGAGAAGAAAGCGAATGTGCAAGAGAATCCTCGAAATCCAACTGGAGAACAATGCGAACCCGCAAGAGAAGAAAGCGAATGTGCAAGAGAATCCTCAAAATCCAATAGGAGAGACGCAAAAGGTAAGACAAGTGAGTCCAACAAAAACAAATAAAATCGAGAGCAAAGGCAAAATGGGCCCTTTTTTCGTGTTGTTTTGCCTTGTATCTAACAATCTAGAGAGCTTGGAACCATACGGAATTATAATAAACAAGTTTATTCTACTTTTTCAACTCGTGTCAGTGGCCATTATTTAAATACAATCGTATTAGACTCCATGAACCCGTGATTTGCATAATTGTGGCATTTTAAAAAATAGTTGTTTTGGGTTGTGCTAATTTAATTAAAAACAGGTATGGTTTAATTTGTTACTTTTGATTAACGCAAAAGCTTTCATTTAAAGATAACTCGCTAAGTTAAAATTTGTCTCGCGTGTAATTTCTTGGATGCCTCTATCGATACCTTTTGGATTCGTCGCTGGAGCTATTGTTCAATCTTAATTCCTTTCGTTTCAGAAATGACATCGAACACAATTTTAAAATACCTGAATAAGAGTTCCTATCGACATTAGATTTCTTATGAGCCTTGTTCTATTTTGAAGACTCTTTAACATCCAAAAACAAAATCACGCAGCAATGCTTCTGAGTTTTGCGAAGGGTAGAATAGATCTATTGTCTTGAAAAGGTGTGTCAAGTGACCTGGCGAATAGTTGGACCAAACCCAGTTTGAAGAAAACCTCAAGAAGAGCACGAACCATGGTGCACATACCTTTAATTGCACCAAACCACATTTATTAAATCCACGACGTGCCACAATTCAAAATAAATGGGTCATAAAAACTATTCTCCATACGTTTGTATGGAGCCGAATTTCATCATATGATGCAATCGTAATAAGAATAATAATGAGCAAGAGTGTAGGTTTTATTGGAGTTGGTCAAATGGCGTCAGCAATGATGAAAGGTTTCTCGTCGAGTGGAATAGTCCTAACTGAAAACATGCTCGCTACAGATGTTAATAAATTTTGTCTATCACGATTAACTGAGCTCAACGTGCGAGCAGCTCCTAACAATAGATCCATCGCGGATGATTCGGACGTATTGTTTCTCGAAGTTAAACCGCATATCATTCCTTCTGTTCTCCGTGAGATTGCTCCAAACGTGTCGAAGGACAAATTGATCGTATCAGTTGCAGCGGGTGTGAACATCGCCACCATGGAGTCAATACTACCACCTGGTTCCAAAGTAAGTTTATTCATCGGCTATTTAATTTATCTTGGAATTTGACTATTATAATAATAGGTCATTCGAGTAATGCCCAACACCCCCTGCTCAGTAGGTTGCAGCGCATCCGCGTATGCTGCCGGCACATACGCGACAGAACAAGATATGGATTTTATTGGCGAGCTATTGAACTCCGTTGGCTTGGGAATTCCGTGTAATGAGAGTGAAATGAACGGAATCACCGCCCTCTCTGGTTCTGGCCCTGCTTATGTTTTTCTTATGATAGAGGCAATGGCTGATGCTGGAGTCAAAGGAGGAGTTCCGAGGGACATGGCTTTGAAATTGGCTGCTCATACGGTTGCTGGTGCTGCTCAAATGGTGATACAGACTGGAACTCATCCGGCGGTTTTGAAAGATCGAGTTTGCAGCCCTGCTGGAACTACCATTGCAGGTGTTACTTCTCTGGAAACTCATGGGTTTCGAAATGCTGTGATCAGTGCGGTGACAGCAGCCAAAGCACGTGCAGACGAACTTACCAACAACTGATTTTTATTTAGTATTTATTTATTTGGAATAATTAATTTATCGAATATTGGAATTCAGCAAATAGAGCTTTGTGATCACTGCCTGCGTAATCTAAAATACCTTGTGAAGTGATTGAAAGTTGCTTGCTGTAAAGTATAAAATCAATCTTGGCATCTCCAAAAGTGCCTTGATTGCTCTTATGAGCATCAGTGAGTGCAAGTGGACTTGTTCTGGTGAGATATCTGATGGCCAGCGAATTACTTTGTCCTGCGAATACGTTAAAATCTCCAGATAGAATCACCGCATGGCCTCCAGCAGTGTCAATGATATAGGATGAGACACTTTCAGCTGTTTTTTCAAGGTACGTTTCAGATCCAACTGCCCAATGAGAGGTGTAAAAATTATACTCAAAATTGTCAGCTTTGCGTTTGAACTTGGCCCAAATGACTGCTCGAGGGCCCCACTTGTCACCTTGCACTTTTTGTATTGGGAGAAGAAACCCAGAGTCCATTAAATCTGTGGTGACTGGATTATAAAACACATTATCGTCTCCGTCTCCATGCGCCGCACCAACGGACACCATTCCTATAGCTTGTTCGAGTTTGGCTGTCTGACCGAATAGCTCCTGTACCCCCAGTACGTCAGGAGCGTAGTCGGTAATTTGCTTGGATAGAACAGCAAAATTAATAGTTGCATCCCATCCTTTGATATTGTGAGTCATCGATCGGATACCAGCAGCCACATCTTTTCCGCTACATGTACTAGGTCCTGATACAACATGCTGGTTCCCCTTTCTATTTGGAGTAGAACGATCTTTAAGAAAACAGGATAATCTTCCATTAACCCAGCTGTGATCAGCATCCAACCAAGAAAAGTATTTGCATCCGGGATAATCACGACACAACGCTTGACACATTGCTGGACTTGTAACATCTTTAATTTTCGTGAGGTCGCTTCCAAAGTAATCCATCTTTTCTTCAAAACAAGTGGTGATTTTGCAATCACTGGGCCCGGAAACCACTCCTGGATTAGCTGTTCGTTTGGTACCTGAACTACCTTTCAAGAAGCAATACAATCGGCCTTCCATCCATGAGTTTGAAGCCTTGAGCCATGAGAACTGCGTGCACTTTGGTTCCATCTGGCAGTGCAATTGGCATTCTTGAGCCGACTGTACGTTTTTAATGATGGGCAAGTTAACACCAACTAAATCCCCGCCGTACAAATCGATTCCATCTTCAAGACAATCAACAGGAATTTCTGGAGTCGGATAAGAAGTAACAGGTTTCGCAGTTGGTTTTAAAGTGATAGCTGTTGTGGGCTTCAAAGTAGGTTGAGCTGTCGGAAGAACTGTCGGTGCCAGTGTGCTGCACACTTTTGGCCCTGAAAAAGTTCCTTTATTCACTTGCATACCTGTATTGGACGACTTCAGGTAGCAGTTGCCTCTGCCGGCAATCCATGTATGGCTCCTACTCACCCACGAAAAAAATTCGCACTTTGGTTCTTCTTGGCATATTACTTGACATGCTTCACCAGTTGACACACCTGGAACCATCTTATCTGCAAGGTCGTTTCCATAGTAGTCAATATTTTCAAGGAGACATGGGGCTTCAGGGGAGTCAACGCAATCCCGATGAAGCGTGAATGAATCGTATACCTCGTTATTTTGTGTGATGATGAACTCGCAAGCTGCAGTTGAATAATCAGTATCACAAACTAATGCACCCGCCCTCATTGTATTAAAATTGCTCTTAGAAAACGTTTTCCTAAACCATGATGCTTGCGCGTATTGGCCATTGGAATCAGCTTTAAATCCCCCCATTCCGACTACGAAGGAAACTGTTTCTCCACAACTCACCTTCACATCCAGAGCGTCATCTAATGGACTCACTGTTGGATCACCATAAAAAGACGATACCAACTTTGTTCGAGCATACACATGAGAATGACCGTTTGTCACCACAGCTCCATATTTTCTGCACATCTCATACAATGGTTCAAGACCGTAGATAGTATCATGAGCATCTCCGCTATTCATTTTCCCTTCAGGTTGATGCCATATGCACCACTTCAATGGAGCATCACTGCTTGCAAGTACTTGTTCCAGGTATGCAGTCGACGAATCTATTTTGCTCTTCCGAGTTTCACGCCAGCCCAGCATGACAAAAAGAGATCCATCTACAGTGCAGTGATACCTCTCTCCATAGTTTTCTGAATCGCTGCATTTCGAAAACAGTGAGGAAGCCTTCAGGCGATCGGTAAGATGAACTTTGTACCCTGAAGACCCGTACCATCGCTGTCCATCAATATCCGTTTCATGATTTCCTGAAGTAGTTAATATTTCCATATCTCCCAGTTGAGCATCCAGGAAACTTTTCCATAGTGACGGCGAACCGTTGTAATCAAAATCCCCATTTTGAAGTACGATATCCACATTTTGATCTCGAAGCATCTGAAAAACACTCTGGGCATAGAAACCAGCATTTCCGGATGTTTGAGCACCAGTGTCGCCTACGAAACCTATTTTCAAGCCTTTCGCGCAAGCAACGAGACAAAGAACTAGCACCAACAATGGAGCCATTTTAGGGGATTGATCGAATTACTTTTGAATCAGATAAAACTACTTTTCGGGATTCAATTTTTGTTCGAAAAGGAACGAGGGTATACATTCTAGTTTAGAACCAATTAGCAACTTTTGAAAGTTCAGGATCAGCCATCGGAATGGCATTAGCCTGGTTTTTATGGCTTTAGAGTTTTCTATAATCTTGTCGCTACCCACAACAAATTGATAATAACAAAAAAAAAGTAGCAACCTACTATCCACCGACTGTATTTTCTGTTAAGTTTTGAAGTGGTTCAGTTTGGCTGCACTATCTCACACCAGAAGTATTGACCTGAACTAAAAATGGTTGAAGTCCGCTGAATCGTTAGAAGCGAAGAAGGGGTTCACTTAATTTTAGAATAAAAGTAAGATCAATGGCTTATTTGCATGCTGTGCATTGGATGAGGAAATGCTAAATGAATCGATGACTTGGCCATTCGGGGTAAGCATGAATTTACAATCAGCTGTCGAACCGTTTACATCACAAATCAATGCTCCAGCTCTCGCTTCGGAGTCCCTTGTTGTAAATGTCGACCTGAACCACGACTCATCAGTATATCTCCCGCCTCCGTCGAAGTGGTATCCTCCCATGCCAACAACGAAGGACAGAGTTCTTCCTGGCATAACATGAATATCATGAGGGTGGTCGAAATCGCTTACAACAGGATCACCAATAAATGACGACAATAACTTTGTGCGAGAATATATATGGGAATGTCCATTGGTGACGATGGCTCCGTGTTTTCGACAGACTTCGTACAAGGACTCGATTCCATTTAGCTCATGCCACCCTGCCCCTCCATTTACTGTGTTCTCAGGCAGATGCCACACACACCACTTTAGAGAAGCATTACTGCTGGACAGGACCTCGTCCATATACTTCACGGACTTGGCTATTTCACCACCTCGCGTTTGGCGCCATCCGAGCATCACAAAGAGAGATTCATCAAGCTGACAGTGATATCGCTCCCCATAACTCTCAGTATTCTTACATTGACTTGCTAGCATTCTCGATTCATTGAGCCGTTTACTGAGTTCGTCCTTATATCCTCCTGGTCCAAACCATCTCTTACCATCAGTTTCCGTTTCATGATTTCCAGATGTTCCTAGAAATCCAATTTCTCCGCCTCTGAGCATTGTAGTGGAGGTTAGAAAAGATGAAAACATTTGAGGGTCTCCATGATAATCGAAATCTCCGTTGTGTATAATTAAATCCACTCCCTCTTTGTGTATTAAATCGAAAACAGCCTGGGCATAGAATCCGTTATCGCCTTTAGTTTCAACACCAGTATCGCCTAAGAAAGCAACGCGTAGTCCGGTAGTTAAATTGGCACATAAGACGAAGAAGCTCAATGATAGTCGCAATGGTGGTTGTATCATCTAGTAGTACGGGTGCTGTTATATGCGATTTTGAATTACAAATTATAGAATTCAAAATATGGCCAATCTAAAATTCCCTTGAGTCTCGAGTTCAGCAGAGCATTTTTAATTTTTTTCTTCTAGTCAATCTACTGACAAGGACTTTTCGATTTCTAATCATAACAAAGTTGGAAGCATGCGTTTGATAAGATCATAGAAAATAGGTTCAATCAATGTTAATTATAACTGAAGGAAAAAGCATAATAGGTACCCGCCTTTTGAAGTAAGAAAAACTCGAAATGAATAAACTTATATCTGTTGAAATAAAAACTCAAAAATAAGCAGAATAAATAGCAATTAAAGTTACTATACAGCAGTTAAATGATCTTCCTGATTATCATTTGAGAACGTATCAGTGTGATAGTTAGTGTTAGGAATGAGTCGTTCATCCCCCAGCAAAAGGTCCTTGGAGACGACCAGCAAATAGGCAAGAGCAGAATACATCAAAAACAAGAAGATCGCCAAGACGAGAGCAAACGTATCTGACATGGTCGATATATCCAGCTTAGGACATTGAGCTCCCCAGAACTGTTTGTACCTAATTTGCCCTCCAAGAACTACAGTAATAGCGAGGGTCCAATTAACCAACACGATAATACATCCGATGAATAGACCAAGTCCAAGAGCAGTACGATGCTTCTTCATAACGAAGGTACCTCCAACAGATGTACCAATCATTACCAGACTATGCCAAACCAACAAAAACGTCTGGTGGTGATTGGGAAACACATCAGCTTCAGAACATCCTCCTATCATCACTGTATTAGCAGCAGCCCCAAACCAGCAAAAAAGAACATACAATAACAAGCACACTTGTAGCAGTGTCCATAGCAACGTGAGTTGTTCAAATGGCTCCATCGTACTTTGAGGGGAGCTAGGAGATATCCTTTTGTTGCTGAGAGTGAAAAATACATCAAAAACTCTGTTTCTCGTTATGGAGTCGAATCAATCAGGTTGTTTTCCTAGAAGCCCGAGTACACCTGTTAGCAAATTGGTTGCCGACAACTTCGACTTGCCTCTCGACGACGGAGTTCTTTTCGGTGATAGTATTAAGTTATGGACGGTTAGCAGGTACTTAGCCAATACGGATTTCAAGGAGGGTGGTTATTTGGGTGTATATGAGAAGGATGATGGGACAGCAGCGAGAGTCGCCATACCCCCAATGGGAAAGGGTGCTACAGGTCAGTTTGAGGAGTCTGTTTTTCGAATAGCAGATCCACGAGGGGAAAGGGCTGATGGATCGCCAGTAAGATATGGGGATGTTGTTCTGCTTGTTGATAAAAAAGGTTTAGTTTGGAATAACAAATGCAGTACTAGCTCATTCACAGGTTTCTTTGAAGGATATTTAGGGCCCAAACCACGAGGCTCAAACGGCGAAGTGTACGTGTCGTTTCAAAAGAATGCCCACGAGATGAAAGAGATTGGATATGGTGATATAGGAGTTTATATTGACGTGGAGGCATCACATCGTCATCGAAATGCATTCAATTACAGACTGACCAATTTTCGTTCGGCCAATAGCCGAGTCATTGGTGGATATTTATGCTCCGATAATACAGGGTATGAAGTTAGTTTTCAAATCCATCGACATACAGGGCCTCCCGTACAAGCGTATCAAGTGCCAAAGCTCACGTTGCAGAAACGTCGAAACACGTTGGTACACAACATATATGTTCCTCCGCGTATCAAATCTGTTGGAGTGCTTCGAGATATCGACCGGAAGGCAGGCACGGTGGATATTATGATTCGGGATCCACTCTACGGTAAACTCATCAAAATATTCAATGTTTTGCCGGAGGATGATATAGTACTTGAACTTGACCAAGACACCAATTTATTCATTTTAGAGGCAGACCAACTATTCAAGATCGCAGAAAATGCACGATCGCAAACCAATGGCGCCGCACCATTTGTCCTTAACGTAACCCCTGAAAGAAATGCGAAAGGGAAAAGGTCCGATCTTAAGATGCTTGAATTATTGATTGAACACGATGCTTCGTCATTATCAAGAATGTTCCCAGTGGAATCCATCGAAGACGATATCGTGAAATCGTTTGGCAAATTAGATCTTCTTATTGCCTGCCATAAGTTGGGACTAGTATACTTCACGTGTTCCGTGATACTGCCTTATCTTTTTTGCCAATGTTTTTTAGTACTTTCTAGATTTCTAGAACCCCTTAGTGATATGTCTTGGTCTAATAAAAGCATCGGATTTGTAGTTCAACTGTTGAGCACGCTGTTGGGTGATTTGGGTGTAGTGGTGGAAGTCGATGGACGGATAATCATCAGTGAAGAATATGAAAATTTTGAACCCGGTAGTTATGTCGCAACCACTCTTGGGCTATTTATGTGCTATGCGCTAGGTTTCATCACACCGGATTTCGCGTTTGGTCCTGTGGGTGTCCAAGCTGCGCAGCCGGATAATGGGACTCATTGGCTGCTCTCAGTTGAAGTGCCGGAAGATGTGCCTCCGCAGGAATCAGACGATGAAGCAGATATGGATGGCGAAGATGATTCAGTGAACGACGTGGTGTTGCGAGGCACGTGGGGTGACGCAGGAGTAGATGAGGAAGGCATTCCTAAACATCCAGCGTTTCCTAGGTTTCTTAATGGAGAGAAAGGTGTTGTAGACAAAGCCATAGAGCGCTGGATCCGCACCTGTGATTGGAGGAGTGAAGGTCATATCGATCTTATTCTGGAGGAGCCGCATCCTTTTTTCCATCTCATTCGAGAAAACATGCCGAGTTTCTATTACGGTCGTGCCAAGAACGGATGTCCCGTGTATATCGATTGTCCTGGTGGTGTGAAGATGAAGGCTCTGAAGAAGGCGGGAGTTGGTTTATCTGACCTTATGTTCAACTTCATCTACTCGACTGAATTCCTATGGAAGGTCATTGAACCGAGTGAGCAGGCGCGGATAGTGAGTATCATGGACCTCGAGGGTATAGGTATGTTTGATTTTGTTGGTGAAGTCATAGACTATGTAAAGAAGACTGTCAGCATATCCGGTGAGCACTACCCTGAACGAAGTCACAAAATGTTCATCATCAACGCACCGAGATTCTTTACGGGTGTGTGGGCCATCATTAAACCAATGTTGGACGAAACTACCAAAAGCAAGATCAAGATTCTTCGCAATAAATATACAGCCGAGTTATTGGAAGTAATAGATGAACAAGTGTTGCCAGTGAAGTATGGAGGAAAGAACACAACACCGCTAGGACAGAGCGAGGAAGACAGGTTGCTGGAGTCACACGCCTGTAGAATTCTTTTGGAAAAGAACGTGGCTATGATAGGGCCGGATGGCAAACCAGTGGACAAGTCCCCCGATAACCTCCAACAGTATATAGATACTTCTTTAGTCGGTGGAGTGTCGAAGATTAATCTCCAAATGCTCTATCCAAATCGGGAAAAGAATGAAGATATGAGTACTGAGGAGACTATTAATATATAAATTGTAATGTTTTGTTTTTTATAGATAGAAAGTTAATTGGTTTGTTCCTTTTGATTTATCGGTATCCAAATATATTAAATATTGAATCCAAAATACTCTTCAAGAAGTGGAGAGAGGCCATCCAAATTTCTTCTTTCCAATAATATGTTTCTTTTGTTGACTCGATAGCGTAGTTTAATTGAAAGCTATTAATCGAAGACTTCTTAGTGACTGAAGGGGATATTAAGAAGTAACAAGATGCTGCGTAGGTTGCATCTTGATTCCTTTTGTCGTTGGTAAAACTGCATGTGCTGGATGATACGGAGGTGTTTTTGCAGGAGTTTTTCGTAGGTATTCGAGATGATTTCGGGGATGCAAAAGTGTAAGCTCAATACATAGAATACTTTTAAATTACATTGTGGCTGCATCACGCAAGTAGTTTGCAGGTGATATTGCTGTCAAGTCGAGGGCTGCAATATTAAATAAATCACAAGCGGAACAATGCGAAATCAGTGATTTCTCATAAGGTTGCTGCTTCTGACTACCTCATGAATAACCATCGGTTTCTTTTCTTTCAACAAGATAATAGTTCACTTGTTTTGTGGCTAGACAATAGCGAGTTTTTGTTTCAAACACAACAAAATCGATTTTTTATGAATTTCGTGAACGTGCTATACAGTTTCGCTGGGGACCCATCAGACCCAACGCAGTTGAATGTGAATGAAGGAGATCGCCTTGTACTGAAACTTGAGTGTGGTGACGGGTGGTCTGAAGTATCGTTGACTGATTACTCATTGAGTGGAGTCGTCCCAACTTCTTACTTGTCGGCATCGTTCCAGGATTCATTAGTGCAGCAAAGCGCGCCGATATATCAACAACCAACGGATATTTACAATTATTCCTATCAGGAGGATAATCTGTACCAACAAAATGCATATCGCGATACATCTGCATCTCAAAATAATATGTATCAGCAGCATCAGTTTGTTTCATCAACTCAACAACAATTTGTTACAGGAGCTCAGCAGCAATTTATTTCGCCAGTTCAACCGCAGTTTATTCCATCTGTCCAACAGCAATTTATTTCGCCAGTTCAACAGCAATATATTGAACCTGGCCAACAACAATATAGTCCGCCTGACCAGGTTCAACTAAATCCACCCTGTGATGCCTACGAAAAGTTCAATAAAATGATCAAGTCAGGAATCCCTGAAGGAGCAGTCCAGCAAGCGGCTACTCGAGATGGTGTATCACTACCTCCTGATTTCTTTTCTCAACTATCGTCAACCACAGAAGCTGCTTCTGCAGATGCTTCATCACCATCTGTCGATATCCAATTCGAAAAGTACAGAAAAATGATTAAAGCTGGACTTCCTGAGCCCGCAGTAAGGCAAGCGGCTACTCGAGATGGTGTATCACTACCTCCTGATTTCTTTTCTCAACCATCCTCAACCTCAGAAGCTGCTTCATCACCATCTGTCGATATCCGATTTGAAAAGTACAGCAGAATGATTAAAGCTGGACTTCCTGAGCCCGCAGTAAGGCAAGCGGCGACTCGAGATGGTGTGCCACTACCTCCTGATTTCTTTTCTCAACCCTCCTCAACCACAGAAGCTGCTTCAGCAGGTGCTTCAGCACCATCTGTCGATATCCAATTTGAAAAGTACAGCAAAATGATTAAAGCTGGCTTGCCCGAACCCGCAGTGAGGCAAGCAGCATCAAGAGATGGAGTAAATCTGCCTGGAAATTTCTTCTCACTGGATCATCAAACAGCGAGTCTTGGAAGCGCCTCACCGCCTCACTCACCTCCGCCGAATCCACTTTTAGCGGGTATTCAGGGATTCAACAAACAAAATCTCAGTCATTCCGAGAAGAGCGAAGAAACAGAAGGTGCAACAAACCCCCTACTTGTCGGTATTGCTGGCTTCGACAAATCGAAGATGAAGAAAAGCAATAGCAAAAGCCCACCAGCGCCTGTAGCGTCTAATCCTAGTGACATGATGTCCATTATCGCCGCTAAAGCCAAGGCACGACAAGCCCGACAGCAGCAAACCATGCACGAACCGGAACCAGTAAAAGAAGGACACAAACCTGAATGGGTGGTGAAGAGAGAGCATCAAACCGACATGGTGCCTGCTGCAAGTGAGAAGCCAGCACGGGCTACAACTAAACAGGAATTTACTCAATCCCGTGCAGTCCAAGAAACTCTGATTACGGAATCTCCTGAGGTAGCTTCTTTATCACCTCCGCCATCTTTCAGCCCCTCGCAATCGCCAATGGTATCAGCACCATCGAATGATATGTCACAACCATCTTTCAGCCCCTCGCAATCGCCAATGGTATCAGCA
>Ga0335398_10008719_pt1 | contig 11934 bp, 10 predicted proteins | sample BON03_FD_205742 | JGI IMG/M metagenome (GOLD analysis project Ga0335398, IMG submission 205742) | Freshwater microbial communities from Lake Bonney liftoff mats and glacier meltwater in Antarctica - BON-03 (spades assembly) (version 2) | ecosystem: Environmental > Aquatic > Freshwater > Ice >...
AGCCGCTGGTCGAATCGTCGCCACCGATTTCCGGTGCCTGATCGACTGGTTTTTCTTTTTTCTGCTTCTTGTCGCTGTTCTTCTTGTCTTCTCGTATGTTGAACTGGTTCATGCAGGCAGTTAGGCCCTCTTTGACCCAAATTTCTACTGCATTGGCAGCCTGATAAACCGAGCTATCCATCTGCGAACGTTGTTCCGTATTAAACTTGCCCAAAACATAATCCGCTGTCTCCCACTGGGGAGGCGTCGGATCGATTCCAATTCGCAATCTTGGAAAATCCTGAGTACCAAGCATTTGGATAATGCTTTGCAGCCCTTTTTGGCCACCCGAGGAGCCTTTGCCTTTGGTTCGAATCTGACCGTTAGGCAGACTTAAATCGTCGCAAATTACTAGCAGGCTTTCGGGCGATAACTTGTAAAAATCAAGCAGCGGGCGAACACTGCGGCCGCTAAGGTTCATAAACGTCAGCGGCGTGGCAATCAATACTTTCTCGCCAGCCAGCGAACAATCCACGATCTCAGCCTGGAATTTAGCCTGAGGTCGGCCCTGAGCATGTCGACGAGCGAACTCGGCAACCACCTCAAACCCAACGTTGTGCCGTGTCCCAGTGTATTCTCTTCCAGGATTCCCCAGACCAACAACTACCTTCATGTATTTTCAACTCAGCGTACACTCAGTTTTGACCCGCTCAATTTTCGTTCGCTCAATTTTCGTTCGCTCAATTTTCACCGAGCTGACCTTGAAAAATTTCGCCAGCACGCTTCCCAAACGAAACACCCTACGCAAACAACCATCGGTGAAACGCAAATTTACCCACTCCGCTGATCTCAGCTGCAGGAAATGGAGGTCTTGCCGAGCAAATTGAGTCGCAAGCTAACCAATCCAGGTGAATAAAATTGACGTGTGACAGTCACACCAAAACGTCGACCGATCTCTTGTCACTGTCGAAACTTAAGTTCAAAACCAAGCTTAAACCCGAACCAGATCAACGTGAAGCACAGTCGATCCCATGCCATCATACTGAACGGATTTGAGAACAACTTTCTCAGTGACATCGCCATGCAATTCAAAATTGGCCAAGCCTTTTTTGACTGCGTTGTTCAACTGTTTTGCATTGATTGAAACCATGACATTTCCGGTTTTTCCACCGTAAATAATGGCAGGAATCAAGCCCTCTTCGCGCAAGCGGCAACTGTTCATGGTACCGCACTTATCGCGCAACTTAACATCCAAGTTGGTCACTACTAAAACTCCAAAGGCTTCACATTATGGCTTAGCTTAGGCCAAACCTACTGATCTACTGCCAACCTGGATTTTTCCAAGCGGGCCTTAACAGACGCTTTTGAAACGAGCACTAACGCGAGTGCGCACTTCAAAAACAGCTGGAACCACTAACACACCACCAAGCCCAGTAAACTCCCAAGCCCAGTAAACTCCCAAGCCCAGTAAACTTCCAAACCCGGTAAACTTCCAAACCCAGTAAACTTCCAAACCCGGTAAACTTCCAAACCCAGTAAACTTCCAAACCCAGTAAACTTCCAAACCCAGTAAACTTCCAAACCCGGTAAACTTCACCAAGTCATCTTTTCTAGGCCCGGTTACCTTTTCCCGCGAATTCCAAAACCCACCGTCTTCATTAATGCCGAATATCGCTTAAGCTTCAACTGAATCAGCTTAATTCCCATCGATGAAGCAATACCAAAATCTGATTCTGAGCAAACTTAATCACCCTTGGTGCTAATTTGCCCCAAAGGCAATCCACCGCGGGCATGCTGAATCGAGGGCTTTTCGAGTCGCATACTTCGAGGATTTCATGGTTGAATGCAAGAAATGCTTTTCTGGCGACTTTTAAGCCAGTTCCACATTGTGACAAATTGATTGGGGTTGGCAAGCCCAAACTTGCCTTGCCAAGGCCGGGTTTCACACATTAATTTACTTCTTGCGTAACATCTAGATGATAGTCGCAAGGAATCTGACGATTTACCAGTACGCTTTGGTGCCATAAGCTATCGGACTATTATTCGTCTCCCGGTCGTTTTTAACCAGTTTCTGCCCGAACAAATAGATAATAAGGCCACCATGCCAAATTCGAAACCCACTCCATTTGAATACGTTGAGCCCATCGGACACCGAGTGCTGGTTCGCAAAGATGAGGCCAAAAGAGAGACGAAAGGCGGAATCGCATTGCCCGACGAGGCTGAAATCCCGACGATTACGGGCCGAATCGTGGCGATTTCTGCGGCAGTTGAACATGACGTGGATGTACCTCTACGGCAGTATGACAAGGTTTTGTTTCACCCAAAGAACGCGATCCCCGTAGATTTCGAAAGCGATAATCAGCTGTTTGTGGTGCCAGTGGAAGATGTGGTTGCCGTATTTCGACGTGATGAACGAGCGATACGCAAGCCTGACTCGCCGACCGAGGATTCCGACCAATAAAGCGAGTTGGGGGTGCGGAATTCCTTTTGTTTGAACAAGCTTCACGCTTCAACCAAATTTCGCCCAGGGCGGTATCAAGCTCTGAAAATGCAACAACAGATGCCTCAAGTTCAGCAGGCCTCGGCAACGCGGCCAACTTGTCATTTTGAAAATTAGGTGGTTGACTTATCGGATTAGGCGATAGCCAGACCATGCCAGTGCTGCCCAGCCGAAAATCATCACAGCGCCGCCGATTGGAACAATCGCGCCCAAGAACTTGGGGCCCCCTAAAACCATTGTGTAAAGGCACCCCGAAAAGACTAGTGATCCGATTAGGAACGAAAGGCAGCTGGTGGTTGCCCACTTCGCGGTTTGAGTTCCGCTTGCAGGCGGATTTTCTTTTGACTGAATCGCATGAGTTGACGAAGCTTTCGGCACGACGGCCAGTGAGAGCAAGCAACTGGCGATTGCCGCCAACGCATGAACCATTTGGTACTTAGCTCCCGTTTCCCAGTTATTCAAAAGCTGGGTCGCAGTCTGTGTGTCAAAATTCGTGTTCAAATATTGTTTCAGCGCGTGCGCGCCGAAAGCACCTAACGCCACCGAAAGGCCTGCCCAAATGCAGGAGGCCACAAAAAGCACTCGAAGCGTCTTCATTTTTGAATTCTAATTTCTATGGAGAAGAAGTCAGGCTTGGGTGTGAAGCGATCTGCAATCAAAGGCGAACCTAGACAGCATTGGCCTGTTGACTGATGATCACAATAACGAAGGCCAGTGAACTGAAAAGGAGCCCTGCCATCGCCCAGCGTTTTTCATTCCCTAGAAGTGCAATGAAGCACAGGAAAAAGGCAACCGTTGCTGGAATCAACGCCATCCAGCCCACCATCGAAACCAGAATGGACCAGGCGGCCAAGCCGATTCCTGCACGCAGGCTGACTCGGATCGGGAGGCTTTGCGCCCATTTTTTGCCCTGATCAATGGACAGCGTCGTTAAGGGGCTCCACGTGATTGACGCCGTGTCCAAATTTCCAGCGTCCGAATTTGCCGTGTCTGAATTTGCCCCCAAGGCTTGGGAGCCAGGGTTGATGCGGTCCCCCGCTTGCTTGCCAAACGGAGATTCGTTTGCGGCCGACTGAAAAGGCGAGTCGTCCGTTGGGCCGCTGATGGCGGCTACGGGAATATCCTCTGCGCTCTGCGGTGGGTGTTTTTTCTCTTTGATGAATTGAGTTTCACTGAGGAAAGTGATTTCTGATTGGTTGGATTTACGAGCGAGATCCAGGGCGACTCGAGCCGACATTGCGGAACGGATTTGGCTGGAAAAAATTAGCCCGCATACATTGCACCGCTCAAGTAGCGCGTCATCAATTTCCCAGTTGCAGCTTTGGCAATAGATCGGTTCGCTCATTGAAAGTTTCCTGGGGCCATTGGAATCAACTGTGAAAGTGCCGCTTGAGGACAAAGGTGAAACCGTTATCTAACTTGCTCTAGAACTGGAACTTAACACCAGCACCGCTAGTTGGGGTACCAGTGGTGCCATCAGGCGTTTCGTGCCTTGCCTGTTTGGATCTATACGCCAAACTTTATTGTAGCAGCAGGGAACCAAGCGTGGTCAACGGAGCGGTTTTGTTGGCGCAACCGATGGCTCAAGGACTCGCAAGTGTCCAACCGGAAATCCAAAGTCTAGGGCTGTGGTTTTTGGGATTCTGTTGGTGTGAATTGGAAGAGGGGGTTCGTGCCGCTAGATTTGATAGCCAGGCAGCGACTTTTGGGTGGAAGTTTAGCGTGAGTTTGTGCGGCACAGACTTTGGTGTTGATTGGTTTGGGCTTGTATACTAGACCTGACCCTGCTTCGCAGTTTGGAACACTCACAGTTGGAACATTCAGGGGGAGCCATGGAATTGCAAAACGAAAAATCACCTTATCAAACGCCTCTGCAAAGCAATGGGGTTCGATCGGTCAGTCCATTGACGCTGTCCAAGGCAGCGGCGTTTGTAGTTGCCGGTGGTGTGGTGGGCGGATTTTTGGGCGGTGTGGTAGGAGCCGGCCTCGGGGTCTATGTTCCTGATTACTATCGTGGTCTCTTCGGGCAAGGCGTCAATCCGTTGCAGTTGGGAATCGGTCTGGGGGCGGTTCAGGGGATTGGTGGCGGAGTCCTGGTGGCCGTGGTGCTAATCGCATTATTTCTCTGGCACCAGCAACGCATGGTGGTATTGGCAAGAAGCGGCATGGCCGAAGGTCCAACGGCAGACGCTACAGGCAAGCCCGAGTAAGCGACAAAAATTTTGGGGTGAAGCAATTTTGGGGTGAAGCAATTTTGGGGCGAAGCAATTTTGGGGCGAAGGCTGTGTCCATCGGTCGTTGCGGAATTCTACTTTGACCTAAAGTTGAACCGTCACGTGAATTGCGTTTTAGGCGGCAGGCAGTTGCCCTTTTATTTTATTGGATTGTTCCCACGGTGGTGATCTTGTTCTGCCTGGTAAGGGCGGTCGGTGAAAGTGGTGAAGATCAGTTCACGAAATATTCATCGTTTGCACACTTCACGGTGAGTTGAATGTGCATACTGCAAGGTGCATTCAAGGTGCATTCAAGGTGCATTCAAGGTGCATTCCAATGGTTGGAGCGTGTTAGTTCACCGTCGATTTAGGAGAATGGCTAATTTTAGCTACAATTGGAATTCGTGTCGTGGAACTTGATTTCGCGGTGCGACGCTCATGGTTCGATAGCAGGTAGTCGTCACTTGGGGTCGAATAAAAACTCGGGGTGTCGATCTGTCGATCTGTCGGTCGGTGTGTGTGTCAATATTTGGTGATGAAATGAGGGTTGCCGTGGTGCTATTTAACTCCCGTAGTTTTGCTGGGCTTGTGGGCTTTTTCTTTGTGGTAATCGCGTCACTTCAGAATCAGGGGCTCGCTCAAATGATCGTTGCACATCGCGGCTCTTCGGCACAGGCTCCAGAAAATACGTTGGCGGCTTTTCGATTAGCTTGGGAGCATCAAGCAGATGCGATCGAAGGAGATTTCTACTTGTCGAAAGACGGGCAGATAGTGTCGCTGCATGATAAAACCACCGGACGTACTGCTGGGGTTGATTGGGATGTACGCACTCAAACGTTGCAGCAATTGAGAACGCTGGATGTCGGCAAGTGGAAAAGCGAAAAGTTTACTGGCGAACGGATTCCAACTTTGGAGGAAGTTTGCCAAGTCATCCCCAGCAATAAGAAATTGGTTTTAGAAATCAAGGACTCGGCAAGGATCGTTCCCGTCTTGAAAACAAAAATTGAAAGCGATCCACGGTTGAAAGCACTCTCCGTGTCCCGGCTTATGATCATTTCTTTTGATCAACAGGTTGTGGCGCAGTGCAAAAAACAACTGCCCCAAGTTGACGCGATGTGGTTAACCAGTTTCAAGAAAGACAGCGTGACTGGATCGATCAGCCCTTCGATCCAAGAGATACTAGAGACATTGAAACGCGTGAATGCCGACGGTTTGGATTGCCAAGCCGCTGAACACATTGACGCGGATTTTGTAAAACAACTGCGAGATGCAAAGTACCAGTTTCATGTTTGGACCGTCGATGACCCAAGCGTAGCCCAGCGTTTTAGCGAATTGGGAGTCGATTCGATTACCACCAATGTGCCCGCCCAAATTCGCCAAGCGGTCACAGGGGAATAGCCAATTTTCAAATTTTCGCTTGACGGTCTTAATGATGGACCGCTGGCTATGGATGGTTTATATTGTATCGTGGGGTGGTCGCCACCGTTGACTAAGTTGCGAGGGCCGAATGAAGTAGTGGTCGAAAATCCTCGCCAAAGTTTCAAGCTGCCACCGTTACCGTGAGTCAGGGTAAGTTGCCGTTGCCGTTGCCGTTGCCAATGCCGTTGCCGTTGCCGTTGCCATTGCCGTTGCCGTTGCCAATGCCGTTGCCGTTGCCAATGCCGTTGCCATTGCCATTGCCATTGCCATTGCCGCTGATCCTGCTGGCAATTGACTTCAATGCTTGCTCCGTTCGTTTTCCCCACCCCTGAACAGACCCTTGATTCAACAATCCCGGAAGATCCGTCGCCGGTTGTTCGCCCCAAACCCACCTTAACCCAAACCCACCTTAACCCAAACCCACCTTAACCCAAACCTAACTTGCTCCAAACCTAACTTGGCCATGTGGCCCTGGTGCCAGCAGTTGATTCCTGGCGGTCAACCATTGACGGTGCCTTGCCAGCCAGAATGTTTTGTTTGGTGAGCAAGCGATTACTTCTGTGTTTGGTTGAATCGAGCGGTTGGAATGCGGTCCCCTACCAAGATGAATTTCCCCAGTTCAGTTTTCCCCAATGCGAGTACAAGGGTTCGAATTTTCAGAATTTTAAACCCTCGACTTTGCGTGTTGTAGGCGATCGTTTGCTGTCGTCAAATGTGCGGTTGGTTGCTGCTGATGCTTTAAATGTGCATCGACCTCTCATGTTTTATGAACGAAGTGTTGCCCAGAATTTAAGACGAGGATGCATCATGAAGAAATGCCGATCTCTAAAGTGGATGCTTGCGTTTTGGGTGATTGCCTTGGGGTGCCAAATTACGGCGGCGAAAGACGAAGACGGCGAGGCGTTGGCCAAGTGGAAAGGTAAATTTGACCGAACGATTTTTCCGTTGATGAAGCAGCGGTGTATCGAATGCCACAGCGGTGATCAGCCGGATGGCGAATTGGATTTGGGGAAGTTTACTGACGGCGAGACCGCGGCGAGTCAAATGGAAATGTGGGATGAAGTTGGTAAACGCATTCGATTAAATGAAATGCCACCAGCGGGTAGTCCTCAATTAGATGATTCGCAAAAAGGGCAGTTTTATCGCTGGCTTGATTCAAGGCCCAGTGAAGATTTGTGTTCCAAGCTGGCCAATGAAGAAACGCAGGCTTGGTACCAAGGGTTTGTAATGAGTCGCCGGCTGACTCGGACCGAATATCTCAATGGGATGCGAGATCTTCTAGGTATTTCCGTCGATGCTGGATTTCAGATTCCGTCCGACGGTGCGGGTGGTGAAGGGTTTGACACCAATGGTGGGACATTGTTTACATCCCCAATTCACATCGAACAGTATTTAGCAGCCACGATCGATACGTTAAATCGAGCCTTGTCGGATTCGCCCCCAACCCCAGACCACTTGGAACAAGGCAACCCTAAAGGTGATAACTCGTCGCCCGAAACGGCGGGACCGGTTCCTGCTTCACGCAAGTTGAATGTTAGTTCTGGAATGCGTGATGCAATTTTGTGCTCGCAGCCAAGTTCTACGACCAGTCCTACGCAGGCGGCCGAGGAAGTTGTGCGGCAGTTTGCTCGTCGCGCGTGGCGTCGTCCCGTTGGCGATGACGAAGTTCAGCGACTGGTTGGGTTGTTTGCGAACGTTTTTCAGCAAAGCGATGATTTCCTTGTTGCCATCAAGCAACCATTGACCGCGATTTTGATCTCTCCCAACTTCTTGTTTGTTGTGGAAACGGAATCTGAACAGGGGGGAGTCCAGCGGTTAACACAGCATCAACTGGCGACCCGTCTGGCTTTGTTTTTGTGGTCTTCGGTTCCCGATGCGGTCCTGTTAGACGCGGCGGACGCGGGAGAATTGGATACCCAACCGCAGGTGCTTTTTCATACGAATCGTATGCTGAACGATGATCGGGCGCAAGCGATCGGAGAAAATTTTGGTTTGCAGTGGTTAGGCTTGGCCAACTTCTTGGAGACCGTTCGCCCAGACGCAGAAACGTTTCCTGAATACAATGTGAAACTAGCCAGCGACTTACGCCAAGAGGTGATTCAAACCGTGTCCACCGTGTTTCGGCAAGACCGTTCATTGTTGGAACTGGTCGATTCACCGCAGGTTTATATCTCGGGGCGATTGGCAAAGTTTTATGGGCTAAGTGAAGATTCGCAAGCACTGGACGCTTGGCAGGAGGTACTTGTGGCGGGCAGTCCCAGAGGCGGTATCATTACCTCAGGCGCCGTTCTGGTGAATGCTTCGTATCCTCGTCGCACCAGTCCTGTTCTGCGAGGTAGGTGGTTGTTGGAGGAGATCTTAGGATCTAAAGTTCCACCGCCTCCACCAGGGGTTCCAGCTCTGGAGGAAGCCGTCTCGGAAGATGTGGTGTCCTTGCGGCAGCGATTAGAGATTCATCGCAAGAATCCCGAGTGTGCATCGTGTCATAATCGCATGGATCCGTTAGGTTTTGGACTGGAAAATTTTGATGCGATCGGCCGTTGGCGAGAGGAAGATAATGGCCAGGCGATTGATGCTAGTGGAACGCTGCCGAGCGGTCAGTCGTTCCAAGGTCCAAGTCAATTGAAGCAGATTTTACTTGAACGATCAGGCGACTTCGAAAGACATTTGATCAAAAAGATGTTGGGTTTCGCATTGGGGCGAGAGTTGAATAAATTCGATGATTGTGTTGTCGACCAAGCCATGGAATCACTTCAGGAAAATGGACATCGATCAAGGTTGGTGATTGAGACGATTGTAACCAGTTATGCGTTTCAACATCGCTATTTTAAAGCCAAGAAGTGATCCAAGGTAAGTTTGCGAAAGCAAGTAAGATGCGGGGCTCCTGAATTGGATTTTAGGGGCAAGTGAAGTTAAGTTTGACTGCCGAAATGGTGACTTGGATATTCATTTTTGAAGGAATTTTCAAATGCAGCGAAGTAAGAACACAGGAAAAAGAAGCAAGGCGATGAATGCCAGTCGCAGGCAGTTCTTGCGTGGCTCAGGCTTGATTTTAGGTTTACCGTTTTTGCCATCCCTGCTTGCTAAGGTCGCACGCGGTGTTGAGCACCAGGGACCTCCGGTTCGAAATGCGTTCATTTATTTCCCGAATGGTGTTTGGGAAAAAGGTTGGGTTCCCCAGGAAACGGGCGCGGAATTCAAATTGCCGCCAGCTTTGGAACCGCTGGAGAAGATTCGTTCCAAAGTTCTGGTATTATCCGGTTTGGATAAAAAGAATAGCCACAACGGTGACGGGCACTATGCCAAGACCGCAAACTTTCTGACGGGAATGCCCGTAGCAAAAACTACAGGCAAGGATATCAGTAGTGGTGGAATTTCCGTGGATCAGCTGATCGCCCAGCATTTGGCCGGGCAGACTCCATTGCCATCGCTGGAGTTAGGGACCGAACCGGTCATCAGTGGCATCGACAGCAATGTGGGTTACACTCGGTTGTATGGTTCGCACATCTCCTGGCAAACGCCGACTCGCCCGCTGGCCAAAGAAATCAATCCGCGAATCGTTTTTGAACGGTTGTTCGGGAAGAAAATTTCTGGTGATTCCCAGCAGGCTCAGTCGTATCGGAATCTGTTGGACTATGTTCTGGAGGATGCCAGGAGCGTTCGTCGAACCTTGGGCAGAGACGACCAATTCAAGATGGATGAGTATCTGGATTCGGTCAGGGCCGTTGAAAAGCAAATCGAGTTCTCGAGTCGAACTTCGCCTCGAACTTGGGAGCCTGAGATTGCACCTGAATTTATTCAACAGCATCGACCGGGTGTTCCCCAAGACTTTCGACAACATGTCAGTGTGATGTTGGATTTGATGGTTTTGGCATTTCAGACCGATTCAACTCGTGTCTGTTCGCTTATGTTTGCCAACGATGTGTCGTCACGCAATTTTTCATTCTTGGACGGCGTTGAAGGTTCTCATCACGAACTTTCGCATCACGAAAATAATGACAAGAAGATTGCACAATATCAACTGATCAACCGCTGGCATGTGCAGCAGTTTGCAATGATGTTGGAACGGATGGACGCAATCAAGGAAGGTGAGGGAACCTTGCTGGATAATAGCATGTTAATGTTCGGTTCCAGTTTTTCTGATGGAAATCGGCATGACCCCGATAATTTGCCGATTCTTGTGGCGGGTAAAGGTGGTGGCTCGATTAATTCTGGGCGACACATTGCAGCCAAGGGGCAAGTTCCACTTTGCAATCTGTACCTATCGATGTTGCAACACAATGGAGTTCAATTGGATGCCTTCGGCGACAGTAACGCGGTTCTGGATCTAACTTAAAGCAAGCGGACGCTATAAAAATACCAGCACGCAGCGCAAGCAAATAGAGATTGCCTTCCTACGCTTGTGCGGCGTGCTGGTATTGCCGTAAATCTTCAGCCACTAGCCTAAGACCATTAAAACGGTGTCGTTTCCCGTTCTGGAAATCAAAGTTTCGCCTGCCAAATCGGTGCCTTCGAATGGTCGTTTGCAAACACGCCGAATTGGGAATGGGCGCAGGTCATGGCGACACAGCAATTTCCGGGACGGAATTTCAAGCGTGAAGTGTTTCAAAATCAGGACACGCGGTGGGGCGTCGTTTGAACGCTGTGGTGCCTGCCATTGAAGCATTGTGGAACAACTTTCAAGGTGTCGCGACGGTCGGCAAGGTACACATCGGCGAAGGCCAGTGGGTTGGGCCGCACGATGAGAAATCGGCGACGCTAAGGGTGTGGGGCGTGGCGACGGCTAACCGAAAGTGCGTTTGGAAGGCCTGCATAACAACCCAGGCTCATAACAACCCAGACTCGCAATCACGCAGACTCGCAATCACGCAGGCTATGGCGAGGCAGAAGAAAAGTTTGCGGTTCATTCAGGCGTTAAGCGAATTGATCGAAAGAATCGGTGGACCCGCCCAGTAGGGCTTTGGGTTCGCCAAAGTTTCCCGCTAGATCAGAAGCACCACCGTTTCAAGTTAAGCCATCTTAAAACTGCGGCCAGCACTGCGGCCCGCTAGGCGTACGTTTGATGTTGATGTCGAGGAAGCGATCCGAAACTACGGAACGTTCCAATTTGGAAATGAAGAATTGACTGTTCGGGAGAAGTTTTCGGGAGAAGTTTTCGCGGCAGGCAGTGAATCAGGATGCGTGTCTTGATCTGTCTTCCAGTTGCCCAAAAACCCAAAAACCGTGCCGCCCAAGATTAGTGCCCCTTAGTGCGAAAAGGTCGTCGTGAGTGAAAAAGCGAAAGCCAAGACATGGTGCAGGAGCTAGTAGAGATTGGCTTTCGCTTAAATAATTAGTCGTCATTAATCGCGTCCAGGACTATGGAGAAAATGTCCATTGCTGTCCAGCAAGCACCTTGTTTCGCAGATGTTAGCGTGTGAATTGTCCAAAATATTTAAATTGTGAAGGACATTTGTTGATTCAATTACGGGTTAGGCGTTAGTTAGGCCTGTGCTAATCCAAGTCAATGACACCGCTTGCGGATATTTTTTGATTTAACAATTGTACGGGATTGTCGATTCGCATCTTGCGAATTACGGCTAACCGGTGTTTTTCGACCGTACTGGCACTGATCCCTAGTTCGACCGCAATTTGTTTGTTTTCTAGCCCAGTTAGTAGCAACTGATAGACTTCCAGTTCCCTGGGGCTTAGTTCGTCACGGAATGTGTCAATGACTTTGAGACAACATATTTTTGTAATTAGTGTGTGGTGTTGCATACGCTCGGGGGCCAGCCCCCGAACCCCCGGGATTTTCCAGGTATGGCTCAGGTGTTCAAAGGTTGT
>Ga0335398_10008731_pt1 | contig 11926 bp, 12 predicted proteins | sample BON03_FD_205742 | JGI IMG/M metagenome (GOLD analysis project Ga0335398, IMG submission 205742) | Freshwater microbial communities from Lake Bonney liftoff mats and glacier meltwater in Antarctica - BON-03 (spades assembly) (version 2) | ecosystem: Environmental > Aquatic > Freshwater > Ice >...
CCGGTCGCCAGACTGTTTAATCGAGGCCGAAGATCGAACGATTTTTCTGAAAAGAATTTCCGACTCGGCGAAAAGAAATTCAAAAGTCGGCTTTACATGTACCGTGGAGTGGATTCATAAATCCCCACTCTCAATCTTTAGTCAACGAATAATTCTGTCAAATATTTGAACAGCTCTTTTCGAAAAAGAACCATGAAAAGCAAAGCTCTCACTTAAATCGTGGGATTTTCCTTCGTTTCTTTGAGCCCATATGAGTTCCCCCTATATGGCGAGAATACTTGAATTACTCCAACATTACTTGAAAAAGAAATCTTGAAATTTCCTTCGGTTTTGAAAATCTTTTCAAAACCAAGGCCTCAATGAAACAGTTTGGCGACCGGCGCGAAAGTAGAGATAGAGATAGATGTTCATAGTGACGTAAAAATCAAGCAGTAAAGTGACAAGTTTTTAAGCACGTGACAGAATATACAATACGAATGTTAAAACACAATAAGCGTGTCCGTGCTCCGGACTGTGGGGGAGTCTTGGATTGCGGTTCCTAGTTTACCATCCTGATACCACTATCGTTTGACGGCCCCAGCTTTGACGTTCTGTGAGTGTGTGCTCCTCTTTACATCTTCTTACACGTGCGCATTGTACTCAATGTTCTCCCTCGATCCTTGTGTGGTTGGCTTCGCCGCAAGTCCTTGCTCCTGCTGGAGGAATGACAGAATCACCCGATCGTGCTTTTCGCATACCTGTGCCACATGATTGGCGAAAAATTTGTCTTACTTTCCTTCTCGTACATCAAGCTTTGTGAGCTTGGTGTAGAAGACGCTTTCTACAACGGAACCGCGGTTGTCTGCTACAAAATTGATCTCCTCAAATATCCACAACAGGTCACCTACTGTGAGCGCGCGCACCTAGTTGAACGGGCTCAAAGGCTCGCCTTTGCCGCTGCGAACGCTTTCCGAGTGCCCTCAACAAATCCCAAGAAGGATGCCCTCTCCACTCTCGAGTGAATCTGGCATCCAACTCCGCCGCAAAATACTATGACGCATGGAGACTGAAGGTCGTGAAGGCGAAATAGTCAACAGATGTGTCTCACCAGCAGGTTGTGGACAAAAAAATGCTTGGGAACAGACAAAAGAAGGCATGCACACGGGCGTTCCTGCTCAAGCAGTGGCTAAAGACGATCTTTTTTGGTTTCATCCGTTCTTGGTCAAATGTCGCACGAGAGTCGCATCACTCGTTGGATGTGTGCACGATGTGCCAACAAGGCAAACGTTGTCGTAGATGCTTAGTTGAAACCAGATTTCATCAAGCTGTTTTCAGGCTATTCTCACTGAAATATCACATGAGTAGTAGCGGCATTGTGTGGGGTTCTTTTCTTGATGGAAAAATTTCAATCTTTGGGTGCAGGAGCGACCTGAAGGGCTAGGCTCGTGTTGAGAGGGTGGAGGGCGCGGCCTTTCCTCTGTTGATAATCACGACCTTGTCTAAACGGTTGCTGTCACGGCGGCCAGAATGGGATGCGGGAGGTCTGGCACCCGTCATGCAAACCTTCGCGGGCCCCCTTGGTGTGTTTGACCATGGCCCCGTCCTTGTACGGCTAGCGGTAGGGACGATGTGTCAAGGTGCTGAACGTTAGCATCTAGCAGATAGTCAATTGAAGAGGTTGAAGTTTTATCCCTCTCAACATGTTTCTGTCCCCCCTCTAGTTATTTGCGTGATGAAGGTTCTCGTATCTACTCTGAATAAATTCAAGTGTGACTGGTTAATCATCACTTCTGATAAAGTTCCTAAAAGCTTACCTGATTAGTTACTAGATACTTTTCAACCACGGCGCAGAACGAATAAGCCTCCTCCCAGTCGTGAACGAATAAGCCTCCTCCCAGTTGTACGATCCTAATGTCAAACGACTCCTCCTCTTCTTCCTACTTACTCAGTGGGGAAGGGGAGACAGTCTGGAAACAAGAGACGTGTAGAGAGAACAGGGATACGAGGAAAGAGGATAGATACCCTGTTCTTATGGGTCGCGACCACTAGAAGAGAGATTGTTTGACAAAAAAGGTTGTTTGTTGAGAACAAGCTTTACACTGAAGTGACTTACGCGTAGCCAGTCAAGGGGAGAGTCAACTCATCTGCTTCTGCGTGCCCAGCTCCAGAAACTTATTAGCTCTGCGCTGAGGTTGATAAGTATCTAGTAACTAATGAGATAAGCTTCGAGGAACTTTATCAGAAATGATAAGTAACCAGGAACTTATAAGGAGTAGATACAAGAAGCTTCATCAGGCAGATAAGCAACCAGAGAGGGGACGAGATGCTTATTGAGAGAGATAAAACTACAACCTGTTCAATTGACTATTTGCTAGAGGCTAACGTTCCAAATTTTGACACATTGTCCTTATCGCTGGCCGTACAGAGATGGGGCGAATGGTCAAACACACCAAGGGGGCCCGCAAAGGTTTGCATGACGGGTGCTAGACCTCCTGCATCCCATTCTGGCACAGCAACCGTTTAGACAACATCGTGATTATCAACACAGGGAAGGCCGCACCCTTCCTCCTCCCAACACGAGCATAGCCCTCGGGGTCCCTTTTTTACCAACACTGTGGTTATTTTTTTGATGGAATCTGACAAATGATTGGAAAATTCCATCAAAAATACCCCACACAATGCCGCTACTACTGATGTGAGATTTCATCGAGAGTAGCCTCATAATAGCTTGATGAAATCTGGTTTCAACCAAGCATCTACGAACACATTTGCCTTGTTGGTACATCGTGCACACATCCAACGAGTGATCAGACTCTGATGCGTCATTTGACCGACAACAGAGGAACTCAGAAAAGATCGTCTTTTTCCTGCTTGCACATGAAACACCTGGATGCATGTCTTCTGTTTGCTGCTCCCAAGTATCCTTTTGTCTACAACCTGCCAGCGAAACACATTCTGTTGACTATTTCGCCTCCACGACCTTCAGCCTCCACGTGTCATGCATTTTGCAGCGGAGTTGGGTGCCAGATACACTCGAGGGTGGAGAGGGCATCCTTCTTGGAATTCGTCGAGGGCACTCGGACAGCGTTTAGAGCGGCAAAGGTGAGCCTTTGAACCAGCCTCAACTTTGCGACTCGGCCAGGAAGAGAGGGCAGGCAGGGCGCATTGAATTCTTTTGGAAGAAGTCAATCCATCTCTCAGCTCCTGAACAAAGAAGATTCTTTGAGCCTTTCCTTGAAGGCATCAGATCATCAAAGGAACATATATGCGTCCACATCCAAATTTTCCTGCGCTGTATCCAACTGTTCCTGCGTTGATAAGAACTCAATGGCGCATGAGTCTCTCGCCTGCGTCTCGGGTGGTCCCCTTTCTGCTTCTATCTTACAGTGGTAGTGTTGATCTGAGGAAGATACTAACAGGTAACACTTTTCTTCAACCAAATTCGGCACATTTTTCGAGGGAGAAAAGGCGGGCGAGACAACTTCGTGTACATCTTGTCAGTCCCATGCACCTCGGTGAACATCCACTTTCAAACATAACATGAGAGACAAGCAAGTTCGCACTACAATTCAATAACCTACGGCGAGGGTATATGTTGATGATTGCTTTTATTACTATAAAAAGCAGTTTAGTACCCTTGATTGAGGTTGTATGCTCTCAAATCTATTTTAGATTTGAGACGTCGGTGGTTTTGCTCAAATCACAATACACCCGCTTCTCGACCATCGGTTGGAAACAGTTGGTTGAGACGACTACCGACAAGGTGTAATACCACAGTTTGAGATGATTCAGTCTTTTCACTGCTGAATTGAGATGAGATAAAGTGTCCAGTCAATCTGAAAATGTTAATCGTCATCCGTCATCCGCCACTCGCCACTCGCAGATCGTCAATGATCATTCTCTCTCGCTTCCTCTCTCGATCTCATTCTTTCGTGCCCTCCCTCTCTCTGGAGCTTCCCCCCCCCCTTTCTCTCTTTCTTTCACTCTCATATTTCTCTGCTCCCTCTCTTTCTGAGTCTCTTTCTCTCAGTGTTTTTCACTCAGATCAAACCGACATGGACCTTGGGGGGTATCTAACAATAAAGCAAACAAAATTCGCTTGCCAGACTCGCTCAGCGCACGCCACTGCCACGGTTAGGGCAAAATTATTTTTTCTGTCTACTTCCCAGAGTCTCTTTCTCTCTCTCTTTCGCTCTCTCCCACTTTCTCTCTTACTTTCTCTCTCCTGCTCTCTCTCTTTCTCTCTTTCTCTTTCTCCCTCTTTTCTCTCTCTCTCTCTCTCTCTCTTTCTCTCTTTCTCTCTTTCTCTCTTTCTCTCTTTCTCTCCCTCTTTTCTCTCTCTCCTGCTCTCTCTCTCTCTCTGTCTCTTCCTCTGTCTCTTTCTCTCTTTTTTTCTCTCTCTCAGAATTCTCTTTCTCACAGAATCTCTGTCTCTCAGAATTTCTCATCCTAAGAATATGTTTCTCCCTTCCCTCTCTTGCGTCCTCTCTCTTTCTTTCTTTCTTTCGCTCTCTCCCTCCTTCCTGCGCTGCCTCTCTTCTCCACTTCCGGACGATAAACGAAAAACAAGTGACGATTGACGATTGATGAGGCGATTGACGAGTAGCGAGTGATGATTGTCATGTAAATGAGAGACGAGTCAGTGAAGGAAGAGAGAGATAGATATGAAGAGAGCCTGGGTAACAGAGAGGAGAGGGATATTACTACCACTGTCGACCACCTTTCAGCACAACATAGCCACATTTTTTGAAAGATTGTAGAGTCTCAGTTTTCCAATTTTTCATTCGACAACTCATGACTTTTGCCGGTTTGTTCTTAACTAAACCGTCCCACGTCGACGGGAATGCCGCCGGCGCAACGGGGGAGGAGAAACAGTCGTCATCGACTGCGCGCAGATACGCGGCAAGCTCAGGCACGTCACAACAACTCGTTTCCACGCCGTGTCATCACACCTCCGAGTCCCTTGCGTACCTCCTGCGCTATATTTAGTCACGCAGTAAAGACGACTGTTGTGAATTTGAGCAGTTCAATCTGTGCAAGCCAGCGATGGCACACTTCGGATGATGCTGATTGCTTTCTTTACTTTCAACAGTAGTTTAGTACCTTTGACTGAGGGTCTATGCAGTTCAAATCCACGGGAATTTGAGTTCTCGGGTTTTAGACGGAATCGAACCGACGACCTAGGGATTAACAGTCCCTCGCTCTGACCAACTGAGCCATGCTTGCAAGTGAGGTATCCCAAGCTCACCGGACGATCCCTTGTGCATGACCAACACAATACTTGTGACAAAAGTTTCAACGAACCCGCATGAAATAGTGTACGCACGCACGCGAGGGGTAGTGTCGCTGGATGCTCAGATGGATTACGAGCCGCCTGTTATGCCCAGCTTCTTCCTGCTCGAGTACTTCGACGACAGAACTTGTGAAACTAGGACGGCCAAGGAGTGGATAGAGCTCAACGACGGGGATCCTGTAGAGGCACACTCGCTCTGGCACCTTGACCTCGGGGAAGGTACCAGTGAGTGGAAGGACGTACTGGTGATAGAATTCAATGCAGTAGATGTCTGAGCTTTGGATGCGCAAAAGGAAGTCTCTTTGACGGGGTTTGGCTCCGGGGGTCGAACTCCGGACTTCCTGGCCAAGAGGTGTGATCCGAACACACTTTGGTGAAGTGGAAAGGTTAAACACCTCTGGGCCAGCCTTGGAAGTCCGGGGTTCGAACCCCGGAGCCAAAACCCGTCAATTAGAGCCTAAGCCACACGGGTTATTTATAATTAGTGACAAATCCAGTTGTGATCAAGCTTGATTACAATTGGAGTTGTCACTGGGTATAAGTAGCCCATGTGGCTAAGGCTTTAACTATCAACGTGACTCTTGTGTGCAAAGAGGCATTCAAAACGACGGTTCTTTTCTTTTGCCCAGGAGCTCTGGTAAGTATCAACAAACTGTGGCCTTGAAGGCTAGTACAAATGGTGTGTCTCACAGCTTTTTATTGACACGAAAAGATCAAGAGTTTGTTCGTATGCATGCATCAAGGACGATACGCGTCCTTGTGTCGCTTGGTGCAGAATTGGGTCTAAATAGTGACGGTACATATATATGTAGACTTACCATTCAGCACTCTGTGATGTTTACGCGTAAGGAGAGAGGACTTTTTTTAGAGAATCAAAACGGATCTGTCTATTATTAAATTTCCGATCTCGGAATTCGAGATCGGCATTGTGAGTGAAAGACACGGTGACTCTGGGAAGGGATAGACGAATCGTGGATCGCCAGTAAACCCCGCATCTTTGGGATACTCACTATCAGTTCTGAATAAAACCTCAACTTTCAAAAGAAAGAAATGCCTTACAGGGTCGTTCCGGGACATAGAAACCACCTAATGAAACCACCTAATGACCCAGCCAGCGAGTTTTTAAGCACACACTGATGAAGCCAGAACCCAGCCTGCCAGCGTTGTTTCTATAAACTATTAAAAAACTGCCACCCAGCCAGCGAGTTTCTCGCTCGCTACCCGTAGAAAGTCTAACTTTGTACTCAGAGATTTTATGAATCGTTGAGAAAATCATAAAGAAAATCATTAAGATTTTTCATAGAGAAAATCTGAGATATTCATACAGAAAATTAAGATTTTCATAGAGAAAATCATAGTGCATTAAGAAACTGCCCAAATTGCTGCCAGCGGGTTTCTAAACCCGCAGTGAAGAAACCGGCCAAATTCCAGACTACCGTTTCCATAAATCATTAAGAAACTGCCCAAATCGCTGCCAGCAGGTTTCTAAACCCTCAGTGAAGAAACCAAGCCTAATTCCAGACTGCAGTTTCTATTTGCCAGTTTCTATGTCCCGGAACGACCCTGTATCACTCACCTCTATCTGACTCTACAGGACGACATAACAAAACTCGAAGCAGAGCACCCTCTCAGTGCATGGTCAAGGGTGCGACGGTATTACGACCAGAAATATCTCTTTTCTGGTGCGCTCTCATGGTATTACGACCAGAAAGAAATCCTCGGCCACTCTACGACGACGACTTGTTGTTCCTCAGCCAATTGACGGGTGCGTTTATATACATACAGACAGATAACTAAAAAATCGTATGTGCTGCATCTTTAGCTCCTGATGGAAAAAAGGATAATTTGGTCACGGTTACTGTCACGATAGTCACAGTGGTGGACAAGAGAAAAACAGAGGATGCAGGCGTGGGAGAAAGACACAGCGAGAGAGAGGGCACCAGAAAATATACACAACCTAAATAAAGAGCACAGAAATTGTAAAAAACACTCAGTCAAAAAAAAAATTAGACTAAGTGGCTGTCAGTAACGTGGGCTAAGGGAAGATAGAAAGAAGATTGAAAGAAAGAAAGGAAAAAAGAAATCCTCGGCCACCCACGACCCATCCTCTCCCAATCGCTAAGGCTATGGGCCCTAGGGTATTGTATCCTCTTCATTTGTGTCCAATCTTGAAAAACCTTTCGATGCAGCACATGTTAGATTATAACTTAATTCAGGGCGCTATTGGGTGCAGCGGTACCTCCCCTTTTGGTGTCGCCAAAAGCGGAATGAAAAGAGGTTACATGCGCAATACCGGCGTGTCGCGGCGCAACGCACAAGGCGCATTAGGCGCGTTACCCCACCCGAGTATGTTATGTATAGAGGGGCCATCGACACTGGCCATTTTGTTCACAGAGGACCCGACTGCTCTGCAGTACTGGTCTGAGCTGCAGTCTCCTCACCCACATCATCCTCAACCAATTCATACGCATAAAACAAACGGAAGCAAAAAAGAAGGAAGCAAGGAGCATTGAAAAAGAGGATAAGAAAAGGACGCTGACAGCGATTGAAAATGAAAAGAAAGAGTTTGTGTTTACTTTCATGGGTGTCCGCCCTCAGGCTTGCGTTTACCCGCTCTCGTGTGTAGGCTCTCGTGTGTAGGCTCTCGTGTGTAGGCTCTTTCAGTATGTACATGTACATGAAATCATTCGGAATGTCGTCGACACTGGCTATTTTGTAAAATAAAGTCAGACTCAAGAAAGGGACTGAAGCAACTGAAGCATGTGCCCGCAAAATTGCACATTCTGAATTTTACTTGCTATCTACATAGAAAAAGACTTAGGATCGACCGGTGGGGGCAAGAAGAAGGCAGGAAAAAGGAGGATTGTACTCGATTCGTACAAGAATTAAAAAGGAATTTTGAGTCCACACGTCTTGTCTTGGTCATGAGAGTGCAACGTGAGGCTTCCTCTGAGAGTGCAAGGTGAGGTCATGAGAGTGCAAGGTGAGGCTTCCTGTGCCCCTCACAGGAAACCTCACCTCACCTTCTGTCTTTGCCTCTTGTCCGTATAATGATGTTTTCGCAACTCAGTTGCGTCTTGTTAGGTTGCGCCCCTGAAATAAGCGCTTCTTCTCAAGGTTTACAAGTGACTGAGTAGCGCTATCGCTAAATTTTCAAGAGTGCTCTCAGCGATGAGACACCAGAAAGACATCACCAGAAAGACTTCACCAGAAAGACATGACCATACGACACTGGGTCGCCATACGACAAATGGACACTTGCAGCTACGACTCCACACAAGCACAATCCGCACGAATGTTTACTGAGACATATCATGCTGTTTGAACAAGACAAACTGAGCACCTGAGAGTCCTTCAATGTGTATAGCGGGCAACGCAAAGTATAACGAGTCCACACCCAAAGTATAACGAGTCCACACTCCGTCTCCCTGTCTCCCTTAATCATGGGCGCATCAGGCTGTATGCCCTACTGCTAGCACATCATGGGCGCATGACACACTCTGCCTTACTGTTACCACTATGTCGTGCTTTTAGCCTCGGCCGGGTGGCACAGCAGCAGGTGCAGATCCATGACATTGGTGCCTGTGAGTCCTGCCTCATGGGCTTTCTGTCGTCAGCACTCATGCGCTTCTTGAGTCAGCAGCCATGCCACACCAGCATGTGCAGCATGAGGGCGTAGCATGAGGAGGTAGCATGTGGATATGGAGCGGCCTCACGCGTGATACCTCGAGATTTCACGCGAGGGCCACGGCAAAGAGATTGTACACGAGGGGCACACCAAAGAGAGGGGCACACCAAAGAGAGGGGCACACCAAAGAGATAGCACGCAAGGGGCACACCAGAAAGATAGCAGGCAAGGACCAGACCAGAGGCCACATTGAGCGAGTCTAGAGAAGAGAGGCAAACACAGCAAATCTAGGGCAACGAGGCAAAAGGAGCCTAGGGGTGCCGATAAGTATGTGTGTGTGTGTGTGTGCGCTCGCGTACCCGTGCGGATGAGGCCGCCCTCTTTGTCGAAAAAGGTGTATGAATCGAACTTGGCCACCGCCTCCTCAGGCTCGCTGTTTGTGATAGTGTCTCTTAGCATGATAGTGTCTCTTAGCATCATAGTGTCTCTTAGCATCATAGTGTCTGTTAGCACGCTGTTTGTAATAGAGTCTCATAGCATTCCATTGTCATACTCTCTCTTACCACACTCTCTCTTACCACAGTCTCTCTTACCACACCGTCTCTTGGCACGCGGCAAGCCGAATAAAGGCTCAGGTACATTAAGACAAAATTCTCTAGGTACACACCCACATTTAACCCCCCAAAACATAAATTCGTACGGACCGCGTCTGAACTGGAATTGCGCGCGGCGGCTCTGAGGCTAGAGTCTTAGTGTACCTTATCCTTTATTCTAGGTCTAGTGTTTGTGTGTTTGTGTGTCGGAGAGCGCGTGCATAAAGGTGTGTGTGTCATGGATTTCGTGTCTCGAGGGCTTCCTACTGTCTTTCAAGTGTCCTTGCAGTGTCGTCACGTGTGCCTAGGTAGGGACGCATATACCACAAGTCGACGCTTACTGCAAAGCATCTACACTACAGTAATACTTAAAATACTCATATTCAAACTACTACTACTCAAACTACTACTACTCAAACTACTCATACTCAAAAACTACTCATACTCAAATTATTAATGCTCAAACTACTCATACTCAAAAGCATCCCATAACACGCCCAAACCTATTGGGGGGGGATATCTCTCCCCAAACGCCAGCAACCCGCCCCCAAGGGCAAGGACAGGCAACACTGACCTGCCAGCATTGCGTCCGCGCAACCAGGTGTGGCCGTCGGCAAAGGCACCGGCACTGTCACAAGGGCCGTCTTGGCCGTCAGTGCCCGCCGACACCAGGCACCAATTGTCTAGACCACTCAGATGACGCGCAACAAGGAGGGCCATGTGCGAACACCGCCCACCCTTGCCCGAGCCCAGACCGCCTTGCCCAAATTTGACTGTCGTTTCGCCTACATACATGTATACATACATGCACACAATCAAAGTTGAAGGGATGCTCAATAGCCTGACAATGCTCTCTGTTTCATGCACCGCTCAATAGCTGCAATTTGATGCACCGCATTTGATGCAGCACATGCGATGCAGCGCATGTGATGCAGCGCTCACTATGTGCCATGCTTCCGCTCCAATACCACACAGCTGTATATGCATTGCATGCATATGCCGCCCTCCACTAAAACTGCACACACATGGGCATTGGAAAATGATGGAGTATTGGTGACGTCCAGTTTTCTTGCTTTCTCTGATGATGGCGACATGGAGTATTGTTGCTGTCTCACTGTGCCTTGCTGTCTCACTGTGCCTCAAGACACTCTCTCTACCCTTCTCCAACTCTCTCTACCCTTCTCTAACTCTCTGTAACTCCGAAGGATGTTGGCGCGACCCTACATGCACCGTTTTTGTTATTTTTCTAGAAATGATTCAAGGAGGCCTCCCTAGGCAAATGAGGCTCTTGTCCGAAAGAGACGACTCTATTTCAGGAGCCTCCAGATGGACGGCACCCCGGATGACTTGCACTCATATGTATCTCAAACATTGTGCGCGCCTCTCATGAATGACTAGAGGTCATCATTTTATGTTATTCAGGCATTTAGATTGCAACACATATTCATATTAGATTGCAACACATATTCATATTAGATTGCAACACATATTCATACATATTCAAGTTGATATATGCAAGTTGATATATACCTATCCATGAGGCCTCAATACATATGTATGTGCACATGTGTGTATAAATATAGTATGTGCACATGTGTGTATAAATATGTATACATATATGTATGTTCATATCATATATATACATGCATAATTGATATGAAGCTACATATATGTATGTTCATATCATATATATACATGCATAATTGATATGAAGCTTTATTGTACCTGCGATGTCATTTTCCGAAGCTGTTTCGAAAAATTTAAGTACAAGTTCGAAGCATGTGGGCCGATGCTCGGAGGCTCGGTATATGTGTAGCGACCTACAAGTCGATAGGCCAAGCGACAAGGCCCTAGATATATAGCAAGTCGATACCCAAACCCACAACTCCGCACATACATACCGAGTCTCGCCGCACATATATAGCAAGTCTCGCGACACCTGCCCGGGCCAGATATCCGTGAAGCTGCAAGTGAATAGGCGGAGGCATATGGGTGGATACCCGTATAGGCCTAAGCATATCCGCGGAGGCATGTCCGTGGATACGTCTATCGTTCCTTACCGAACGATACGTGTATGCTTCCTTACCCACGTGGATAGGTGTATGCTTCCTTACCTGGTCATGAGATACGTGTATCCTTCCTTACCCATATCCGTCAACCTCCAAGTCATCTGCACCTTCACGCTTGTCTGTCAAGCTGCACATGAATAGGCAGTGATGCGTATGGCTACGGCCTTGCCTTATTGCTATGCCTATCGACTTGCACCTTGATGCCTCTGTACTTGAAGCTTCATGCCTATCAAGCTTGATGCCTATGAATGCATGTACACTTGATGCCTATGAAGCTTGATGCCTATGTACTTGAAGCTTGATGCCTATGAAGCTTGATGCCTATGAAGCTTGATGCCTATCAAGCTTGATGCCCATGAAGCTT
>Ga0335398_10008738_pt1 | contig 11913 bp, 10 predicted proteins | sample BON03_FD_205742 | JGI IMG/M metagenome (GOLD analysis project Ga0335398, IMG submission 205742) | Freshwater microbial communities from Lake Bonney liftoff mats and glacier meltwater in Antarctica - BON-03 (spades assembly) (version 2) | ecosystem: Environmental > Aquatic > Freshwater > Ice >...
CGACGCGGACACCCTGGAAAAGCTTGAACAGCTGCTGCCTTGGAATGTGCCGCTGGAGCGGGTTTCAAAAAAAAAGGTGGCTCAGTACGCCTGAGGTAAATGGGTCGATTTATTGGCGCTTACGATCAACTAATGAAAGAAGTGAAGTGGAGTTAATGAAAATGTCCAAAAAACCAAATGCGCAGCGAACCTCAATCACAGTCGGAAAAGAACTGCTGGTAGAAATTCAAATCAGACTTGCAGAGCTCGAAGCAGCCCGCAAGCGTTATACCCGCGTCATTCACTGAACAGGTGCCCTCAGCGATTATTCTTTGCAAGAGCTGACTACCAACCAATCCGCCGGCAGGATGCTTTGGCGGATCTCCGGGTGCTAGAGCCCCAGCAGCGTCAATGGCCATTAATTTTGACCCACCTTTGGCCATTAAAACGAGACTCGACCGCTCAGACCACTTACCTCCGACGATCTTGTACGCAGGCTAATCGGGCCGAGCGCTTCGATCCATCCCGTTCCATCGAGCCTTAAATTAAAGGTGCTGCTCTGGAACGATGAACCGTAGGCTCCACCGGTTGGCATGATATCAAGCCCCCCGCCCTGATTGGGCGCCACACCCAGCAATCGCAAATAAGCCAGAATAGGCTGAGAGTGCGCGTGAAGATTATTAACAGGAAACGCTTGCTGAGAAAAATTTGGACTGGTCCATGTCCGCCCGGGGCGATTCGACTCTGGCGCATTCCATGCGTCGGGCCCTGAAAGCGTTCCTTCCCATATCGTGGGATAAGCCCTTACATGACCATCCAATGACAACCTGTTCCACTCATCCCATGCCAGTTCTGGATTAATCTTAGCCGCAGCCCAAATCAAGGTCATGTTGATCGAATACCAAATGCCTCCTTTGGTCCCCTGACCGACCGTGTTTTGGCTCATATCTGGGGGCCACACAATTCTTGCCCCCAGCGGGCTACCCGATCGGTGCCATAAGTTGATTAAATTCAATAGATTCTGTGCTTGTTCACCCCGAATGGCACCACATAATATCGCCCAGGGTTGAACTTCTAACCAACAGGTCTCTCTGCCAACGATCTCACCATTGGGCGAATAAGCCCGATCTACCCATCGGCCGTTCCAACTGAGAGCGACACGCTCTTTTAAGTCTGAGGCGATCAACCTTGCTTCCTCGGCGACATCGTGCTCACCTAATCGCGCCATGAGGCCCGCAAAAATCGAAAGCACCCAACTCGCCATTGCAGAATTGAGGACCGAACCACCGTTTTCAATCATAGCTTCACTGTCTATACCGGGCGAGCGTAAGACCATGTCATTCCAGTCGGCGTTTAGTATTCGAACATGCCCAAGCGCCCCCCGCCCAACCGTATCAACGAAAAACCGGAACTGTCGTATCAAGTGTTCTTTGAGAGTGACAGGGGGAATGTCCCATTGAGGGTGGAAAGGCTGTGGCTCGTCAAAAGCACGCAAATTACCAGTAACGGCAGCATATTCACTGGCGAGCCACAAGGCCCACAAATTTTGATCGGACGGTCTCAATAAATCTGTGATAGGGCTCTTATCGTCATTCAAAGCATAGGGTAAATCGCCGTTAGGCGCCGCCCAGGCGCAGGTGTTCTTAAGCACCGACAGGGCAAGATCGGGTTCACTGTAAATTAAAGGCAAAGCATGTTGCAGCGCATCGCGCGCGGCCGCATTGGCACCCAGACCGTATCCGTAAATCGACGCTTGGTTCAGTGTGTGTCCGGGCAATACACGATCTCGGCTCGCCCCGCCGGTCAACACCGCTGCATGCCAGGGAATTTCAATCTGAGCTGATGCCGCGACTAGACTTGTCGCTCTGGGCAATCTCCGCTTTACTGAATCCTGACTATCTTGAAACAGAGTCTCTGCATGGACTGCAGACGTGCTCGCCGCTCGCCCAAATCGGAACCAAAGCGTTTCCGTAGTGCTGGGTTGAATAGTAATGTCTGTGGAGGCAACCAGCATGGGGTGATCCCCTCGCCCTTCCTCTATCGAAAAACGGCTCTCTGCAGTCATAGGCTCTAAGGCCTGCAATTCGAGTAGCGCTGGAGTTCCATTCAGTTTATTGGAGAGTCCAAACGACTCACTCGCACTTATTTTAGTCTTGCTTAGTCGAGTATCATAAGTGACGTCTCTGGCCGCGATATCTCGATCGAAATCCGATTGCCAGGTTTTCAAGAATCGAGGACGAAGTGCCCATTCCTCCCGATGCACAATTGAGCGGGGGCTGGCATCCGCTGCTAAGGACAGATCAACTCTAATCAAAACCCAAGGCTCTTCACCATCGGGTAACATCAAGGTTCTGTTTAGGGTCAAACCATTAAAGCCGCCAGAGATTTTAAAATAATTAACGCCAAAAATTCTCTCGGGAACCGAGCTTGGTGGACGTTTTGACCACGAGGATCCCCAAGTTAAACCATCTGCATCCAAAATAAGAGAATGCCCGGTGCCCGCTGAGTCATCGCCGTAGATCAACCATCGCATGCCCTCGCTCTCGTCGAACAAAGCTACATCACCCGTATTCGACGCCTGCATTTGAAGAGCTCTGTTGCCCATCATGTGGAAATGTCGATCAGTGATTGGGCGTTCGAGTGGATCCCAGCGAGCTTCAGCCATTTGGCTTTGATCCGCCGTGTAAACAAACTCTGGCGAACCTTGATTTTGTCGCCAATAGCCGAATGCGCTGCGACCAGATAACAAACTGCTTGATCCTTGAAAGCGAGGTGCAACACAAGCCATGAGCCCCGAGTTGAGAGCAGTTACGGTACTGAATTTTAAGGCAGCACTGAGCAACTCCCGACGAGAGAAGCTCGCATTGGTATCGATTGGACCTAAACGTTTTTGTTTCATGGAACATGCTCTCCATTACCTTGTTAACAGACACTCCCTATCTGAAACATAGCGCGGGGGTACGTAAACAACCCTGCTCCGAGGTATCTGCCTGGGCACGGTCTGATACACCCAATCGTCGGCTCTAAACCGAGGCCCCCTCACTTAATTATTTAAAGTCGTTGAAACATTTGGAATCACATAAGGATGCGAGAGAGCCCACGGCACCGCGATTAAAAGTTCACAGCAACCTCAACTCCGACATAGCGCAGCGTTGATCGTGGAACGATATGGTAATAACCACCCGGATCGTTTAAGAACACGGCATCAAGGTTGCTGACATAGAACTTATCGAACACATTCTTTGCAAATAAAGTCACCATGTAACGCTCATCTTGAGTCTTGTAGCCCGCCGAAAGATCCACAAGCGTATAAGACTTTTGAAAGGCTTTGGGATCTTGATTTATGTTGTATGTTACATCTCCTTGATAGCTGACCAAAGCCTGAGTAAAGATACTACCGCCCGAGCCGAGCTGTGTTTCGTATCGAGGTAATACGTTGAGCTTCCACTCTGGCGCATTGGGTAAAGAACCGCCCGATACATCTTGTAATGATCGCCCAGCTGGTCTCCGTGTGCAGCCTTGAGCTTCCGTTTGACTGGGATAGCAACCCACGCCATCAAACTCGGCAAAAGTTGCATCTAAATAGAGTGCGTTGAATGACACACTGAATTCATCGCCTGGTGCCCAGTTGATAGCCAACTCCACACCTTTCGTTTGAGTTTCGTCGGCATTCTGTAACTTGCTTCCACCAGCACCACTGGTATCAAAAGATTGCACGTGAAAATCCTCGTAGGTATTTCGGAAGGCGCTTAAATCAAAATAAACACTGGGCATACTCGCCAGCACACCTCTAATACCTATTTCAATCGCATCAGACGTTTCCGGTGCGACCGGGCCGCCTTCGAGAACAACTTTATTAATGGCTATGGTCGCATCATAGGCGCCCGATTTATAACCTTTAGACACCGTTACATAGCTTGTTAATGAATCACTAAAATCATATTGCAAACCGAGCCTGCCAATAGTGGCCGTATCCTTCAAAGTATCACCGCCCTCGAAACCTGCGCTGGTGCTGGTTTGAAAAGACAAAATATCTCTTAGTACGCGTAATCCAGCAATCAAAGAAAAACGGTCATTGAGCTCATACGAACCGTCTCCAAATAGCGCATAGTTCTCCGTATCTACATTCAAGGTGAAAAATGTGTCAATCAATAAGGGGGAAGCGCAGGTGCCTGCGCCGGGCGCAAGGCACACCTGGATGTTTCGATCGAAGAAACGGCCTAAATCGTTTTTGTAGTAAAAAGCGCCTAAAACGTAATCAAAACGATCAACATTGATGGGCGAAAGCCTTATTTCTTGTGAGAACGTTTGCGCCTCTTGATACGCTTGCTGTTGTAACCCAGTCGCCCCAAATACGGGTGAATTCATTCCATCGGACGCAAAAAAATCAGCATCATTCAAATTTCCACCGGTCTCCCAGTCTCTATAACTCGTAACCGATACCACGTTATGATTGCTCAGCTGCCACTCTGCGACCGCGGAAACTCCATATTGCGATGATGTATTCGAGGGAGCGTAATCGGATGAATACTGAATATTTTCCGACCCTGGAGTCACACCGGCCGCCAAATTCAGAATGTTAGCGCCCGCATTTTTGTTTAGTGGTAATGAGCAACACGACGATTTAACGTCATAATAATCGGCTGCCACTTGTAGCGAGAAAGTATCGCTAATATCGAAACTGAGCTTTCCCCGAAAGCCGAAGGCCTCATTGCCACCCGATTCTTGGTTTGTGAACACATTTTTAAGATAATCAGCTGACTCACTATAAAAACCGGTTAAACGATATGCCACGCCATTGTCGATGGTATCCGAAATTGTAGCGTCTACTCGCAAATCTTGATCCATGGTACCTCTCATCTTAACTAAACCACTAAAATCCTCGGATGGACTCTTCGTCGTATAGCTTATAACACCCGCTGATGCATTCTTTCCAAACAGTGTGCCTTGCGGACCTTTCAATACCTCGACACGCTCAATATCAGCAAACTCTACCAGCCCTGCATCGTTGCGAGGTAAAGGTACACCGTCCACCACAAACGACACGCTGGGCTCAACCGTTACACTAAAAACATTTGTGCCTACCCCACGAAGCCTTACTGAACTCTCAGTCGGCGACAAACTGCCCGCCACCGTGATACTGGGCACCAAACGCTGCAAATCATCTATGTTGTTGATAAAACTGGCTTCAAGGGTCTCAGAATCCACAACACTCACTGCAATCGGAACGTCTAGCAGTGACTGCTCTCTGCGTTGCGCAGTCACAAGCATACTCTCAATCAAGTTGCGTACTTCTTTTTTTGGCACCTCCTCTGTTGTTTGCGCTAGTACTGGAATGGTCAAGATAGTAGAAATAATCCCGATACCGACAAACCGTACCGCCTTAGAATAACGATAACCAACTTTGCACGATTCAAAGCTTAAGCCAATAAAGCGCGTGGCGATGCCATTCCGACCTTCGCCATTTACTCGCATATAACTTTGCATTATCCTACCTCTGTGATTACTTATTGTTGTTAGGGAGTCTCTCAAGTAGTCACAAAATCTAACATAGTGCGCTTACAGATTTAGCTAGTATCTATTCCATATTCGATACTATATTGACTTTAATTCAGCTTTATGGTGAAAACTTTATCTATTGATAGTAAATCCTGTTGATAGTAACAGACAGCTTATTTTCAGGTAACCCGATGAAAGCCGTGCTTGCCAAGCTTCCACACACCGCTGAACACTCGTTTAAAGTTTATGAGTTTATAGTGCCTCACTACCAAACTCCCTGGCACTTTCACCCGGAATACGAACTGGTTTTAGTGACCAAAAGTCGCGGAAAGAAAATCATTGGGGATCATATATCGAATTTTAAGGAAGGTGATCTTTGTCTTTTAGGACCGAACCTGCCCCACACCTACCACAACGATCCGGAATATTTTGAGCCTGATTCAAATTTACTGGCTGAATCTTTAGTTATTCATTTCAGCCTTGATTCTTTAGGTGCCGGATTCTTTCATATCCCGGAAATGAATTTGATTAAAGCCATTCTTGATAAATCTTTTTTAGGTATACAAATTACAGGACTAACACAAAAAACTGTAGCCGATAAGTTTCGAAAATTAATTGATACAGCCGGCATACATCGCATCATTCTGTTTCTAGAAATACTGGACGATATTGCAGCCAGTAATGAATTCCATTTTCTCGCCAGTGCAGGAATGATTGGTGAAAACTCAAAAGATTCCGAACGACTCAACACAGTTTTTGATTTTGTTATACGAAAATTCAAGGAAAAAATAAGCCTTAATGATGTAGCCTCCCTGATCAATATGAGTGACTCAGCATTTTGTCGCTATTTTAATAAACGAACCCAGAAAACTTTTTTCGAGTTCCTTAATGAAACCCGTATAGGTTATTCCTGTAAATTACTCTTGGACGGTAAAAAAACTGTATCTGAAATTGCCTATGAAAGCGGCTTCAATAATATCTCGCACTTCAACCGACAATTCCTGCAAATAAAAGGTGTGCCCCCAACGACATATAAAAAAGAAGTGATAAAACGGGGAACTGCTCTGTAAAAGATGCTGTAAAAAAGCTCATCTTTGAGGTTTTTTGTTAAAAATTAAGTTTACTTTAACAATTAGATCGACTCGATGCCCGACCTTCTGCGGTGTTGGCGCATTCAGATCTGAAAATACATATCTTGTTGAATATCTTCGAGCGATTTCCCTTTGGTTTCATAGACTCTGAAAATAATGAACACCACGAACATCCCACACAAGATTGCGTAAAGTATCATTGTTGCGGCATCACCGATTCCTGTTAGCAAAATTGGGAACGTAAATGTTGCAATAAAATTGGCAAGCCATAATGCCAGCGTTGCTATCGCCATAGCATGAGCTCTTATTCGATTGGGAAAAGCTTCTGATAAATATACCCACGTAACAGGGCCAAGCGTTGCACCAAAAGAAGCTATATAACCCATGAGGCACAGAAAAACCCAAGGGCCTTCTAATATTTTCGCATAAAAGCAAATACTGAGAATTAATAAAAATATGCCCATTAACATACTGCCAATCAGCAACAAAGGTTTGCGTCCGGTTTTATCAATTAACCAAATTGCCATTAGAGTAAAAAGAAAATTGGTAAGCCCAATGCCTAAAGTCTGCAATAATGCACTATCTATACCAGATCCCGCGCGCTCAAAAATAATAGGAGCGTAATATAAGATCGAATTAATTCCAGTAATTTGTGAAAATACAGCGACAGTGATACCAATCAAGATAATTTTGCGATTCTCTGGTTTTAAAATGAGTTTCCAAGAAGTGTCATTTATCTGATTAAAACTTTCTTTTATTTTAATGATTTCTTGATCTGCATATTCATACCCACCTACAGATTCAAGAATTTCTTTTGCTTCATCATGGCGATCATGCATTGCTAACCAGCGCGGACTTTCAGGAACAAAGAAAAGCGCACCTAAAAATGCAAGCGAAGGTATAGCCTGAGAGATGAACATCCATCTCCAACTGGATTCACCTAAACCAGCTAAAAAATAACTGGATGAAAATGCCAGCAATATTCCACAAACAATTGCAAGTTGGTATAAAGTTACCAGACGGCCACGTATATTGGCTGGACTTATTTCCGCTATATACATAGGCGAAAGAATAGCAGCGATTCCTACCGCAACACCACCAAAGATTCGGAAGAAAATCAGGGTATAAATCGAATCGGCGATTCCTGTACCTATGCCTGAAATTGCAAATAAAGCTGCGCATGCAATCAAAAGGTTTTTACGTCCAAATGGATCAGACAATCGCCCTGCCACCAAAGCACCAGCGCCACAGCCGAGTATAATTGAACTAACAACCCAGCCTTGCATTATCGAGCTCAATTCGAACTCTTGTCGTAAAAAAGGCAGTGCTCCTGAAATAATTGCAGTATCAAAACCAAACAATAATCCGCCTAACGCAGCTACTGCTGTTACCATCCAGACAAACATGGATTCGACATTCTCTGAGACTATACTTTTATCTATACTAGTTTTTGAGAGAATGATCATACAGATTCCTTTGCAAACTTACGGTGTGCAATTGTTAAAAAGTTCTAAGTGTTACGTCATCATCTTTGATTAAAAAATCGGTGGTAGCATCCTTTCCGGTTAATCCTGAATTCCATAGAGCAGTATCTGGAACTACAGACACGGGTGTAATGCAAGAGGTAGATTTTTCATTGAACGGTATATTGCCACTGCGGTTGTACGCGGAAATTAATGACCAACGTGCATTGTCGGATTCGTTGCTCTCTGAGCGATGTAATAAATTACTATGGAAAAATAATACATCACCCGGTTTTATTGTTACGTAAACCAAAGCGGAATTTTTTAACGACTCGTTTACAAATCGCATGTCCGCCCCATTTTGTTCCCCTAAAAATACATGCTCAATACGCCCCATTTTATGAGAGCCTGGAATTACCTGCAGACAACCATTTTCAATAGTGGCCTCTGTTAAAGCGCACATTATACTGAGCATCTGATCCGGGTATAAAAACCCGCTTTTGTACCAGTAGCCATAATCTTGATGCCACTCCCAAGCGCCACCAACATGAGGTTCTTTTTGCGTTATTTTTGAATGAAAATGACAAACATCTGATTCACCTTCAAGCAATTTATCTACAGCATTGATCATTTTTTCTGCGCGCGTTAGAAAGCCATAAGAATCATCACCAGGAGTAAACCATAAGGTTAATCTGGTCTTTTTACCGGAGCTATCGTTTAGGTCGTAACTGTGTTTACTGATTTGTTCATCCTTAACCGCTACTTGATACAACAATTCCGCTTCAGCTAAAGAAAACATTGAGCGAACGATTATAAAACCATCCCGTTGATAATGCTGCATCTGCTCTTGTGTGATAACTGTCATGAATTTCCCATCCGATAAAAATATTTTTAGTTATCGTATTTATTTGTCTATTTATACGCTAACACTCAATCGGCTGACATTAACACTATTTTGACAATCACAATTCCTGACGCAATACTTTCGCTGCTGAAAGGTGCTGTTCGTGAGTGGCAATCCCAACCAACCTCGTCAGCAGGATGCTTTGGCGGATCTCCGGGGGTAAGCTGTTCTCATTTGAGATCGAAATTGCCCATGACACCCATGAAGATCGACATCGTATCGGACATCGCCTGCCCCTGGTGCGCCATCGGCTATGCACGTCTGGAACACGCCATGAGTTCGCTGTCTAACGAGCTGGACTTCGAACTCGAATGGCATGCTTTTGAGCTGAATCCGGACGCTTCCGCGGACGGCGAGCCCATACTTCAGGCTCTAAGCCGCAAATACGCCCGCAGTCCTGAGGTTATGAAAGCAGCCCAGGACGACATGATGACTATCGCCAAAGACCTGGGCCTGAACTTTGAGCGCATGCAGGAACGCTATACCCGCAATACCTTCGATTGCCACCGGCTGGTGAAGTGGGCGTCCGAGCAGGGGCGCCAGACGGATATGAAGAAAGCGTTCTTTGACGCCTGATTCGGCCATGCCGCCAATATCTCGGATCCAGAGGTACTGATTCGATGTGTCGAGTCTATTGGCCTGAACGGCGATGAGGCCCACAAAATACTCAAATCCGATACCTACACCGATGATGTGCGCCAGGACGAGGCGCGCTACCAGAGCGCTGGTGTATCGGCCGTACCGACATTCATCATCAACGACCAGTACATGATTTCCGGTGCCCAGGATCCGGAAACCCTGGTGCGGGCGTTTCGCGATATCGCCGCTGGCAGCGCGGGAATCGATGCTGTTTGACGCTTGAGTTGGTTTGGGGCGCTGTTGCTGCTCATCATCCAGATACACGGGACTATCAGCCCGCAAAACATTGCAATTCCTGGGCGAGCCTGAATACTTAAAGTTAAATTAATCCGGGCTCTTATTTTAATTTCCTATTTAAGTTAAATTAACGACATCACTTATTTTAACTTGTCGCGTGTTTTAACTTGAGGGGAATACCATGGAGAGGGGCATTACCGGGCATTACACGCCAAGCATTGCTGGAGGGGTAAATTGCCGCGCCTTTATATCTGAGGCCTTGCCACCTCAGCCGCCGCTGCAACTGGACAACAGGCTGCAGAGCCGCATTAACCAGGCGCTGCTGGCCCTTGGCCGCCTCGACGCTATCAGCACGCTGCTCCCGGATGCGCGCCTTTTTCTCTACAGCTATGTGCGTAAAGAAGCGGTCATGTCTTCTCAGATCGAAGGAACGCAATCCTCCTTGAGTGACTTAATGCTCGATGAGATGGAAGGCGTACCTTGTAGTGGTCAACTAATTCCGGACAGTGAATTAAATAGATTCTCTGCTTTCGCTGGCGGCACTCCGTCATTGAATTGATGAGGCCGCTGCCAGTTATAGTAATCCATCAGATAATAACTGATGTCTCTCACCGCTTCGGATTTTGACATGTAGCCCAGCGCCGGTATCCATTCGGTTTTTAAGTTTCTAAACAGTCGCTCCATCGGCGCATTGACGCTCCTATGTCAAACATTCTCGGCCACAGCCTTCAAATCACCGAGGATTAGTGGGTATAGCTCTCGGACGATGTAGCGTTTTAGACAACGGTGTATTTCTTTCAGGGTAAGTCCTTCCTTCGTCCGACGCTCGACATATACACGGGTCCGTGGGTCGCTTCGCATGCGAACCATGGCTATGGTCCACAGTGCATTGTTTGCCGCTCTACTACCGCCGCGATTTAGGCGGTGTCTGATCGTCTTTCCTGACGACGCTGGCAATGGGTTAACACCACACAATGCAACCAGGGCGGCCTCGCTTTTAAGCCGCTCTGGATTATCCCCAGCGACGGATAACAAAATAGCAGCGGTGTTTGGCCCAACCCCAAACCGCGCACGCAGTTGCACCGCATAAGTTTTCGTAAGCTCCTCAAGCTTCTTATCTAATTCCTTCAGTTCCTTGGAAAGCGTCAACCACCGTTTTGCAAGTGACTTAATCGTCATGGTCATTGTTTCCAGGAGCACACCGTTGCCGAGACTGCGGACACGCAAACAAGCATTGACACAGTCAGAAGCCTTTACCTTCCAGAGCTTGTCTCGAACGTCTTGCGAACCACTAACCAATATGGCTCTGAGCTGGTTGATGGCTTGAGTCCTTGCTTTTACGGCACTGCGCCGTGCAACAGAGGCGATTCTCATCGATTCGCAGGCACCAGATTGCTGCTTGGGGATTGCGGTAGAGACACCTGACAGAACGGATCTAGCGGCACTCTCCGCATCGGTTGGGTCTGACTTCCCTTGCAGACGCCGCTTCACGCGATCAGGTCTGTTAACCTCCAGCACGACCAAGCCGCAGTCGATTAAGAACCTACACAAGCCTGCTCCATAGGTTCCCGTGCCTTCAAGCCCTGCACGTTTCAGATTTCCAAAAGAAGATGCCCAACTTAACAAATCGCGATACCCAGCGGTGCTTGTAGAAACAGATCGTGTTCCTAACAACCTACCAGCTTCACTAATAACCGCACCGACATGGACGTCTAGATGAGTATCTACACCCAAGATGACTTCAATTTCTTCTAGGGAACCTCTGAACAATCTTGAATCTTTATAAAATATGCGGAAAAATTTCCAAATTCTGGAATTATTAGACGATTTTATGCTCTTTGCTTGGTAATTTGTTCCGCCTGACGCCATTTCGGCGAAAGGCGGACGCACCTGTCCTACGTGAGCAGGTATTTTTTCGCCATCATCATGTTGGCAAACCCGGATAACACATGCAGCCGGTTCATATTCTTGGCAAGGTAATCATCCCCAAAAATAACTGACATCTAAAGTAGAATTTTCTCATGATAGGGCAAGAGGATATTCTGCATGAAAAAATCACGATTTAGCGACAGCCAGATACTGGCGATACTGAAACAAGCCG
>Ga0335398_10008741_pt1 | contig 11912 bp, 7 predicted proteins | sample BON03_FD_205742 | JGI IMG/M metagenome (GOLD analysis project Ga0335398, IMG submission 205742) | Freshwater microbial communities from Lake Bonney liftoff mats and glacier meltwater in Antarctica - BON-03 (spades assembly) (version 2) | ecosystem: Environmental > Aquatic > Freshwater > Ice >...
AATACTTTCGCAAGATGGAGCGTCCGCCCCGGAACTACTTTCTGCAGGACGTGCCACCTCCCCGAGCAAATACTTTCTCAAGATGGAGCGTCCGCCCCGGAACTACTTTCTGCAGGACGTGCCACCTCCCCAAGGAAATACTTTGTCGGAGACGGAGTGTCAGCCCCCGAACTACTTTCTGCAGGACGTGCCACCTCCCCGAGCATATACTTTGTTGGGGACGGAGTGTCCGCCCCAGAACTACTTTCTGCAGGACGTGCCACCTCCCCGAGCAAATGCTTTGTCGGAGACGGAGCGTCAGCCCCCGAACTACTTTCTGCAGGACCTGACACCTCCCCGAGCAAATACTTTGGAGGGGACGGAGTGTCCGCCCCATAACTACCTTCTGCAGGACGTGCCACCTCCCCGAGCAAATACTATCTCAAGATGGAGCGTCCGCCCCGGAACTACTTTCTGCAGGACGGGCCACCTCCCCGAGCAAATACTTTCTCAAGATGGGGCGTCCGCCCCCCTCCGGGGAACTACTTTATGCAGGACGTGACACCTCCCCGAGCAAATACGTTGTCGGGGACGGAGTGTCCGACCCAGAACTACTTTCTGCAGGACGTGCCACCTCCCCGAGCAAATACTTTGTCGGAGACGGAGTGTCAGCCCCCGAACTACTTTCTGCAAGACGGGCCACCTCCCCGAGCAAATACTTTCTCAAGATGGGGCGTCCGCCCCCCTCCGGGGAACTACTTTATGCAGGACGTGACAACTCTCTGAGCAAATACGTTGTCGGGGACGGAGTGTCCGCCCCAGAACTACTTTCTGCAGGACGTGCCACCTCCCCGAGCAAATACTTTGTCGGAGACGGAGTGTCAGCCCCCGAACTACTTTCTGCAGGACGTGCCACCTCCCCGAGCAAATACTTTGTTGGGGACGGAGTGTCCGCCCCAGAACTACTTTCTGCAGAACGTGCCACCTCCCCGAGGAAATACTTTGTCGGAGACGGAGCGTCAGCCCCCGAACTACTTTCTGCAGGACGTGCCACCTCCCCGAGCAAATACTTTCTCAAGATGGAGCGTCCGCCCCCCTCCGGGGAACTACTCTGCAGGACGTGCCACCTCCCCGAGCAAATACTTTCTCAAGATGGAGCGTCCGCCCCCCTCCGGGGAACTATTTTCTGCAGGACGTGCCACCCCCCCGAGCAAATACTTTGTCGGGGACGGAGTGTCCGCCCCAGAACTACTTTCTGCAGGACGTGCCACCTCCCCGAGCAAATACTTTCTCAAGATGGAGCGTCCGCCCCGGAACCCCCCCCCCCGCCCCCCGGGGGGGCGCCCCGGGGCGGCAGCCCACCCCTAGGGCGCCTTCATGCAAATCCCCATCTTGTACATTGTTCCATTGACTTTGGCGCAGTTGAAAACCGGCGTGCCATGGCGGTCGTGGCTCCACCCGGCGCCGTGGCTCTGGCAATCCTTCTCGAAAAAGTGGCGCAGCATGCGGTCCTTGTCGGGGTAGCACGCCGTCATCTGCACCTGGGCCCCAATCGCATCGCGGAGGATCGGCCTGACATTCACTGGCACGACCACCGCCCCCGAAGGCGCCGCCTCGAGCGCATCCACCCGCTTCACGAGCCCACTGCTCGCACTGCCCACCGTCGCGGCGAGTGCAGTCACCGCGGCGATGCTGCTAAAATAGTCATCGAGGTTGCGGAACTTGCCATCGAGGATATCGAACCCGTCATCGAGGCGGCTGAACTTTTCGTCGAGGCGGCTGAACTTTTCGTCGAGGCGGTTCAACTTCCCCTGAAGCGTGGTATACCCATCGATGGCAGCCCCGTCGAGCGCGTTGAACCTGCCGGTGAGTTAGTGCACCTCGTCGTTTAGGCCCGAGGATCCAGCGCCCATTGGGCGGGGGGAGTGGTTGCTGTCGTTACCGATGTGTTTCAAAAAGAGGAAAGGCACTCCCACCTCCGACCGGCTCCGATCGGAGGGGAAATGCCACGTGCTCCCCATGCCAAGCTCACTGGCCCGCGCGAAGAGATCGAGGCGACACTCCGATTCACGCTCCGACCGTTGCGCGCGCGCCTGGGTGTCAGACTAGCGGCACGAAAAGTAGCGCCACCCGAGGCTCGAGCCCCGAGGTGCTGGCGCGTTGCCTAGCCGTTCGACCCCGATGGCGTCGCGCCGAGTGTGCACATGCGTCGCGGCTCTCCCGCAGCCGCGGCTCCGCCGCTCCTCGGCTCCGCCGCTCCTCGGCTCCGCCGCTCCTCGGCTCCGCTGCTCCTCGGCTCCGCCGCTCCTCGGCTCCGCCGCTCCTCGGCTCCGCCGCTCCTCGGCTCCGCCAGGGCGGCGGATGCAGCCGCGCGCCCTTCGCCCTGGGCGCCGCCGGGCGGCCACGGGTGCGACCCACGCGGACCGCCGCCGACGAGCCAGTGCATGGGCGGGGTCCCTGCCGCCTGGGCGGCTCGCCCAGGCGCCCAGTGACGCCCTGCCGGGGCACGCCGTGGATCCTCTCGGCCATTCTCTCTGATCACTCCCCCCCCGACCGGAGGTGCCTCCACCCGGCGGGGGTAACCCGCTGTTTGGCCCCAACGAACGGGGGCATAGTTTGGCATGCCCGTGCAATATGCAGGGTGTCGGTGCGTTGCTGCGAGCTCACCGTTCGATTCGCCGGTACGCAGCCGTAGCGGGTGCTGTAGGTGCAATTGAACACTACCTCCTTGACGGGGTCGTGGTAGACCTTCTCGCAGTTGAACTTTGCGTTCGGTCCTCCGGTGAAGCCGGCCCTGCACGCGCCGACCGGTTCCGCATTTGGAAGCACCGTGATCAGATCGCATACCTGTTTGAGGCTATTCACCGTACGGATGGTACCGGACTGGCTGAGGAGGGGCCCTACTCCATTGAAACGAGGCACCCCCCGAGGGAAGCACAGTGGAGTGTCGCTGTCGCCAGGTAGGACGCATGTTTTGTCCCCCATCTTTTGCATACGGATAACACCGGCTTGCACGAGGGGGTCTAACTGACGCGGCGCCCCGCCGTTCCACTCGAAGCACTGCGGTTTGACTCGGCCGGTGCCAGGCAGGACGCATTCGGAGACGGCGAGCTTCGTGAGTGTGGCTGGGTTCCACATGGAAGTGCGAATGGAGTGTGGGGGAGTGGCGTTACCGGCGCGTACCGTTTTAACGCACACGGGCCCAGCCGTGCCGGCTGGGCGGGGCGGGCACCGCAGGTTGCCCCCCCGCAAAATACCGCGGCTCAACTCGCCCGCCTGCACCCGGAGTTTGGTCAACCGCGACAGTGGGCGCGTTATTCTACTTTCAGCTGCACGCAGTCTCGGTCGGGCAACGCAAAGTTGAGAACGATGCCCAGAATGTTCATTGTGAAGAGATTGGCAATATTCTTGAGAATGGTGAGGCCGATGCCGCTCCCTTTGGTCCATTTGCACATTCCGCGCTGCCCGAAGACGGACAAGACCAGGACTGCCGCGAGAACTAACACGACGACCAAAATCGACGAAATGGAGGGGGTCCAACCCGCCTCACTCATGCTGCCGCGTTGTACCTCCCCCCGCTATTTTTGTTCGTCGTCCCTCGGTGGCCCTGGGTTAGATGCCGCGCCGCTTCGCGTGGGCTTGCGCCGCGCCGCGTAGCCGCCGCGTAGCTTTTGCGTGGGGCTTGCCCGTGCAGCGTTGGCATGGGGCTTGCGCCGCCTCCGCCGTGGCGCAGCCGCCGCGCAGCTTGGCGTGGGGCTTGCGCAGCCTCCGCGCAGCTTGGCGTGGGGCTTGCGCAGCCTCCGCGCAGCCGCCGCGTAGCTTTGGCATGGGGCTTGTGCAGCTTTCGCACAGCCGCCGCGTAGCTTTGCGTGGGGCTTGCGCAGCCGCCGCGCAGCCGCCGCGCAGCCGCCGCGTAGCTTTGCGTGGGGCTTGCGCAGCCGCCGCGCAGCCGCCGCGCAGCCATCGCGTAGCTTTGCGTGGGGCTTGCGCAGCCGCCGCGCAGCCGCCGCGCAGCCGCCGCACCGCCGCCGCGCAGCCGCCGCGTAGCCGCCGCGCAGCCGCCGCGTAGCTTTGCGTGGGGCTTGCGCAGCCGCCGCGCAGCCACCGCGCAGCCGCCGCGCAGCCGCCGCGTAGCTTTGCGTGGGGCTTGCGTAGCCGCCGCGCAGCCGCCGCGCAGCCGCCGCGTAGCTTTGCGTGGGGCTTGCGCAGCCGCCGCGCAGCCGCCGCGCAGCCGCCGCGTAGCTTTGCGTGGGGCTTGCGCAGCCGCCGCGCAGCCGCCGCGCAGCCGCCGTACCGCCGCCGCGCAGCCGCCGCGTAGCCGCCGCGCAGCCGCCGCGTAGCTTTGCGTGGGGCTTGCGCAGCCGCCGCGCAGCCGCCGCGCAGCCGCCGCGCAGCCGCCGCGCAGCCGCCGCGTAGCTTTGCGTGGGGCTTGCGTAGCTGCCGCGCAGCCGCCGCGTAGCTTTGCGTGGGGCTTGCGCAGCCGCCGCGCAGCCGCCGCGCAGCCGCCGCGTAGCTTTGCGTGGGGCTTGCGCAGCCGCCGCGCAGCCGCCGCGCAGCCGCCGCGTAGCTTTGCGTGGGGCTTGCGCAGCCGCCGCGCAGCTTTGCGTGGGGCTTGCGCAGCCGCCGCGCAGCCGCCGCGCAGCCGCCGCGTAGCTTTGCGTGGGGCTTGCGCAGCCGCCGCGCAGCCGCCGCACCGCCGCCGCGCAGCCGCCGCGTAGCCGCCGCGCAGCCGCCGCGCAGCCGCCGCGTAGCTTTGCGCGGGGCTTGCGCAGCCGCCGCGCAGCCGCCGCGCAGCCGCCGCGCAGCCGCCGCGCTCACACTCGCTGCGCTCCCATTCGCTGCACTCACACTCGCTGCGCTCGCGGCGCTCGCTCTCGTTTCAATCACCCGAGAGATCGTCAAAGTGCGCTCGAATCTCGTGTTCATCGCGCAGGCAGCGCCGGTCCGTCAAAGGCAGTTTCCTGTCGTATTTGAAATTACGTCGTTCCTCGCGCACCACGACCCGGAAGGTCCAGCCTGTGCACAGCCGCTCCATGAAGAGTCGGTAGCCGGAGAAGCTCATGGCGACGGTCTTCCCGTCGTTGGTTGTACGGTAGTACTCGACGAGCTCCATGAGGTAGTCTGCGGTGATGACGATTTGCGCGGGGGGCGCTATGGCAAGGTGGGCTCCGATGCCGTCGCCCGGCACGTCGCCGCCGCCGCCGTAGGCAGTGACGCTGCCGAGGCCACCGCCTGGCGAGTCGCCACCGGAGCCGGAGCCAATGCCACTGCGCAGGCCGTCGCATGGGCCGAGGCTGCCGCGCGATGCGAGCTCCATGATGCTGGAGCCTGCGGCGAGGATGTCAAAGTGCGTTCGAATCTCGTCCGCGCTGTTCAGGGAGCGCGGGTCCGTACCCGAGAGTGCCTGGTCTTCTTTGTAATTATGTTGGCCGTCGCGCACCACGACCCGGATGGTCCAGCCCGCGCACTGCCGCCTCATGAAGATTCGGTAGCCGGTGAGGGTCCGGGAGATGCGACGGCTCGTCGGGTCGGCCGCACGGTAAGAATCGATGATCTCCAAGAGGTAGGCTGCGGTGATGGGCGCTATGGCAACGCGGTCGGCTCCGATGCCGTCGCCCGGTACGTCGCCATTGGAGTCGCAGGCAGTGGCGCTGCCGGGGCCGCCGCCTGGAACGCCGCCTGGAACGCCGCCCTCGGAACCGGAGGCAATGCCGTCGCCCGGTACGTCGCCATCGGAGTCGCAGGCAGTGTCGCGGCGGGGGCCGCCGCTGGAACGTCGCCATCGGAGCCGGAGGCACTGCCACGGCCGAGGCCGAGGCCGCCGCGGGAAGAGAGCTCAGTGCCGTCGCGCGTGGCGATGGCGTCAAAGTGCGCTCGGACCTCGTTCACGCTGTTCAGCGAGCGCGGGTCCGTGCGCTTGAGTGCCTTGTCTTCGTGGGAAGTATGTTGGCCATCTCGCACCACGACCCGGAAGGTCCAGCTGTTGGGCCGCTGCCGCCTCATAAAAAGTCGGTAGCCGGGGAGGCTCTGGGTGATGGTCACCCCGTGGTGGGCTCTACCGTAATAATGGACGAGCTCGAAGAGGGAGTCTGCGGTAACGACGCCTGGCGCGGGGGGCGCTAGGCCCGCGCGGTCCTCGTTGCCGTCCTCGCCGAGTTCCACGGGGTCGTCTGCGGCGATGACTGGCACGGGGGGCGCTAGGGCAACGCGGTCCTCGTTGCTGCCCTTGTCGTTGTCCTCACTGCTGCCCCCGTCGTCGCCCTCGCTGTCGGCGGTACGGTAATACTCGCCGAGCTCGAGGAGGGAGTCCGCGGGAACGACGCCTGGCGCGGGGGGCGCTAGGGCCACGTGGCCCTCGTTGCCGCCCTCGCCGAGTTCCACGGGCTCGTCTGCGGTGATGACTGGCACGGGGGGCGCTAGGGCAACGCGGTCCTCGTTGCTGCCCTTGTCGTCGTCCTCTCTGCTGCCCTTGTCGTCGTCCTCACTGCTGCCCTCGTCGTCGCCCTCACTGCCGCTTGGGCCCTCGTCGTCGCCCTCACTGCCGCTTGGGCCCTCGTCGTCGCCCTCACTGCCGCTTGGGCCCTCGTCGTCGCCCACGCTGCCGCTTGGGCCCTCGTCAGTGCCCTCGCCCGCTTCGTCGTCGTCGTTGCAGGCCATGCAGGCGGGGCTGCCCGGGCCGCCGCTGCCCGGGCCGCCGCTTCCACTGGCAGCGAGGTCGCCCCCGGGAAGGGCGGCCGCGGCGGTGGGGAGGGCGAGGGGGGCCCAAGCGGCGGGAGAGGGGACGGGGGGGCCCTCGGTGCGGCCCCCGTCGCCGCCCCCCCTGCCGCTTGGGCCCTCGTCGGTGCCCTCGCCGCTTCGTCGTCGTCGTCGCTGGCCATGCAGGCGAGGCTGCCCGGGCCGCCGCTGCCCGGGCCGCCGCTTCCACTGGCAGCGAGGTCGCCACCGGGAAGGGCGGCTGCGGCGGCGGGGAGGGCGAGGGGGGCCCAAGCGGCGGGAGAGGGAACGGGGGGGCCCTCGGTGCGGCCCTCCTCTTCCTCCCCCTCGCCCTTGCTTCCGCTCCCCTCCTCTCCCTCATGTTCGCCCCATGGGGCCCCGTGCACAGTCGCACGGATGAGGCTGGCAAGTATGCCGTTGTCGCTTGCAGTCTCGAGCCGTACAGGGCCCTGGTTCGGATTCTCGTTGATGCAGAGCGCCTTATATGCGTTGACGCCAGAGTTGCCCTTGACGCCCCCGATCTGCATCGCGTGGCGCAGGGCATTTACTGCGGTGTTGAGCGACATCTCCTTTCCGGCGATGCTAACGGGGGTGTTGCAAATCCAAACGGCGCGCTTGACCTTCTTCTTGGAGCGGGGGTTGATAAGATTGTGCGCGTCGTAGACCGCGAGGACGGGTCGTTTTCCACCGACCCGGAAGAACGAGCTGTACAGCCAGAGCTGCGGCTGCTCGGTGAGCTGCGGCTGCTCGGTTAGCTGCGGCTGCTCGGGGGGCAGGCCTTCGTCGTCCCCCGATGAGTCGGCGTCGGCCTGCATGTCTTGGTCGTCGTCCGCTTCCCCGTGCTCGGCGTCGTCCTCCTCGTTTCCGTCGTGGCCCTCCTCCTGGTCGCCCTCGTCCTCGTTTCCGTCGTCGCCCTCCTCGTCGCCCTCCTCCTCGTCGCCCTCGTCCTGATTTCCGTCGTCGCCCTCCTCCTCGTGTCCGTCGTCGCCCTGCGGCCCCCCGTCGCCCTCCCCCTGCGCTCCATCTGACTCGAGCCCCCCCGCTTCGACCTCGTGCAGCCCCTCGTGCAGCCCCTCGTCGCCCTCGACCTCCTCTTCGCCCTCGACCACCTCCTCCTCCTCGCGCTCGACCTCCTCCTCGCCCTCGACCACCTCCTCCTCCTCGCGCTCGACCTCCTCCTCGGTGCGGCCCTCGGTTCTGCCCTCGTCGTCGCCCTCGCTGCCGCTCTCGTCACTGCCCTCGTGGCCACCCCCCTCGCCCCCGCCGCCCCCTCCCTCGCCGCTTGGGCCCCCACCGCCCTCCTCCTCGTCGCCTGCTTCGTCGTCCTCGTCGCTGGCCATGCGGGTATTGTCGGCGGAGCGGGCGCCCGGGCGGCGGGGAGCGTTCACGCTCCGGTGGCTGCCACTCGACGCGACCCCCTGCAGCGACCGGTCGTCGGTGGGTGAGTTGAACGGGAGGGTGGGCTGGCCTCCGCTGCGGGGGGGGAGGCAAACCTGGCCCGGCGATGGCCGAAGTCGCTTCCTTCGGTGCACGCAGTCCCCCAGAGGCGCCTCGCCGTCTGACGCCGCTTGGGCGTCAGTGCGCCCCGAGTCACCCGGGTTGCCGTGCTTTTCCGCGATCGTATCTTCCGCCTCGACGCGCTTCGTCCGCACAGGCGCCCTGGCGGCCCCTAAATCCTCCTCGGCGGCCGCCGCTTGGGCCCGGGTGGCCGCCTCCGCCCACCACGCCTCGAGCTCACTGCTCAGTGACTGGCACTCGTGCACGGCGGCCCTCCGGCCCTCCTCGGCAACCGCCGCTTGGGCCCGGGTGGCCGCCTCGGCCTCCGCTTGGGCCCGGGTGGCCGCCTGAGTCGCCGCCTGAGTCTTCGCTGCGAGCTTGCTGCGCAGTGACTGGCACTCTTCACTGGCGGCCTCGGCGACCGCCGCTTGGGCCCGGGTGGCCGCCTCGGCCTCCGCTTGGGCCCGGGTGGCCGCCTTGGCCTCCGCTTGGGCCCGGGTGGCCCTCTCCACCGCTTGGGCCCGGGTGGCCCTCTCCACCGCTTGGGCCCGGGTGGCCCTCTCCGCCGCCTGCAGCTGGCTCTCTGCCCTGGCGTCCACCAGGCCCTTCTCGGCGGCCGCCGCTTGGGCCCGGGCGGCCCCCGCCGCCGCCGCCGCGGCGGCGAGCTCGCTGCGCAGCGACTGGTTCGCTGCCACCCCCTCGGCGACCACCGCTTTGGCCCAGGTGGCCGCCTCAGTCGCCGCCGCGAGCTCGCTGCACAGCTGGCTCGCTGCCCTGGCGGCCACCGCGAGCTCGTTGCGCAGCGACTGGCCATCTGCCCTGGCGGTCGCGAGGCCCCTCGCGGCGTCCTGCACCCGAGTGGTACACTGCTCCGCCTCCACGCGCCGCGCTTCCTTCTGACCGGCGATCTCATTATGAGCCGCAGCCCACGTACGTTGGAGCCTCGCCCGAATCGCACCAAGAGCCGCCTGAGCCTGACCAAGCTCCGCCTGGGAATCGACAACCTTCGCATTCGCTGTGGCAAGCTGCTCACTGGCGGCGCGGACCATCCCCCCCAGGTTCGTCGACTCGGCCTTGGACGCCGCCGCTTCCGCCTCTGCGACGTCCAGTGCCGCGTGCAGCGACGAGTTCCGAGCCGAGCCGCGAATCAACTCGAGTTGCAACTCGCTGGTGGCATGCGACCAGTACGCCGAGACGATGCCATCGAGCGCCGTGCCCAACTCGGACGTGACGCGGCTTTGCAATGCAGCCGTCCCGTTCGACTGCACTTGCCCCCCTTGGGTGGGGGCAGGTGCGTTGCCCGGGTGGGGACCGACCGCCGGCGCTTGCCCCCGACCCAGAGGGGCAGGGGCAGGCGCGATGCCCGGTTGGCGACCAGTGCGTGTCCAGGTGTGATCAAGCAACAGAGCCAGCGCATCGACCATCACCTGGCGCGGGACCGCCACGCCACCGCCGAGACCGTTGACAGCGCCGGCAGCGGCGGCAGCGCCGGCAGTGGCGGTAGTGTCGGCAGCGGCGGCAGCGGCAAGCTGATTCAGATTCGAGGACCCGTCGATGGGTGCGCGCGCAAACGCGCTGGACGCTGGTCGGTGCGATGCCTGGGTGGCAGGGGCCGCTGGCGGCACCCCCTGGGCGGGCGCACCCATCGAGCCCCGTCGCCCGCACCCAGGCCCAGGCCCCGTAGCGCGTCAAGCCTCGCCGTCGATTCCAGACATGCCAACAAAAGGTGCCCGCCCAATCTCCCGAGTTGAAGGACGCGCCGCCGCCGGGTTCTGACCGCTAACAACTATTGCAACTTAACCGTTAAAAACCGAAGCACTACTATTGTAATTCCCAAAGACGCGCCGCCACCGGGTCTGACCGCTAATAACTATTGCAACTTAACGACTGTTTAAATAGTAACCCGACCGTTAAATACCCGAATCCCGATTTGGAGGACAGCGCGCCGCCACAGGGTTTGCGTTGCCTTTTTTTTTCTTCCTATTGCACAGACGGAACGGCGCACACAGCGTACACGCGGCGGAGGCCGACTCCCTCTAGGAGTCGGCGGCACTATCAGCTACGAAAGATTGCGGCCGTGCAGGGCGATGGGTTGCTCGGGCACGGCGTGCAACTGAGCGTGCAAACTGACTGGTCCACTGCTTGCAACTCACTGGTCCACCGCGTGCAACCCGCTGGTCCACTGCTTGCAACTCACTGGTCCACCGCGTGCACCTCACTGGTCAAATGCGTGCACCTCACCGGTGTAAAAGCTATTTTTTTAAAAAAATGCTGTTTTAATCCATTGGCGTCAACCCAAGGTGCGATGTTGTTCGCAGTTTGCTGGCGTGCTCGTGGCTCACGTGGGCTGCGCGCGCGCGCGCCCACCGCGCGCGACCGCGCTCACCGCAGCGGGGGATCGCCGCCGCGTCGGCCCCGCTGAAGCGCGCTGGCTCTGCCTCGGCGCCCGGCGTCGGCGGCGGTTTGCGTCTGCGCTTTTGCACCAGCGCATTGCTTCCGCGCGCTGCTTCGGTGCCGCGCGGCGATCGGCCCACCCCTCGCACGCTCGTGTCAGGTACATGGCGGCCGTCAAGCGCAAGTCCAGGGCCGAACCCGCCCGCCGCAACAGTGCCAAGTCCAAGTCGGCCACGGAACCGGCCTTTCGCTGGCTCGATGCGGGCCGCGTTCGCCAACTCGCCGGCCGGTTCAGGGACGCGGTCGGCGACGGCGAGGGGGGCCGCTGCCAGCCCTTCGCCCTGCTGGCCGAGTTGCCCGGCGTCCACTCCTTCGACGTACTGGAATCTCTATGCTACTCCGTGCTTGCTGACGTCAGCGACGCCATGCGTGGGGCCGATGCGGTCTTCGAGAGCATGCCCGTCGCAATCGGGGGGTGGCTCGCGCGCGCGGCTCCCTTCATGGACACCGACTTCCGCGTGCTCGTGTCGTTCGCTTGCGAGCTCTTCGAGTTCATGCGCGCCCAGGCCACCGAAGCCGCCGCTCCCCTCACCGGATGCGTGCTTTGCGCCCTCTACTGTCAATCGCCGGACCAGTGCGCGTGCACCGATGTCGACCGGGCGACCGGCGCGGACCTAATCGGCCTGGGCGCCGAGAGCCGCGAGAACCGGCGCGTCAGCGGGGAGCGCGCGCTTGCCTCGCTGAACGAGCTCAAGGTGTGTGCGAATGCGATGGCGCTCGCGGCCTGGAACTTCGAGGTCGAGGCCACATTGGGCCTGCTCGCCGCGCACAGCGGCACGGCGGAGGGCTGGAACGCGCCCGCCTCAGACGTGCAAATCATGCCCCGCCTGCGCGAGTTGGAGTTGGCCGAGGCCTACGAGCGCACGCGCTTCCCGGGGAACAAGTACTTCTTCTTCCTCTTCGCCATGTACAAGGCGGAGGGGGGCAGCGTCGGGATGGCGCGCGAGCAGGCCTCCGTGCTGCGCGGCGGGTTCTTGGACCCGCGCAACCTGCCGGCGCCGGGCTTCTTCCGGCCGGCGGTCGCGCGCCCGGTGGGCACGCCGCGTGGCGGGTGGCTCGCAGGGTGGCGGGTGGCTGGCAGCGTGGCGGGTGGCTCCCAGCGCGGCGGGTGGCTCCCAGCGTGGCGGGTGGCTCGCAGCGTGGCGGATGGCTGGCAGCGTGGCGGGTGGCTCCCAGCGCGGCGGGTGGCTCGCAGATTGGATACGCGTAGAGTGGCAGGCAGAGTGATACTCGCAGAGTGCCTCGCAGCATGGCTCGCAGCATGGCTC
>Ga0335398_10008742_pt1 | contig 11912 bp, 4 predicted proteins | sample BON03_FD_205742 | JGI IMG/M metagenome (GOLD analysis project Ga0335398, IMG submission 205742) | Freshwater microbial communities from Lake Bonney liftoff mats and glacier meltwater in Antarctica - BON-03 (spades assembly) (version 2) | ecosystem: Environmental > Aquatic > Freshwater > Ice >...
ATATACATACATATATATATGTATATATATATATACATATATATATATATATATACATACATATGTATGTATATATATATGTGTGTATATATGTATATATGTATATATATATATATATATATACATATGTATGTGTATACAAACATATATGTGAATATATATATGTATATGTATTTACATGTTCAGTGTATATATACAAATATACATATATACATAGTATAAAAACATACATACATATATATATATATATGTATTTATTCAGTGTAGCTAGATTGGCATACAAATATGTATATATATATATATGTATTTATGCAGTGTAGCTTATTCAGTGTAGCTAGATTGGCACGACAACCAATAGAATGATATGTGACAAGATTCATTCAAATTTTTGACTTGATGAATGCCAATGCATGACAGGACTCATTCATCCAAAAATGTTCATTTATAGAAGTGCTTCTGAAGGCACTATCGTACTTAGTAAAGTGATGTGTGACTTGACGCATTCGTATTTGTGGTAGGACTCTTTCATATCTACGACATAATTCCTTCGTATGCGTGCCTATTCTCGTCTACGTCTGTGGCACGACTCATTCATATCTGTGACATGACTTTTTCACATGCATGCCTGCTCTCGTTTATGTGCTTTCATCAGATGGAGGTGCTTTTGGAGGCTCTGTCGTACCTGGCAAAGCAGGTAAGCATTCTTGAAAGGCAGCTCACTCCCAAATTCACCATACAAAATGAGCGTAACGCTGACTTTTGAGAAATCAGGGCGTCCCGACGGATAAGATGGATTCAGAAATGGTAAAATGCAGCGAGAATTTCGGCAGCGTCAAAAAGCAGCTGCCTATTGCGGCTGAGATCATCAAGCCCGTGCAAGAGCGAGAGGGCAACAAAATTAAGGCGAATATTGAGGCGTTTACTCTCAAGAGCAAGGTGGCGCAGAAGAATTTCAGCGACCACCCGTTGAACAAGAATGAAACTGGCGTTATTGCGGCGTATGCTGATATTCTCAAGGTCAAAAAGGACTTTTTCGCAATGGACAAGGAGATGGAGACGCTCGTGGGCTATGCCACTGTTTTTGAGTTTCCCGAAATTACCGAGGAGGCGGCTGTGAAAATCAAGGAGCTGCACGCCGACCTCAATAGTATGCTGCAGTTGTGGCACATGACGGCAATGGTGCAGATGGAAATGGACGTGTGGTCACAGACTTTGTGGAACGATATCAATGTTGAGCAGATGGAAGATGGCACCAAAGGATTTTACAAACAGCTGCGAGCCCTCGACAAGGTGGCAAAGGGCTCAAATGCCTACGCTGAGCTCGAGCGAAAAGTGAAAGGCTTTCTCACCGCACTGCCGCTTGTCACGGATCTGCGACACCAGTCTATGCGCCCTCGCCACTGGGACATGTTGCGAGAATTGACGGGCAAGCAGTTTGACGAGACGTCGACGGCCTTTGACCTCAAGACCCTAAACGATTTGCATTTGGACGAGTTCGAGGAAGACGTCGGCGAGATTGTAAATCGCGCGCAGAAGGAGGAGAAGATGGAGCAGGCCCTCGTTAAGATTGAGAGCACGTGGAAGAATCTCGAGTTTGCGTTCGCTCAGCACAAGGACACAGATATTCAAATGATCAAACTGTCGGAAGAAGATTTTGAGACCCTAGAGGACCATCAACTGCAAGTGCAGAACATGATGGGAAGTCGTTACCTTTCCACATTTCAGGAGCAAGTCACTGGATGGCAAAGGAAATTGTCTGCCGTAGCCGATGTGGTTGCAATCATGGCAGAAATTCAACGCACTTGGGCGTATTTGGAAACGCTGTTTATCGGCTCCGAGGAAGTCAAGAAGGAGTTGCCCGTCGACGCTGAAAGATTTATCGGCATCGATATTGACGTTAAAAAGGTGCTCAAAAATATTTTTGAGGTGAGGAATGCTGTGGATGCGTGTTCAAACGATCTGAATCTCATCAAGAGTCTCGAGAGTACGCAGAGCAAACTCGAAATGTGCGAAAAGTCGCTCGCGAATTACCTTGAGCAGAAGCGTCGCATTTTTCCGCGCTTTTATTTCGTCTCTACCAGCGATCTCCTCGACATCTTATCCAACGGTAACGACCCCGTTAAAGTGAATTTCCACACCGACAAGATTATCGCAGCAATTGCGACGTTAGACCTGGAGGCAGGTGCAACTAGCTCGGATCGCCCCAGTGCGACTGGATTCGAATCGTCTGTTGGAGTTGAAAATATTCCACTTCCGGCGCCGTTCAAAATTGAAGGGCGTGTAGAGTATTACATGCAAGCGATTATTGATCAAATGATCAATGCACTGAGGGAGTGTCTCAAGATTTCTAATGCCAATTTTGTCAAGGATACGACGGAAGTGTGGGTGAAGCGCGAGCCAAATCAGATCATCCTGACGACCAGTCTGACCTTTTTTACGATTAAAATGGAGGAAACGTTTGTGGCGATTGGCGCGGGTGACGACAAGGCTATGTATAACATGTGGCAATTCAAAATCGATGGTCTCACTGGGCTCATTGATCTTGTGCGCACGAAGCTGACAAAGGCGGAGAGGATGAAGATCATGTGTCTGATTACGCTCGACGCGCACTCGCGTGATATTTCCAAAAATCTCATGGACGGCAAGGTGGTAGAGCGCACGCAGTTTGAGTGGCAGAGCCAGCTTCGCTTTGAATGGCGTGAGAAAGAAAACGATTGCTACATCAATATTGTCGATGCTGAGTTCACATACTCGTTCGAGTACATCGGAAACGGTGGACGGCTCGTGATCACGCCTCTCACAGACAGAATTTACGTCACAGCCACGCAGGCGCTCAAGTTGTGCATGGGCTGTGCTCCAGCGGGCCCAGCAGGAACAGGCAAGACGGAGACTACAAAAGATCTTGCCGCGATGATGGCAGTTTGCATCTACGTCTTCAACTGTGCTCCGGAGATGGACTACAGGAGTCTGGGTGATATTTGGAAGGGCCTCGGTGCGTCTGGAGCATGGGGGTGCTTTGATGAATTTAACAGATTGATTGCAGAGGTGCTATCAGTGTGCAGTACGCAATACAAGTGCATCCTTGACAGTCTAGTCGGCTGGAGACCAACGTTTACCCTCGATGGCGCCGAGCTCACGCTCAACCGTAGCGTGGGAGCATATATCACCATGAACCCGGGGTACTTGGGCAGAACACCTCTTCCAGAATCACTCAAGGCCCTCTTCCGTCCTGTCACCGTTGTGGTACCTGACTTTGCTTTAATTTGTGAAAACATGCTCATGTCCGAGGGCTATACGCAGGCACGTCTGCTCGGTGTGAAGTTCATCAATCTCTATACGCTCTGTGGCGACTTGCTGTCCAAGGCCAAACATTACGACTGGGGCCTTCGCGCCATCAAGAGCGTGCTGAGAGTGGCGGGAGATTTCAAACGAAACGAGCCCGAGGTGTCAGAGCTCGCGCTTCTCTTCCGTGCACTGCGGGACTTTAATATTCCTAAGATCGTCGGCGACGACTGGATTGTGTTTAATGGTCTGCTCGGAGATCTGTTTCCCGGAATTGACATCCCACGCCAGCGCAATTGGGACAACGAAAAGGTCATTTCCGAAGTGTGCGTGGAGAACCAGTTGCAGCCCGACGACAATTGTTTGCTCAAGATCGTTCAGCTCGACGAGCTCCTTGGCATCCGCCACTCCGTCTTCCTCATGGGGCCTTCTGGCACTGGCAAGAGCGAATGCTGGAAATGCCTGTCGGGTGCTCGCATTAAGCAAGGCGACAAGGCCACCGTTCGTGACCTCGATCCCAAGGCAATTCTCACGACAGACTTTTACGGATACGTCAATTTGGCCACTCGCGAGTGGAAAGACGGCATTTTCAGCTGCTTGATGCGCGAAATGGCCAACGCACCTGACACAAATTCCAAGTGGGTCATTCTGGATGGCGACCTCGACGCAAATTGGATCGAGTCGATGAACTCTGTCATGGATGACAACAAACTCTTGACGCTTGCTTCCAACGAACGTATCGTGATGAAAGGTCACATGAAGCTGATTTTCGAGATTCGTGATTTGAAATTTGCCACGCCCGCCACGGCGTCACGCGCAGGCATCTCATTTATCACATCGAAGAAGAGTCAATGGGTGAGCTACATGCAGAGCTGGGTGGCGAAGCGCGAGGAGGATACGCCTGAGCGCAAGGAGCTGCTGCTGTCGCTCTTCGACAAATATTGCGAGGAAACGCTCATGGCCATGACTCGTGACTTCAAACACATGACTCCCATCTTGGATTTTAACATTGTGCAAACGCTCTGCAATATATTACAGGTATGGAATGCGTGCGGTGTGTTGGTGCGGCGTGTTGTCGATGCTGACGAGTGCAATACATAATGTGATATGATTCTAATATTTTAAATCGTATGGAGGAATCCCTACTGGGAATGTTCATGATTTTAAGTGGAATACATTCTGTTTCTGCGCAGGGATTACTCACTCCTGAGAATTGCCCAAAAGGCAAAGACAATGATGATGTAGTCATCGAGACTTATTTTGTATTCGCTGCGATCTGGTAAATTCGTGTCGCACCTATGTCCTCAGAAACGCCCATTACTTTGTAACGGGAACTAAATTGTCCAAAGTTCCAAAAATCTATCGCACTCTGTTTCTGCCAATCCTGCCGTAATTTGAAAGACGACTGCATTGTGCTCAAATACACGTTGCTTTTTTGAAAAGGATGACATTGTCTATCCACTCACACTATATCATTGTGCGTGGCAGGGCATTTGGCTCAGCATTCTCGATTACCGATGGCATAGATTACCGCAAAAACTTCAGTGCCTGGTGGAAGGGCAAGTGGGCTTCCATCAAGCTCCCAACAAAGGGGCAGGTATTTGACTTCTTCGTAGAAAAGGGCACGCTCAAATGGGTGGCATGGGCGCAGGTTGTCGAAAAAATTGAGTTTGTGAGCACTACTTCAATGGATGCCGTTACCGTACCAACGGGTGAAACGGTCTCTATCGCTTTCTATCTTGAGCTGTTGGTGGCGATGAAAAAACCTGCACTCATGGTGGGACTGGCTGGCGCGGGCAAGACGGCGCTAGTCAACGGCAAACTGAGGTCCCTTCCCGAAGAATACAACTCATGCTCCATCAATTTCAACTTTTACACCGGATCTGCTGAGTTCCAGGCGGTCATGGAGGGACAGCTCGAGAAGAAGGCGGGCAGGAACTACGGCCCTCCGGGAGCACAGAAGCTGATCTACTTTGTGGACGATCTCAACATGCCACAGCTGGATGTTTACGACACGTCAACGGCGATTAGTCTGCTGCGACAGTACTTTGAATACCAGCACTGGTACGACCTCACTAAACTGCAGCTCCGTGTCATCCAGAACTGCCAATTCATGTGTGCTATGAATCCTACTTGTGGATCCTTCACCATCAACCCTCGCCTCCAGCGTCACTTTATGGTATTTGCCATTGGATTTCCCGGCCAAGAAGCTCTTATGACTATTTTTTCCACATTTCTCAACGGCCACGTCAAGGATTTTGACCCAAAACTTGCAGACGTTGCGTTCCAAAACAAGGTCATCCAAGCAGCGCTTGAGCTGCACGATAAGGTGTCCAAGGCCTTCCGCAAGACTGCCGCAAACTTTCACTATGAATTTTCGATTCGCCATCTTGCCAACATCTTCAAGGGCCTTCTTATGAGCGATTCTGCATTCTTTCCCACCCCGGACAAATTTGCGGCGCTCTTCATCCACGAGGCCGAGCGTGTATACGGTGACCGTCTTGTGTCGCCAGCGCATCTCGTAGATTATCTCAAACTGGCTAAAGATTCCGGCAAGAAGTTCTTTAAGGATTTGGATCAAGCGCAGGTGTTTCCAACGCCACACATTTTCTGCAACTGTTGGAAAGACTTGGATGAAAAAAGCTACAACAAGGTTGAGTCGATGGGAAAGCTCAGCAAAATTCTCGAGAACGCCCTTACTGCCTACAATGAGACCAATGCTGCTATGAACCTTGTGCTTTTTGACGACGCAATGAAGCATATTTGCCGTATTTGCCGCATTATTCAGAGCGGACATGCCCTGCTGGTTGGTGTAGGAGGCAGCGGCAAGCAGTCGCTGACACGACTCGCCTCCTTCATTTCGAATTGTTCTGTGGTGCAGATCGTCTTGTCCGGCACCTACGGCATGGGTGATTTTAAAGAGGACATCAAACAAATGTATATGAAATCAGGAGTCAAGGGCGAGTCGATTTGTTTCCTTTTCACCGACAGCCAGATTGCCGACGAAAAATTTCTGGTGTATATGAACGAGCTGCTGTCCAGCGGCAAAATCCCCAACCTGTTCGCTGCTGACGAAATAGACGGCATCTACGGAGCTGTTCGCAACGAAGGCAAGGCCGAGGGTGTGGCAGACGCAAAAGAGCCCATGTACGATTTTTTTATCTCAAAAGTCAAGCGCAATCTTCACGTGTGTCTTTGCTTTTCGCCTGTTGGGTCGGCTTTTTCACGCCGTGCTTCCCGCTTTCCCTCGTTGATCAACTGCACTGTCATTGACTGGTTTCAACCGTGGCCTGAGTTAGCTCTGTACGACGTCGCCAAACGCTTTCTCGAAGAAATCGATCTAGGTGAACCCGAAGCTCGTGAGAGCATAATCAAGTTTATGCCCTTCTCTTTTGGGCAAGTCAATGCGGCTGCAGATGATTTCAAGACCATGGAGAGGCGCTATAATTACACCACTCCGAAATCGTTCCTGGAACTTATTTATTTGTACAAGAGCATGCTTGACAAAGAGCGCGCCACGCTGTTTGGAAAGATTGATACCCTTAGCAATGGGCTCGACAAATTGGAGAAGACGCAAAAAGACGTGGCGATCCTCGAGGAGGAGATCAAGGTCAAATCTGTAGAGGTGGAAGCTGCCAAGTCCAACGCGGATGAAATCGCCGAGAAGGTTGGCGGCGAAAAGACAAAGGTTGAGTCTGCTGCTGCGGGCGCAAATGAAGAGGCAGCCAAATGCTCTGTTATCGCCGAAAGCGCCGGCAAGATGCAAGTCGACTGCGAGAGGGACCTGGCTGCAGCTGTTCCAGCAGTCGAGAAGGCCGAGGCCGCCTTGAACAACATCGACAAAAAGGGCCTCCAGGAGTTGAAAGCTCTTGGCAAACCACCTGGTGGTGTGTCAGACGTGACCGACGCAATCTTAGCGCTAAAGGGCGTGCCCAAAAAACAGTGGTCGTGGCAGGCAGCGCAGCAGATGATGAAAGACGTCGATAAATTTATCCAGAATGATCTGAGGGGATTGAAGGTTCAGATTGACGAAAGCTCTTTGTCCGACAGCTACGTGCAACTGTGCAAGCCGCATCTTGAGTATGAGCACGTCAAAGACCTCACGATTATGGCAAAAAAATCGTCGGCGGCAGCCGGCCTGTGTGATTTCTTGCTCAATATTGTGGCATATTATGATATTGTCGTAACAGTCGAGCCGAAGCGTAAGGCGCTTGCTGGCGCGCAGCAGGAGCTAGCCGACGCAAACACCAAATTGGCAGAGGTGAATGCCTTTGTGGCCGACCTTGAGGCCAAACTGGCCGTGCTTGTCGACGAATACGATAAAGTTATTACCGAGAAGAATCGAGTCGTGGCCGAGGGCGAGAAATTGAACAACAAATTGTCGCTCGCACAGCGTCTGATGGCGGCTCTAGGTTCGGAGCAGGCACGCTGGAAGATCAACGTTGCTAAGATGCGCGATGATGCCAAGCTGTTGCCTGGCGATGTGCTGCTGTCCGCTTCGTTTGTGTCGTATGTGGGCTCCTTCAGCAAGAAGTTTCGGGACCGTCTTATCATCGATATCATGACACCCTTTCTCACCAAGAATGGCGTGCCGATGTCCGAAAATCCAGACCCGTTGGTACTGCTTGCCTCGCCGTCAATGGTTGCTGAATGGGGAGGCCAAGGACTGCCGGCAGATCGGGTTTCAATAGAGAATGCCGCCATCAGCGTGACTGCCGAGCGCTGGCCTCTTATGATTGACCCCCAGCTCCAAGGCATTGTGTGGGTCAAGGAAAAAGAAAGTCAAAACAACCTGCAAACCACTCGGCTCGACAACAAGAAGCTGCTCAACATTATGGAAAAATGCCTCGAGGGTGGTATGAGTGTTATGATCGAAAATGTGCAAGAGGCCTTGGATGCAGTGCTTGCACCTATTATTGCGCGGCAGAAGATCAAAAAGGGGCGAAACTTTTTCGTCAAGGTGGGCGACAAAGAAGTGGAGTACCACCCCAAGTTCAAGCTCTTCCTCCACACTAAACTTGCCAATCCCCATTACCCCCCTGAAATCCAAGCGGAATGCACTCTGATCAACTTCATGGTAACGGAGTCAGGACTCGAGGACCAGCTGCTCGCCAAGGTGGTTTTGAAGGAGCGTCCCGATCTTGAAGAGGAAAAGACCTTCCTCATTCTGCAGCAAAATGAGTTTAAGATTAAGCTGGCGGAGCTCGAGTCCTCGCTGCTCAAGCAGCTTGCAGAAGCTGAGGGCGATCTCACCGAGAATATTATTCTAATTGAGTCGCTCGAAGAGGCCAAGAGGGTCAGTATCGACGTGAATGAAAAAGTGGCTATCGCGCAGGAAACAGAAGTCAAGATTAATGAAGCACGGGAGGAGTATCGCGAGGCTGCTAACCGCGGCGCTCTGCTCTTTTTTGCTCTCGGGGAGATGTTCAAAATCCACTCGTTCTATCACTACTCGCTAGCAGCCTTCACGGCGGTGTTTTTGCGAGCAATCGACTTCGCCGGGAAAAAGTACACTGGACCACCTATTCATGTTTCCAAGTACATGGAAATGGTGCAAATTTCGAGCAAGAATGTCTTTATGAAATTTCGTACTGCGCAGATGCTGCTGCGAGCAGGTGCGAAAGGCATGATCGGAGGTGATGAGGAGAAGGGCCCCGGCAAGCCCTCGACGCAAGTTGATCTGGACCTTCCAGCACGGATGAGGGATCTCATCACGTCGATTACGTATCAGGTATTCAACTTCTGCAGGCGTGGCTTGTTCGACACGCACAAACTCCTCTTCACGTCGTCCATTGCATTCAAGGTGCTCCAGCGCATCAATCAGCTCGACCCGGATGAGTGCCAGTTTATTATTTTCGGCAAAAAGAGCCTGAATCCACCGCCTCTTCATCCCGAAATGGCCTTGTGGTGCACCGATATGGCGTGGGCCGGTGCGCATGCATGTCAGGATCTGAAACCGCTGGAGAGGCTGTGCACAGACATGGAGTCGGATCAGAACAAGTGGCATGCCTGGCTCACCGACGAGAGACCGGAAGACAAACCAATGCCCGGAGATTACGACAAGCTGTCAGGCTTTCTCAAGATGATTATGCTGCGGCAGATGCGTCCGGACCGCCTGACTGGCGCTCTGCGCAACTGGATCCTGGAACATCCCGTCTTTGGACGAAGGTACATTGCAGAGGAGCAATTTGACATTTCCAGCATCTACCGGGAGTCGGCGCCCGAGACTGCCATGTACTTTTACCTTTTTCCCGGAGCCGACATTGTCGCAGATCTCGATCCTCTTATGAAAGCCAAAAACTACACGATTGAAAACGGCAAATTCATCAACATCTCCATGGGGCAAGGACAGGAGCCTGTCGCTGAGGCGGCGCTCGACAGGTGCATGAAGGATGGCGGCTGGGTCTTTCTACAGAATATCCATCTCATGTCTGGCTGGGTCAAGGCTCTTGAGCGCAAACTCGAGGGTTCCCAGGACCCTGACACAAACAAGGACTTCCGGTGCTACCTCTCGGCGGAGCCTCCTCCAGGGACTGGTCTGTTACAGACCATTCCCGAGGCCATTCTGCAAAACTCGATTAAGATCTCGAATGAGCCGGCCAAGTCGCTGAGCCAGCTGCTCTTCCGCGCGTGGACAAACTTTAATCAGAGCACCCTGGATAGTTGCAAACGTCCCAAAGACTTCCGTGTCTTGCTACTCGGCCTGTGTGTCTTCCATGCGTCAATCAATGGCCGTAAGAAGTTTGGCAACATGGGCTGGAATTGCGGCCATCTCTACGGCTTTACGCTAGGTTTGCCAGTGTTTGTGTCTGACGAGTACATTCATGCGTCGTGCATTTATCTGAGCACGTGTGCCTTGACACAATGTCTGTGTATCTATATTGTGACCCATATCATGACCCTTCCGCCTCCTAGTTCTGAAGCATACTTGTGCAACACCTCATGCAGGTGATCTGCAGCAGTGCTGTGATGTGATGATCAACCAGCTCAACGCTCGCTCGGGCACGCGTGGAGGTGAGCCCGTGCCATTCCGAGATCTCAAATACCTTTTCGGTGAGATCATGTACGGTGGGCACATTGTCGACCCGTTTGATCGCCGCACCAACGTCACGTACCTCGACGTCATCATTACCGACGATCTCTTCAATGCTGATCACGAGATCTTCCCCGGCTTCAAAACCTTTGCAAATGGCACGCATGAAGACTTCCTTTCTCACGTCCAGAACGGTCTGCCAAACGAGTCTCCCATCTCTTACGGCATGCATCCCAATGCAGAAATCAACTTCCTCATGACAGAGCAGAAGGATCTCTTCGACAATTTGCTAGGACTTGGCGGCGGCAGCGGCGGCAGTGGAGGCGGAGGCAAAACGCGCGATCAAATCGTTGGTGACATTCTGGAGGTGCTCACGAGCACGCTTCCCGAAGACTTTAACATGTTTGACCTGAAGCTTGCCATTGGCGAAAACATCACTCCCTACCTCGTTGTGCTCATCCAGGAGAGCGAGCGCTTCAATGTCATGCTCCGCGAAATCCGTCAAGACCTCAAAGAAATGCGCATGGGTCTGGATGGTGCTCTTAACATCACTGACAAAATGGAAAAAGCCATGGACAACATGATTATTCAAAAGGTAGCCATTTCTGAGAATTCTAATCTAGTTCTATTTGCAACCAACTGCAACTTATTGCAGCCCACTGCAACACACTGCAACACACTGCAACACACTGCAACACACTCATATCTCAAACTTATCTCTGCATGGTCAATATTTTTTTCTTCAGTCCGGTTCTCACTGTCTTTTGATTGATGTGCGTCTCTTTTAACGTTGAAATCTGTGATCTAACCCCAGGTTCCCAACTCATGGATTGCCGCCTGGCGCACCAACAAGAATCTTGATCCGTGGTTTGCCGACGTCATCGCTCGCACGCAACAGCTGCGCAAATGGGGCAATGATCTGGTGATGCCCTCCTCTCTTTGGCTGAGTGGCACATTCAACCCCATGGCCTTCATCACAGCAGTCATGCAGACCACGGCACGCAAGCGCGGATGGGCCTTGGACAATGTCGTCACTTTTACCGACCCCACTACTATGGACTGGGAGGAGGCCGAGTGCCAGCCCGAAGACGGTGCGTTTATTCATGGCATGTTCATCGAGGGCGCGCGTTGGGATCGTGACTCGGGTGAAATCCGTGAGTCCTTCCTCCGAGATCTTACTCCGCAGATGCCGATCATCCACTTGATGGCAATCGAAGCTTCTTCGGTCAACTTATCGGGATACCATGACACGCCCTGCTATTATGTTTCGCAACGTGGGGGTGGCCCTCCTCCAGGTTCCTTCGTCTTCTTTACCACACTCAAAACCTCGGAAACGACTCTCAAGGGACAGTACGGAGTCTACTCTTTCAAGTGGGTTCTTGCGGGTGTAGGCCTTCTTCTCCAGATCGAATAAGCTGCTGCTCACCCAAGCAGAAGAAAACCGTCGCTTTTTCTTTTTCCAAGGAGCATGTGAAAAAATGCTCCTTGGAAAAAGAAAAAGCGACGGTTCGAGTGACTAGCAGAAAGGAACAATACGGTGGGAAACACTTGGTGCGGTACTGGTAACGGGACTCAGAACCTTTTCTCAAGGTGCGGA
>Ga0335398_10008745_pt1 | contig 11908 bp, 13 predicted proteins | sample BON03_FD_205742 | JGI IMG/M metagenome (GOLD analysis project Ga0335398, IMG submission 205742) | Freshwater microbial communities from Lake Bonney liftoff mats and glacier meltwater in Antarctica - BON-03 (spades assembly) (version 2) | ecosystem: Environmental > Aquatic > Freshwater > Ice >...
CAGTGTTAATGAGTCATTCTAAAACTTTCCAATGTGTCTATTTTGAACTTTCTACTGTACCTAAAAGGGAACCCATTGAAGGGAGTAGATCTTTCAAGTCCTTTCCAGTCTTTTCCCGGTGTCTAATTTGATTTCTGTGAAAAAAATCGCAAAAAATCGCAATAAATCGCAAAAAATCGATTAGATCGATTGCGATTTTTTCCCAAATGAAAAAATCGACGGATCAATACCTGTAGGACGTCATTAGAATGGCGCAAAAAAAATCTGATAAAAGAGAGTTGGTAAGGCCGCTTCCATTTAATCATTCCTGGAAATCAGAAAACAGAGTTTCGAAATCAAAGATCGAATTCCCGGGCGTTGCTTCCATTTAATCAGTCGGGTTTTGAGAGAATTAGAGGTGTTGTAAAAAACAATGGGTCACACCAACAGATGTTGTAAAAAACAATGGGTCGCACCATGTGTTTCGAACAATGGGTCGCACCAAGGTTGCGAAGGCACGATTAATTCGAATATGATGTTGGTAAACTAAAAATGTTTCTGTTGTACCCATCCACAACTTTCCGCCAGGTACAGGAAGATGGTGAATTGGTACAAGACAATCCCCCCGGTACAAACCTCGTTTTTTTAAGATCGACCCCACGGTAGGTGTTCCTTCAACTTTCGGTTTTGCCAATTTCAACTTCCAGGTGCCCGAAAGATATGCATATCTTTCGGGAACCGGGAAGTTGAAAGGTACCGACCAGAAACTGAACAAATCCGAGACCCGAACATGCCTGTTACAAATGATTAAATGGAAGCATCAATTCCAAAATTATTCTTCCGGAAGAAGAGATTCCGATTTATGGAATGATTAAATGGAAGTGGCCTAAAGGACAAGTGGTACAACTAAATGGGAACGTTTGGAACAGGTTGGAGTACTTGTTACAAGTGGGACAAGGTTGTCTCCATATTGGGTGGGACAGGATACTACTGAGGATAGGACTGGGACAAAGGTGTCTTCAGATTAGGTGGGACAGGTTGGGAGAGTTTACAGGTTTCTGTCAAGAGGGTACCAGGACTCCCTATTAGCAACTGTGCGGGAAGCTGTAACAATTTGGTGCCAAGGTGTGCCAAGAGGGCGCAATAGACGTGACACAAAAAGTATTCTTTGACCGTTTATATTAGTTTCAGGACTGGCCCTATTTGGGCTCTGAGTCAAACTGTCCGTGTGCTCCCACACCCCCGCTGTTCATATGACAAATATTTCTCGATTTCCGTAATTTTTTTTCTCGGATGTTGCCCTATTTTTTTGTCAGCACACGATTCACCAAGTAATCTGGCCATGTCCCGGTACCCTCTCTGTCCAGCTGAACCAGTCCACTTTGATTTCAACTTGTTTCAAAGTGGGACTAGGAGGTCCTAGGACCGTCCTAAGCAAGATTCGCTTTTGAAACGTTGCTATTTTCGAACCTCATGCATGTCCAAATTCGATGATAGTGCGATTGTGGGAAGTGACGTCAGGACTTGTGGACCCAGCTTCCACGCTCAGCGTCTGTGGGCTTAGGATTGCAGGATGGCAATGGCGTATCCCGCTGTTCCAGTGATATGTGTGGAAAGGCAGGCCGAGCGGGAAGACATTGTGCCGATGATGGTCTTTCTCGCCGACTCTTTACTACCCAAGGATGTGCCTGAGCGCGGGCGGCTCCTGTCGCTGATCCTCAAGTCCCGTGGCTTTGTGATGCCAGTGGAGACTAAGCTTGCCTCCTGCAGACCCGAATCAGCACTGTCTCCCGGCGATGGCGATGCCGAAGACAGTAGCCGCAAGTCATCATCCTCAGGCTCAGTCCCTGATCTGATTGCGCCTGAACTCACGGACCCGGGCGCAAACCTTGCTGGGTACGCCCAAGACGTACGCCAAAACCAGCCAGAGTCCGGCCGCCTCGACTTTCGGCGCACGAGAAGTGCAGGCCGCTTTTCCATGCCGCTGGAGCTGCCTGCCAATGAAACTTCGAGTGCAAGTCCAGTACGAGTTCAACTCAGCTTGGACGGCGATTTTGACGACAAACTTGTTGCACTTGCCTCGGTTGAGGACAACGAATCTGGCGCAGAGGTCCTCGTGCTGCGACGAGGCTCAGGCACCCTCGCTGTTTTTGAGCTCATCAGTACCGTCTTAAAGTGCCACTCTCAGGCTTGGAGAAAGGACAAGGTTGTGATTGTCATGCCCAGGCGACCTCGCTCAGGCTGTATCCAAGGCCAAGACAATGTTTTTTTGAGATTTGAGACACGCGAGCAGCTAAAAGCATTTGCGCAAATGGCTGGATACGCCAAAGTGCAGTCATCAAAAAGTGATTGGGCGCACATGCTCCGAGGCAATACGTCACAAAGTAGCCAAGACCTGTAGGATGCCTTGTGTCATAATTTTGATGCCCTTGCCAACAATCATATGGCTCATTTTTACACGTTACACATAACTACAGTGAACACATACCAGTGCGCATGCACACGTTAATAGAGCTTCCAGCAAAGCTTCTAAACGATTTCTTGACGATCATGTACGATCAACACACACAAGGAGGAGCGGTAAGAACCAAGCGCAGAGAACTTGGTTGGAAGAGTTAAAAACAGACCCTTGGTTCGAAGTGAAAGACCTAGTACTAATAGCGTACATGCATATGAAACAGATATGAAAGGACTCACGTCTAGCAAGATGAAAGCAAGTAGGATTTCCAACATAAGTTGCTAGACTATTTTGATCGTTCAAAGAATCATACAATCAATTCAATCAGTGTTTCAAGCTTCAATTCTTAGTTTCAATTTATTATTGTTGTCTAGTGATTTTGTTCAAAAATAAATTACAAATTTGCTGTTTTGTTATGTTTTTGTATATATACCACATGAATGTGTCTTATTTGTAGACACGTGAGCAGTCCTGAGCCATTGTGAGTTGCAAGTAAAGAAGTGAGCCATGTAAATCAGGTGACTCCATATCAAGTTTTTTTCTTTCCTTTCAAGTCCATTCAAAATGCCCAGGCAACAATACATCTTTTGAGGACTCATATACACCGAGATGCAGGCCAGACAACGTCTTGCAGTCGACGGGTAGAAAGATACCACGCGCATTGCGCGACGCCGCCACCCTGCCACTCACGCCACTGTCAGCATCACTTGAACCTCTTGGAACCATTCTCGCCAATGTTGATCACTCGCCCGCAGAAAAGTACCCAGACTAAAGCAAAATTAGTTTGGCGTACCAGTTAGCAAATATTCAAATATTTTGTACTGGTTAAGGTACGAGTCAATTTCTGTCATGTCCATGCTGGGCGCGATAGACTCTCGGCGATGTCAGTGACCAACACCGGGAAAAAAGAAATAACCCCTAATTTGTCCTTAAATGTTTGCTGGGAATTTGTACAAGAATTACTCAACTGTTGATATGGGGCTACTTTTCAGCTGTAGAGTGTTGATCTCCGAAGCTCGCATTTGATGACGCGATTGTTAGTATGAAAAGCTGACTGACGTATAAGAAATCAAAATTTGTGACCGCGATTTCATCTGCCTTTTTCCGCCAAGGCTCAGGCTGAGCCTTGACGATTTTCAAAATAAGCCCAAAGTCTGAATCACTGATCATCATTGAATAGACTGATATGCACACAGGATATATGTATACAATCACTAAGAATCTGAACAATTTCATATCCAAGAAGATGCCTGACTCTGAGGGCCGCAAGAAAGCCAGTATTTTGGTTGATTCCTTTTTGGTTGTATGCATGTTAGCTCTATCATCTGCTGTAAATGTTTTGTCTCGGGAAAAATCTCCAGTCACAAGTTATTGCAAAATATTGCCCGAAAGTGACTAGTTGCAACAAGGCGTGGTTCTAGGAAAAACGTAGGCAGAGTGCATTGCTGGTGAGTCGCCATAGGATTGGGGCTGATTTTGGAATGCAAAGACTTGGCGTCTCTGCTGCATTCGCCAGGATTAAGAGTGTATTGCAAGTACAAGTTCTTTGGATTTAAGCTAGAGCACTAGATTTGATCAAGAAACAATAGGTGGCACTTTTCATGGTGTGCAATACTCAAAGTAGTTCATGGCAGATCCTGTACGATGTAAAATGAACGTCTAGAATTCAATTCAACCCGGACTAACACCACTTTTGAATATTCAATATTAACGGAGATCTCGTTTGAATTTTTAACGGACTCAATTCCGAAAGCATAAATATTCGAATCTGATTCGAATCCTCGAGTCATATAGCATATCACACGACCGACGGCCAGTCTGTACTCAGGCTGTGTGATGCCTCCAGTCACGAAGGCCGTCGCTTTCGCTGCTAATAGCAGGAAGCCTCTGCAATCTTCAAACTTAAACTGCCAGGTGCATTTGCAATAGTTTTGCATGCTACCGTCGGAATACCGTGATTTTTTGAAGGTAAACCCTGCCAGGTTGGCATATCATAGGGTCCAATTGATGATCAGGGCTCTTTTCTTTACTTTAAATCGTGGGTGCTCAGCAAACTAACATTCATTTGCAGGACGGACTTTCTGGCGTATCTCGCTCAAGAATCGAAAAAAGAGCCATGACAGCTGATCTTGACATGACTATGCCCACCGAGCCTCCTTCTATCGACAGCCGTTTCCGTGCCCTGAAACGCCTCGGCGAGGTACACATAACACAATTTCAAAGCCAGGCCACGCTAATCTTGCGCACACCGGGCAAACCGAAACTGAGCGTCCCAATACGATTTGCTGGCAGGGATCCTATGGTGTTGTTGTGGCGGCTCAAGATCGCAAAAGCGGCAAGCAGGTTTTTAATGTTTCTTATATTATAAGTTGTATGATCCCAGCAATCTCTTCGAGAATCGGAAATCAGTGACTGCTTGAGACATATACGCCTTAACAGGTGGCAATTAAGAAGGTAACGAGTTTTGCAGACGAGCAATCTGCGCGTCAATTGTTGCGCGAGCTACGTTTGCTGAGGCACTTTCGTGGTCACGAAAACATTCTCACTATAAAGGTAAAATCAGTCGAATGTCACAGGCGTGGTTCAAAAAACTCAACTTGTTTTTTGGCCATTTTCATTGACAAAATCTATTCACGATCAAAGTTTTCTGATACGATTGATACTTGCTATTCAACAACGATTATACAGGAAGTCATCGTGACGCCCTATTGCAATACTTTCAAAGACGTTTACATCATCACAGGTCTGGTTTTTGCTGTGTGAGGTGTCTGCATTTATCCGAAATTGCTTGCTTGTGTACTGTGAGAGTATCTTCAGTAAATTCGACGTGACTGTTACTGATTTGTTCCTGTTTGCTTTTTGCTGTTTGGCTGCGTTGGACGACAATAACCATCATTGGGCCCTGCAGACCTCATGGATACTGATCTTCACCGTAATGTTCTCATATTCCCAAATGCAGCTGTTATGTCGTGAACTGCAGGGCTTTTTTCGTGACACTTGACCGTGAACACCCGACGAAATCATGAAGCACTGACTGTGATCGAATTGCACGCACAGGGATAATACGGTCATCCCAGACACTGAGCAGCGACCACATCAAATTTTTTATGTACCAACTCATCAGAGGCCTCAAATTCATTCACTCTGCAAAGGTCATGTGCAGTGCCAGTGTCTGTATGTCACAGCCCGAAAGCGTGCATCCATGTATCATGTTGCCCACGACACGTGCTCTTCCTCACTCCATCAAAAATTCTGACATATCACACAATAAATGCGGTAAACAGGTAATTCACAGGGATCTCAAGCCGTCCAATGTTTGCGTCAATGCAAACTGCGATTTGAAAATCTGCGATCTCGGGCTTGCTCGCGTGTCTGATGACACTGTTCCCTCCGTAGGGGAGAAGTCTATCTACGTTGTGAGTGCAGTCTTTGTATGCGTACATGTAACGCGGCTCAATTGCGAATGCAATTTTGACTTTGGATTTTTGTGCCTTTGCCTGTGCTTGCAACTGTGTATACTTTATGGCCAGTGCATCAGATGACTCATTCTGCTGGAACTACAGGTGACGAGGTGGTATAGGGCGCCAGAGTTGCTGCTAGGCGATAGAGATTACGGCGCTGCTGTTGATATGTGGAGTGTTGGCTGCATTTTTGCAGGTTCTTGTTCTATTGACTTTGCTCTTGGTTCGTGACATAAGATGCTTTGTTTTCTCTTGGCAACGTTTTTAGCCATGACTGACATGTGTGTTTTATTTTATGTAAATATGCAAATGCATCTGTCACATGCAAAAATATCAGAATTGCTATCAAGGCAAGTGCTGTTTCAGGGCCGTGATTGCGTGGACATGCTGCGTATGATCGTCAACACTTGCGGCTCTCCTAGCTTGACGCGAATGGTATGTAACGCGAGAGTGCATGCATCTTACGACCTTGGAATATAATATTGATACTAGACTAGTGTACACGCATCATCCTTCTATTTACTAGTCTCACAAATGTCTGCATGTTAAAATGTTGAAATGCAAATTCTCACCTAATGTCCTCAAAAATATCTCAAAATGAAACTATTTCAAAAAACAGAATACTGCTCGTTTCTCTTCAAAAGCTCAACGCTTCCTGAGCTCAATTCCTGACAGCAAAAGCACACTGCTGTCGGATATTGCAAATAAGTGCCACGGCTGCCCAGGTTCATGGGACGACGACTCAGCTGAACTTCTGGTGTGTGTGTTTGCGCGTGTCACAGAAAGAGAGAGAGAGGCAGACAGGGAGAATTGGCGAAAGAGAGTCAGTAAACAGTGTGTGTGTGCATGTTAGAAAGAGAGTAACAGCAAGTGCAAGAGAATGTGTGCGCATGTGTCCGTGTGCGCGCCAATATAAATTAGTTGTGTGTGAATTTACTTTTATGTGTGTATATACTTGTGTATGAGTGTGCGTGTGTTTGTGCGTGCGTGTCATGGTGTGTGTGTGTGTGTGTGTGTGTGTGTGTGTGCGTGTGCGTGTGTGTGCGTGTGTGTGTGTGTGTGTGTGCATGTGTGTGTGTATGTGCACTTGTTCTTGTTTGTGTATGCGTGTGCAGTGTGCGTGACCGGGTGCGTTAGAGTGAGGGCGTGAGGGAGAGAAGATGTGAGAAAGAAAGGAGAACGAGAAAGAAGAAAGCACATTTTGATCGTTGTTGCTTTAATTACTTCGTAAGAAATAGTCTAGTAGCTTTGCTGGAAGCTCCATGTGCTCGAAAAGAGAGAAGAGAATACAACAGAGAGCAGAGTGGGCGAAAAAAAAAGCGAGAGCGAGATCGAGAGCCCGTGTGCGCTTACAAGATCATAGATTCTTGTTTTTGTGCCGATTGTTGTTTTGATGATCTTTGTATACACTTGTGAATGATCTCGCGGGTTGCTGTCGGCAAACAAAATTGTATATTCATTTCATATGCTCAGATGAGATTATTGAGTTTTGACGACACCAAACGCATAACCGCCAACGAGTGTGTCAACCTGAAGTACTTTGAAGATCTTCATGACCCTTCGGATGAGCCGGTTTGATATCAACATCTGCATATGAAATACAACATTTCATGAATTCCACGCTCGAAACATAGACTCCTAGAGTTCTGATATCTCAATTCATATGCCAGGACTCGACACCATGCACCGCAGAGATGAGTTTCGACAACAAAAGCAAGTATTTTGCCAAATTTTTATTTATTCCTTCCCATCCCCTTTAGTTTCCAATTTTCATTTTGCAATCTATTAATATCTGTTGTCTATTGTGCAGGAATGACGGCCAAACAGCTGCAAGATTTGATATTTGCCGAAGCAAGGCTCTATACTGGCCCAAGTCAAGCTGGCCCAATCTAATTGAGTTTATGGTACTCTTCTGTGCGTCACCAAACCGGGAGTTGAGGGTGGGAAATGTTGAGGGAGAGATTGAAGATGGTTTGATGTGAGGATGGTTTGATGTCTAGAACTGAAGAGCCTTACTTTACGGAATATCTGCTTCGCAACATAGTGATTGAGGATGTGTTTGATTGCATACACAAGTATTTGATTGATGGTGTGTGCTTGCCCGCAGTAGTGAGAGCCATTGCTGCATGAGCAGAGGGATTGAGGATGTTGATGGAGCAAGAGATTGAGGGGGTGGTCGGGGGTTGTTGTGGGAAAGGTTAACAGGACCACCAAGAATAGTGTTTTACGGGTTTACTTGAACAAGTTGAGTCATACACGAGCAGTGTTTTGTCTGCGCAAAGTGTACTGCCTTCTCTACAATTGCAGCCATCAATATTTCTTCTTTCTCAGGTCTTTGACCAAATCCATTGCTGCCTTCTCTGGTCGCCTTTGCAAGGCCCTGCAGTGCCACCCGACAAGGAACCAGAGAGAGGGAGGGAGGTATGCCATTTGATGAGTAAAAAGGAGAAAGCATGGAAATGGGAGATGCAGACACACGAACGCATGGGCACATAAATACTGGCGTGCAGATTCCGATACAAGATAAACGCACCATCACAGACACAAACACACATGCAGACATAGACACAGACAAAGACACGCAAGCAGACACACAGACAGAAGCAGAAAGAGCGAGAGAGATGAAACACAACGCACCCAACAATGGTGTGGCGGTCGATAAGGGATTTATCACTGTGCTCGGGAGTAGTGCGGTCATAGTAGAGCTCGATCAGCCGGTCGGTGTCCTCAGACAAGAGATTGTTGGCTAGCATTTCCAGCCTTCCAGTCTTTGCTGCCACCTATGACAGTAGGCATGACGTGAATTCACATTACACATAATCACACGCATCACCTCATTCTTGAAGTTCATGGGATAACATATAACCTGCGGCATTGCTACAGCAGTGGTGTGGCTGAACAGCACCCCCACGACACTCGACGAGCAGCAGCAGCAGAAGCAGTACAGCAGCAGGAGCAGAAGCAGAGGGCAGCAGAGGGCAGAAGAAGCAGCAGGCTGACCCGTTCTTCGTCGAGGCCATTCACGTTGCCCTCATCATCGCGCTGCACAAAGTACTTTTTGAGCGCGATCAAATCTTGCACGACCAACTGCGCATCCTCAGGTCCCATCCTCCTGCAGCACGAAATCAGCGTGAGAAACTGCGACACGCACTACTGGCGGGAAGTTCTACATCTAGATGTACAGCAAACCACATAGCAAATCCTGCAATAAGGCACACGACGAACCGATCGATAGCACCCATTGGCTCGCCGACCAGACACCATTCTACGGCCTGCACAACCGCTTCACACACGCGCTCAAGCAGCGCCCACAAGAGGTCCGACGTGCCCGAAATAGACTCACACGACATAATCTCGGCCGACACTTCGGCAAGACGTAGGTCGAGCGCCATGCCTTCTTGCACCAATGCGGAAAGAGGACTAGCATAAGGGGTTGGGTAGTAGAGTCTCGCCACGAAGTCTTCGCGCAGATCGAAAAATACGATTTTTGTGGCGATGTACTCAATAAGCTGAGCTTGCCCGTGGTGCAACACCTGCGTGTGAATGTGTGTGTGTGTTTGTGTATGTGTGTGTGTGTGTGTGTTTGTGTGTGTGATCGTGTGTGTGTGTGTGTGTATGTGTGTGTGTACGTGCGTACGAGTCTAAGTGTGAGAGTATGTGTGTGCGCGTTTGCGTGCGAGCGCATGCGTGTTTTTTGTTTGTGCGCTCAGAAACACAATTCAGTGCGTGCGGCACCTCCCGTCATTATCCATGTACACCCTGCAGGATGAAAGACAAAGCAAAATGGGCAAACCAACACACCATCTGACTGGTGACTAAGATTTCACCAAGTTTGTTCTCCTCCAAATGGCGCGCCTCCGCGGCAGCAGAACCAGAATCCTCACAACCAAAACGACGATCGAGCTCCGTCTCCCACAGCTTATGCACGTCCTCTTCTAGAGACTGCACTTGCAATGCGCCCCACTTCAGATTCTTGAGCCGAACACAGAGCTCGCACAAACTGTGCTCCATCAGCCTCTCATCCTTCGCAGGCAGCCACTGCACGGGATCTGCAGGCGGTGCCTGAGGCCCCGGTGTGGATTTGCCGCCCATGAAATTCACCATTTTCTTTTCCATCGAATCGATGGCCTCTCCGGACGAGTGCACAGCTTTGCCTGTTATTCATCCAACCGATAAGTCACGCCACACATTTCAATGCGCCATGCCACACATCTGAACCAGTCATGACACACGCACGAGGGCACAGCTTTACCTGTCATTTGACCAGCCTTATCCAGAATCGCTATAGGAGACGCGCCCGACTTGCTCTCCTCCACCAGCGGCGATTTGTTGGACGATGCCGAAAAGACGTTGAGGCTGCGCTGCATTTTCTGCTTCATTGTGTCCTCCTGACCCTTTGGAGCACGCGTGAGTTCCTTGCGTTCGCGAGCAGCTTGGCGGCCCTCCTGCGTGAAAAGCTCTTGCATTTGGCCCGTCATTTTGTCGAGAGCGTCTTTTTTGAGCTGGAACTGAGGGATGAGACCGGCGGGGTCCATACGGAAGGGCTTGTCTTTGTAGTGCTGCGTCATGATTTCGTTGCAGTATTTCATCACAAACAAGTCAACCTGCGAGATGCAGTTGAGTACGTCATCGCGCGACAGCGGTAAGCCGAGACCAAAGAGCTGCGGCACTGTTTCGTGGAACATGTGGAACAGATCCACCACTGAGGAACTGACCCCGCTGTCTTGCAGCGTGGCCCACTTCTGAGTCTTTTCGAGCTCGATGCAATTGGCAAGCACTTCCGCATATCTACTCGCCTGATCATCCATCCAGCTCTGCACGCAGCGATCAAAGAGCTTGCTTAGCCCCGCCAGTGTTGTCAGCGCCTCTACCGCCTCTTCCTTGCAATCTTCTGGCACCAGCCGGCCGATGATGTTTTGGAGTGCAGATAGGGCGCGCCAGAGCCGCACGGCGTCGCCGCTGAGCGTGCGGAAAGACTGCACTGAATCCTCGACAGACTGTTTGCAGCAGATAATGTACTCGAGCACAGCGATGCCGGCGGCCCGCGGCACCATCGAAATATAGCCAGGCGCGAAGTAGAGGGCCTCCACCTCGACTTCCTCGGCCAAATTCGTGACGGCGTCGATGCAGCCCTCGACATTCACCGTGCCATCAGGCCGCGCCTGTGCGTCAACAATGGCAGAGAAGCGTGCACGAACCGACGCTTTCAGACACGTGCACACTTCCTCTTCCGACGAGAGCGCCGACGCAGGAGCGCCATTAGCGCTCTTCAGCAGTGCGTGCGCCATGACAAATACCTGAACCGCGACCGGAATCTCGTCGATCGGATTAATGAAATACGAGTGCGCATCCGACAAGAGCACACGCAATGATGATAACACCTCCTCCAGCGACGCAACCTTATACCAAGCCAGCCCCTGCTCACGGCGGGGGGGGATATAGCCCCCGCTGCGAGATTTGGAGGTGTTGAATGCACTATCGGGTAGTGTTTGCATACGTTCTAGATGCTGCTGCGCCAGCAAGAGGGTATCCAAGTCGCGAGAATGCAAATACATGCGCAGACACGTGACAGCGAGGGCAGCAACTTCGACACCTTCAGACATGTCTGTAGCCTCGCGCACAGTGCGCAACAGACCAACGACGTCGTCACGGTTGGTGATAGGGCAGGCAGACTCGTCAAAACATCCCGTTGCCATGAGATATTCGAGCATGTGCACGCTAAGCGGACCGTACGAGTCGACCCACGGAAAGCGCTGGCGCACGGCTGCAAGATGATGCTCCAAGCGCACAAGCACCACCGAGTAGTTGTCCTCGCAGTATGTATTCCACAACTCAGGCGATGGCGCCGACGTGTTTGCGGCCTCCTCGGCGATTCGCACCATCATCTGCATCAGCTGCAAAGTCGAATAGTCACGAACCTCGCCCTTCACCTTCCACCGATCTTCACTCCCAGCCCCCGCCTCATCCTCCAACCCCCCACTTCCACACCCACCCCCCCCACCTCCGCCGA
>Ga0335398_10008746_pt1 | contig 11907 bp, 10 predicted proteins | sample BON03_FD_205742 | JGI IMG/M metagenome (GOLD analysis project Ga0335398, IMG submission 205742) | Freshwater microbial communities from Lake Bonney liftoff mats and glacier meltwater in Antarctica - BON-03 (spades assembly) (version 2) | ecosystem: Environmental > Aquatic > Freshwater > Ice >...
CCCCCCCGATACTGCAATCCATGTATAGATCGTATATCTATTTATCTATCTCAGATGTATACATAGAGATCTGGCACACCTTGAAGAAGGGGTGATCATATATTTCTTGGACACCTCTCACCCCGCAGCCGCAGCGATGTCCCCTGTCCCGATCCAGCAAGCGGAGAGCGAGGTCCACGGCGTCGGGCTGAATGTAGCCCGGAAGCGTGACGTCCTGTGAATACAAGAACGGGTGGCCATCGTGAATACCTATAGTCAACTGGCCCTATTGAACACGGTCCACGGCGTCGGGCTGAATGTATCCCGGAAGCGTGACGTCCTGTGAATGCAAGAACGGGCGGCCATCGTGAATACCTATAGTGAATGTACCCCGGAACCGTGACGTCCTGTGAATACAACAACGGTTGACCATCGTGAATACCTATAGTCAACCGGCCCTATTTGACGAAATATCTTAGATCGGGGGGATGCATGTACCATGGAAGCGATACGTCCTGTAAAAGGAGGAACAGGTCACATACACAAACACACAATAAGAACAACACAACACACGACACGACAAGAACAACACCACAATACCACAGCACACGACACGACAAGAAAAACACCACAAGCGACCTCACGAAGAACTACCCCCCCGCACTTTACGATCCGATACGTCCTGTGAATGAAAGAACGGGTGACCATCGTGAACACCTATAGTCATCCGGCCCTAGTGGACAACAGATCTCAGGTTAACCTCGGAAGCGCTATTGTGAATCGAATCATTGGTGTAAGAAGAGAAACATGCCACACACACAAACACACGACCAGAACAACACCACAAACGACCACGCGAAGAACAACATCACAACACCACAACGCACGACACGACCAGAACAACAACACACACGACTACACAAAGAACTACCCCCCCGCACTTAACAACGATCCGATACGTCCTGTGAATACAAGAACGGGTGACCATCGTGAATACCTATAGTCAACCGGCCCTATTGGACAACAGTTCTCAGATCGGCAGTGCTATGGGCAGGCGCAAATACAAGCAGCTGGAATCGTACGACGAGTGGCTTCGAGGCGGGGGTCGACTCTGGCCCTATCCCTTCGACGACCACGACCGTTTTCTCACTGAGAATGATGACGCCGCCGCTGACGCTTACGACAGCGATGCAGATTGCTGCCGCTTACGGCGGCGACGAGCTTTGAGCACAGGGGGCCACAGTGCCTCCTGATCCTTACTCGCCCGACTAGCCCCCCTCTAGATCAGTTCCCTTTGCGTGTGTGCATGTGTCCCCTTCATATTATAAACCGTCTGTGAATCGAATCATTAGTGGGAAGAGATTTCGCCTCGGGTTAATTTTCTTCGAAAGCGTGATCTCCTGTTCAAAAAATGATGATACTCCAGGTCTCCTGGCCCAGTGGCATGCGAGTTCAAAGAATGCATTGCGATTCCCTGTTCTGCAGATAGGTTTACGGCGTCTCTACCCCTTCTACGCGTTCTTCAACTGGCTCTACACTTCAGTACACTACCTTGCCTCTTATTTGGTTCTCGCATGCCCACTTGGCCTGCTGCCCTGGCTTCTGCCTGCCCGCACCCCTCGTTATTTGTCTCCGATGTCTCCACCGCGCGGCGCGCTTGTCGTGCTGCCTAGGCCAGTGTTAGTGCTTCTATAATTCAATTTGTTTTAAAAAATGATGTGAATAGATGTAGAGTAAACGCTCCCCGGAATAAAATATCTCTGGTCAGAAGCACTGCTGTGAATATAATAGTTGGTGTGAACGATGTTTCTTGTGCATCAGTGGATGGAGAGGTCGTGGGCCTCGGGCTGCATACACGCGGGAATCGTCACACACACACATACATATATATATACATACACACATACACATATATATATATATATATATATATATATATATATATATATATATATATATATATATATATATATATGCATACATATATATGTATAGATATCTCGAGTTGACCTGCGGAAGCGTCACACTCACAGGTACACAACTGTCTGCTATCTAAATGCTACACAGGTGTAAACAGGCACCCTGGTCTTGGTGAGCTCCTCGCTTTCTTTCCGCGCCCCTCCTCGAAAAAGGTTGGTGTTAGGCTTCCGGTGGTGTTAGGAGACCGATAGTGTACTAGACCAAATGTTGGTCGCCGTCAGCATTTCGATGATCAGAATCCCAACGTTCCACCAATCTGCTATCTAAATGCTGTACAGTTGTAAATAGTCAGCTTGGTCTTGGTCAGCTCCTCGCTTTCCTTCCGCGTCCCTCCTCAAATGTTCTGAGAACGATAGTGTAAGAAAAACAAAATTTGGGTCGCCGTCAGTATCTCAGGATCAAAATCCCTCGCTCCACCAGTCTGCTATCTCGGGTTAATACAAAGGGGACACGAGCATACACGCACAGGGATCTAATCCACGAGTGGTTTTGGGACGGGGAGCTCCCTGAAATATATCTAGATGCTTGGGGGGGGGAGTCGAAGCCGCGACCCTAGTGGATACACAGGTTAAAAAAAAAAAAATGTCACCTTCGTCTTGGTGAGCTCCTCGCTCTCCTTCCGCGTCTCTCCTCGAAAGGGGTTGGTCGCCGTCAGCATCTCAATGATCAAAATCCCAACGATCCACCAGTCTCCCATCTAATTGCTTTATATTGCGCGTGCGCCAGTGTTAGGGCTTTGTATCTTTGTTTCTGTGAATAGAGGCGGCCATAGGGTCACGGCGTCGACTCCCCCCCCCAAGCACCTAGATATATCCAAGGGAGCTCCCCTTAGGCTCCCAAAGCCACTCTCGGATCAGTTCCTTCCGAGTGTGTGCTCGTGTCCCCTTTGTATATAAACGGTCTGTGAATAGTCACCTTCGTCTTGGTGAGCTCCTCGCTTTCCTTCCACGTCTCTCCTCGGAAGGGGTTGGTCGCCGTCAGCATCTCGATGATCAGAATCCCAACGTTCCAGCAATTTGCTATCTAAATGATACACAGGTGCAAATAGTCACCTTGGTCTTAGTGAGCTCCTCGCTTTCCTTGCGCGTCTCTCCTCGGAAGGGGTTGGTCGCCGTCAGCATCTCGATGATCAGAATCCCAACGTTCCACCAATCCGCTTCCTTGCCGTAATCGCGATCGTAGACTTCGGGCGCACGGTAGCCATGTGTGCCGGTGATGGTCATCCGGCGCTTGCTCCTGATGTAAAAGATCAACAGGTGACACACACACATAGACACACCGACAGAGAACAACACCCCCGACACCGACACACACACACACGACAAGAACAACACCCAAAACCCGCAAACGAACACCCCACACAAACACTTAACAACGCTCGAAGGGCAGGTAAGGTACAGTCAAACACCACCAGCTACCAGCAACAATAGCAATGATAAGGGGGGCGTTACAGTCGCGCTCATACACTTCGGGCGCCCGGTAGCCATGCGTGCCGGTGATCGTCATCCGGCGCTTGCTCCTGAGTAGGGTGAGGTACATGTCTGTGTGTGTTCTGTGTGGGTCACCTGTGTGGCCCTCCCCTACGGTGGTGTGTTCCTCTGCGAAGTCATCCCCTCTGTGTGGGTCCCCTGTGGGTGGAGTCCTCCCCTGTCGTGTTTCCACTTCCCGTGGCATCTGTTCCTTGTCTTGCCTCTCCCTCGCGCTCACGCTCTCGCAGTGTGCAGTCAAACACCACCAGCTACCAGCAACAATAGCGATGAGAAGGGGGACGTTACAGTCGCGCGCATACACTTCGGGCGCCCGGTAGCCATGCGTGCCCGTGATCGTCATCCGGCGCTTGCTCCTGAGGAGGGTAAGGTATAGTCAAATATTAGTAGCTATTTGTAATAATAGTAATGATGCGGGATACATTATAGTTGTTTTGTTGATTTTGGGTGTTTGATAGTTAACCCTTGTTCCTAGGGAGGGTGAGCGGTGCTGGCCTGTGCGTACGACATTCAAACACCACTAGCCACTAGCAACAAGACTCTACGCATGTACGCATGCTTGCATGTATGTAAGCATGCATGCATGCATTAATATATTGGGTGAACCTGATGTTAATTATGATTAACATTTGAGAGCACACATTGGGGGTCCGCTCTGTGAAGTTTTGTCACTGGAAGCTGTGGCGCCATTGCTCGTGTGCATGCATGCATTCATGTATCGGGTGAACCTGATGCTAATTATGGTTAGCATTTGAGAGCACAGAAAGCTACGCAGTAGTTTATATAACCCCTTGGCAGAAACAAAGAAACAAAGCCCTAACACTGGTGCACACGCACACAATACACTACACAAGGAACTAGAGCACACATTGGGGGTCCGCTCTTTGCCGTTTTGTCACTGGAAGCCGTGGCGATATTACTCGTGTGCATGCATGCCTGCATGCATCGGGTGAACCCGATGCTAATTATGATGAGCAAATGAGAGCACAGAAACAAAGAAACAAAGCCCTACCACTGGCGCACGCGCAAACAACACACTACACAAGGAACTAGAGCACACATTGGGGGTCCGCTCTTTGCCGTTTTTTCACTGGAAGCCGTGGGGCCATTGCTCGTGATGCCGCCGTTCTCGGCGATGCCGCGCGCAGCGCCCATGTCGGCGAGCTTGACGTAGCCGTCCAGGGTGAGGAGCACGTTGTCCGGCTGTGGAAGGCAGGAGTGGTATAGGATGAGTAGAGCACAAACCTTAATCATAATTAGTATTTGTTTGTGTATGACTATCATTAAGGATGATGATGATAAGTTTACCCCTACGAAACACCTAACGATGATAAGTTTACCCCTACGAAACACCTAACACCCCCTCCCCACCACAGCAGCAGCCGACCCGCAGCGGCTCACACCGCAACGGAGACACCCCTGTTGCACCAAAGAAAAGGGTAGGGCCCGTAGACATCAAATTCTTATTATACAGTAGGTAGAGGATGACTGGGTTGTCGGCGAGCTCGACGTATCCGTCCAAGGTGAGCAGCAAGTTGTCCGGCTATGGGAGGGAGGACGGTTACAGGGTGAGTGATGTACCATAACAACTACAATGATGATTAGTGTTTTCACGGGCCAACCCTTGCTACGGGATCCCTGGGCTGTCGGCGAGCTTGACGTATCCGTCCAGGGTGAGGAGCACGTTGTCGGGCTATAGGAGGCAGGAATGTGATAGGATGAGTAGAGCACAATACGAATACTAATTCGTCATATTCTTATCATACAGTAGGTTCGGGGATGACTGAGCTTTCGGCGATCTTAACTTATTCGTCCAGGGTGAGGAGCACGCTGTCCGGCTATGGGAGGGAGGACAGTTGGGATGAGTAGAGCACACTAACAATCAGAATTACAATACGAAAAACCATTATCATGGGGTAACTCATTACTACAAGGTGACTGGGTTATCGGCAACCTGGACATATCCAGCCAGGGTGAGCAGCAAGTTGTCTGACCATGGGAGGGAGGACGGTTACAGGATGAGTAGAGCACACTTATCCTCAAAATCACAATACAGAAAAAAACGTTATTATCGGGTTAACCCGTTGCTAGATGGTGAGTGGGTTGTAGACAAGCTTGACAGATCCATCCAGAGTGAGGAGCACGTTGTCCGGCTGTGGTTGGCAGGGCGCTTGCGGGTTCAGTAGAGTACAATAACAATCACAGCTACAATGATAATTAGTACTATCATTTGTTAACCCGTTGCTAGATGGTGAGTGGGTTGTAGACAAGCTTGACAGATCCATCCAGAGTGAGGAGCACGTTGTCCGGCTGTGGTTGGCAGGGCGATTATAGGGTGAGTAGGGTACAATGCGTATGTTATTTGTACTGGAGTTACTATTATTACCCTCATATTATTATTATAGAGCAGGTCAGGGGGATGATTAGGCTTCCGGCGAGCTTGACGTATCCGTCCAGGGTGAGGAGCACGTTGTCCGGCTCTAGGAGGCAGGAATGTGATAGGATGAGCAGAGCACAATACGAATACCAATTCGTCATATTCTTATCATACAGTAGGTTCGGGGATGATTGAGCTTTCGGCTATCTTAACTTATTCGTCCAGGGTGAGGAGCACGTTGTCCGGCTATGGGAGGGAGGACAGTTAGGATGAGTAGAGCACACTAACAATCAGAATTACAATACAAAAAACCTTTATCATGGGGTAACTCGTTACTACAAGGTGACTGGGTTATCGGCAACCTGGACATATCCAGCCAGTGTTAGGAGCACGATGTCCGGCTATGGGAGGGAAGACGGATATAGGGTGAGTAGAGACAATAACAACCACAGCTACAATGATAATTAGTACTACCATCGGGCTAACCCGTTGCTACGGGGTGAGTGGGTTGTAGGCAAGCTGAACAGATCCATCCAGTGTTAGGAGCACGTTGTCCGGCTGTGGTTGGCATGGCGATTATAGGGTGAGTAGGGTACAATGCGTATGTTATTTGTACTGGAATTACTATTATTACCCTCATATTATTATTAAGAAAAGGTCAGAGGGATGATTAGGCTTCCGGCGATTTTCACGTATCCATCCAGGGTGAGGAGCACGTTGTCTGGCTATGGGAGGGAGGAATGGTATAGGATGAGTAGAGCACAGTTCGAATACTAATTCGTGTTTGAATGCGTATTACTATCATTATCCTCATATAGTATACAGTAGGTTAGGGGGTAAACCCGAGTAGAGAATGTCGAGCTCGTGCAGGTGGTGCGTGGCCAGTACCATCCGCACCGTCTATAGATATAGATATCTGGACATTTATAGATGAATACAGACAGACAGAGAGCGAATACAGACAAACGGAGAGCGATCACTAAAAATGTATGTTGTACACATCACCTTGAGGTCGCGGTAGAGGATGCCGAGTTCGTGCGTATGCGACGAGCACCATCTTGGCCGCCTAAAAGACGATATATAGATGTCTGGATACGCATATATATATATATATATAGATATATACAGATAGAGCGCGGGATATGTATGTTACATATGGACGTTTACGACGTGGTAGAGAATGGAGTTCGTGCAGGTGGTGCGTGGCGAGCAGAATCTGCGCTGTCTAGAAGAAGAGATATGGCTATCTATAAACTTATATATGTATACAGACGTGTATAGATAGAGCAAGGAATGCGTATGTCATATATATGCACCTTGAGGTCGCGGTAGAGGATGCCGAGCTCGTGCAGATGGTGCGTGGCAAGCAGAATATGCGCCGTCTAGAAGACAAGATATGGATATATAGATACTTATAGATGTATACAGATAGATACAGATAGAGCGCGGGAGATATATGTTACATATGTACGTTTAAGTCGCGGTAGAGAATTGAGTTCGTGCAGGTGGTGCGTGGCCAGTACGATCTGCGCCGTCCGTAAGAAAAGATATAGATATCTGGATACTCGAGGCCCCGCGTTCGATAATAAATGCTGATCCCTGTGAACTGATAGGTAATCCATATCCGTACCGCCGCCAAAAATTAGTATCCTAACAGGCAGGCTAGTACCAACGTAGGCTCTCCGGTAATCATAGGTGCTAGGGGTAGCGGTATCAACCAGAGTGAAACCCATGGATGAATACAGACGTGTAGAGATAGAGCGCGGAATATGTATGTCATATATATGCACCTTGAGGTCTCGGTAGAGGATGCCGAGCTCGTGAAGATTGTGCGTGGCCAGTACGATATGCACCGCGTAGAAAACAAGATATGGCTATATAGATACGGATACAGACGGTTCATATACACAGTGGAGACGAGCACACATGCACAGGGAACTGATCCGAGAGTGGCTTTGGGAGCCTAAGGGGAGCTCCCTTGAATATATCTAGGTGCTTGGGGGGGGAGTCGACGCCGCGACCCTAGTGGCCGCATGTAAAATGGTATACACAGATAGAGCGCGGGATATGTATGTCATATATATGCACCTTGAGATCGCGGTAGAGGATGCCCAGCTCGTGCAGGTGGTGCGTGGCCAGTACGATCTGGGCCGCGTAGAAAACAGCCCGTGGGTGCGTGTAGGGCCCGCGCATCAAATCCGAATACCTAGGGGAGGGGTGGAAGGGGTGGGGGACTGAGTGTCTCTACTTACATATACCGAAAGGGGGGTTAGATCTCTGTATTCAACTCAAATTTTCTTCTAATTTGACTCAATAGAAAACAGCCTGTGGGTGCGTGTAGGGCCCACGCATTAAATCCGAATACCTAGGGGAGGGGTGGGAGAGTTAGTACTTCCACCTACATATACCGGAGGGAGGATCCGATCTTTGTATCTAAACTGGAGTTATTCCAATCTGGTTCAGTAGAAAACAGCCCGTGGAGTGTTGGTTTCGCGCAATAAATACGAATACCTACGGGGAGGGGTGGGGGGGGTGGGGGACTGAGTGCCTCTACTTACATATACCGAAGGGTGGGGTTAGATCTCTGTCTCTAAACCAGAGTTTGTTCTAATTTGAGTCAGTAGAAAACAGCCCGTGGGTGCGTGTAGGGCCCGCGCATCAAATCCAAATACCTAGGGGAGGGGTGGAAGGGGTGGGGGACTGAGTGTCTCTACCTACATATACCGAAGGGGGGGGGGTAGATATCCGTATCTAACTCAAATTTTGTTCTAACTTGACTCAATAGAAAACAGCCCGTGGGTGCGTGTACGACCCGCGCATCAAATCTGAATACCTAGGGGAGGGGTGGGGGAGTTAGTACCTCTATCTACCTATACCGGAGGTGGGTGTCACATCTCTGTATCTAACTCAAAGTTTATTCTAATTTGAATCAGTCAAAAACAGCCCGTGGAGTGTAGGGTACGCGAATCAGGTCAGTTTACCTACGGGTGGATGGGGTGGGGTGGGTGGCTGGGTGGGGGGCTGTTTAGCTATATCGGAGGAAGGATCCGATCTTAGTATCTAAGCCCGAGAGTTGCTACACATGCAGGCTGGGGGGGGGGGGTTAATGTTGTATAACAACCAGCCCTTACATGTTGCTGCCTGTAATGCAGTCCACGAAGCAGATAGCATCCATAGTCTGCGAGCCCACCTCTCTTTCTTTTGGCTGGTAGAACAGTGCTATATACAGTTATATAACTACATACGAGGTAGGGATATAGTCGGCCCTTACATGTTGCCGCCTGCGATGTAATCCAGCACGAAGCAGATAGCGGGTTAACTATAACCCGAACCCTAACCCCAACCATACGCCTAACGACGACGCCAGGTTCCCCCCCGCAGTGAGTCTAAAAACGTCTCAATTAAAGCTAGGTAACACGTACATTCGCCGCCCGCGATGTAGCCCAGCACAAAGCCGACAGCATCCGTAGCCTGCGAGTCTGCCTCTCTTTCTTTTTGCTGGCAGAACAGTGCTATATACAGTTATATAACTACATACGAGATAGGGGTGTAGTCGACCCTTGCATGTTGCTACCTGCAATGAAGTCCAGCACGAAGCAGATAGAATCTTAGCCTGGGAGCCTGCCACTCTTTCTTTTAGCTGGCAGAACAGTGCTATATACAGCTATGTAACTCCATACGAGGTGGGGGTGTAGTCGGCTTTTGCATGCTGCTACCTGCAATGTAGTCTAGCACGAAGCAGAGAGAGTCCTTGGTCTGTTAACCAAAACTACAATCTTAACCTGAACTCCAACGACAGAGCACGTGTTTCCCCGCAGTATATCATACAGCTCATGCCCAACTGAATACAATTGTTGACCTTACATGTTGCCGCCTGCGATGTAATCCAGCAAAAAGCAGAGGTAGTGCTTGGGCTACTACACCCCCTCCAATCCTAACCACAAGTATAAACCTAACGACGAAGCAAAGTTTCCCCCCGCAGTGCGTCTAAAAACGTCTCAATTAAAGCTAGGTAACACGTACATGTTGCCACCCGCGATGTTATCCAGCACAAATCCGACAGCATCCTTAGCCTGGGAGCCTGCCACTCTTTCTTTTGACTGGCAGAACAGTGCTATATACAGTTATATATCTATATACGAGGTAGGGGGATAGTCGGCCGTTGCTTTTGCTACCTGCAATAAAGTCCAGCACGAAGCAGATAGCATCCTTAGTCCGCGAGCCTGCCTCTCTTTCTTTTGGCTGGCAGAACAGTGCTATCTACAGTTATACAACTACATACGAGGTAGGGGTGTAGTCGGCCCTTGCATTTTGTTACCTGTAATGTAGTCTAGTACGAAGCAGATAGCGGGTTAACCATGACCCCAACCCCAACCCCAACCATAAGGCCTAACGACGAAGCACAGTTTCGCCGCAGTGAGTCTAAAAACGTCTCAATTTAAGCGAGGTAACACGTACATGTTGCCGCCTGATATATAATCCAGCACGAAGCAGAGCCGGCTCTTCATCTGCTAACCATAACCTCAACCCAAACCACAACCATAAGGCCTAACGACGAAGCAAATTTTTCCCTCGCAGTGAGTCTGCTCACGTCTCAATAAAAAGAGATAACACGTACATGTTGCCGCCTGCGATGTAATCCAGCACGAAGCAGAGGTGGTCCTTGGTCTGTTAACCAAAACTACAATCTTAACCTGAACTCCAACGACGGAGCACGTGTTTCCCCGCAGTAAATCATACAGCTCATGCCCAACTGAATACAATTGTTGACCTTACATGTTGCCGCCTGCGATGTAATCCAGCAAAAAGCAGAGGTAGTGCTTGGGCTACTACCCCCCCTCCAATCCTAACCATAAGTATAAACCTAACGACGAAGCAAAGTTTTCCCCCGCAGCGCGTCTACAAACGTCTCAATTTAAGAGAGGTTACACGTACATGTTGACGCCTTTGATGTAATCCAGCACGAAGCAGAGCCGGGTTTGCATCTTCTAACCATAACCCCAACCCTAACTCCAACCATACGCCTAACGACGAAGCCAGGTTCCCCCCCCGCAGTGCGTCTAAAAACGTCTCAATTTAAGAGAGGTTACACGTACATGTTGCCGCATTCGATGCAATTCAGAACGAAGCAGAGCCGGCTCTCCATCTTCTAACCATAACCCCAACCCTAAATCCAACCATAAGGCCTAACGACGAAGCCAGGTGTCCCCTCGCAGTGAGTCTGCATACGTCTCAATTAAAGAGAGGTAACACGTACATGTTGCCGCATTTGATATAATCCAGCACGAAGCAGAACAGGTTCTTCATCTTCTAACCATAACCCCAACCCTAACTCCAACCGTAAGCCTAACGACGAAGCCAGGTTTCCCCTCGCAGTGAGTCTGCACACGTCTCAATTTAAGCGAGGTAACACGTACATGTTGCCGCCTGCGATGTAATCCAGAACGAAGCAGAGGTGGTCCTTGGTCTGAAAGGCGAAGCGCAGGGGCACGATGAACGGGTGCTCCACGCACGCGAGAACCTATGCAGACGAGCAAGTAAGTCAGAGTAAACACGTCAATAAAAACACGCCTCCAGAGGCGTTCCCACGATAAACAAGAAGCAACCCACACGCACATATGCATATGTATATAGGCATATACAATTCAGAGAAACGCAGAGGCACGATGAACGGGTGCTCCACGCACGCGAGAACCTAAGCAGACGAAAGTAAGTCAGAGTAAACACGTCAATAAAGAGACGCCTCTAGAGGCGTGCATACGATGAACAAGAAGCGAACCACACACACACACACACACACACACATATATAGGCATATATAGATCAGAAAAGCGCAGAGGCACAATGAACGGGTGCGCCACGCACGCGAGAACCTAAACAGACGAGGAAAGTAAGTCAGAGTAAACACGTAAATCAAGAGACGCCTCCAGAGGCGTGCATAAGATGAACAAGAAGCGAACCACACACACACACACACACACACACACACACACACACACACACACACACACACGAAGGGCCACCCCCCTCACTCAACAACGATCGAAGGTGGTGACGGCGACGGAATGTTTCCCAGACACGAAA
>Ga0335398_10008747_pt1 | contig 11906 bp, 7 predicted proteins | sample BON03_FD_205742 | JGI IMG/M metagenome (GOLD analysis project Ga0335398, IMG submission 205742) | Freshwater microbial communities from Lake Bonney liftoff mats and glacier meltwater in Antarctica - BON-03 (spades assembly) (version 2) | ecosystem: Environmental > Aquatic > Freshwater > Ice >...
GGTTTGTATTAGCGATCGGTATTGTGGTGGATGATGCTATCGTGGTAGTGGAGGCGGTGCAGCAATACATAGATTCTAAGAAGATTTCTGCCAAAGAAGCCACACGCTTGGCGATGAAAGATATTACCGCTCCGGTAATTGCGATTGCATTGATTCTAGCGGCGGTATTTATTCCTGTAGGATTTATTCCAGGAATTGTCGGTAGAATGTACCAGCAGTTTGCGATTACGATTGCAATCTCAGTTTTAATATCTGCTTTTGTAGCCTTGAGTTTGACTCCGGCTTTATGTGTTCTTTTACTGAAGCCAACAAAAGTAGATGAAAATGGAAAAGGACTCAACAAGTTCTTCTATAAATTCAATGTGTGGTTTGAGCGCACGACCAGCAGCTATACCAATGGCGTGAGACATAGCATTAAAAAAGCCCCAATTGTCTTGATTTTGCTCGTGTTTATTTTCGCAGGAACATATGTTCTTTTTCAGACCAAGTCAACAGGTTTCTTGCCCACAGAAGATGAGGGAAGAATATATGTGACACTTCAGTTGCCTGAAGGAGCTGCAAGTAACCGAACACAAGCTGTGATGCAAAAAATCAACGGTATTCTGGCAGGAACTGAAGGAATCAAACACGTAACTGGTATCGGAGGATTGAACGTGATCAACTTCTCATACAAACCGAATGCAGCAACTTTCTTTGTGCAAATGGATCCTTGGGATGAGAGACAAGATCCTTCCCTCCAGCTTGGAGGAATAATGAGTACGCTTAACCAAAAGTTTACGGCGATTACCGAAGGGAATATTGTGGTAGTTCCGCCTCCGGCAATTCCTGGCTTGGGTAGCACAGGTGGATTTAGTTTTATGTTGGAGCAGCGATCTGCCACCGGTGATATTAAAAAATTAGAAGGAGTTGTGGGGGAGTTCCTTGCCGCAGTAAATCAACGTCCGGAAATCGCGGTGGCATACAGTTTCTTTACTGCCAAAACACCTGGCTACCATGTGACCGTAAATAGAGAAAAAGCCAAGAAATTGGGAGTTCCGCTGACCGAAATTTTCACGACCATGTCAAATTATATGGGGAGTTTGTATATCAATGACTTCACCAAATACGGCCGAAACTTCCGAGTAGTGGCACAAGCCGATACCGCTTACAGAGCTGGTATTGATGATTTGGAGCAATACTACGTGCAGAGCACAGGAGAAGAATCGGTACCGCTGAGTGCTTTGACAAGCTATGAAGTAGTTGAAAGTGCTCCGGTGATTTCTCACTATAACTTGTTCCGCTCCGCGGAAGTCAATGGTAAGGCAGCACCTGGTTTCAGTAGTGGACAAGCGCTGGCAGCTTTGGAGGAAGTGGCAGCAGAAGTATTGCCTGCCGGTTATGGCTATGATTTCTCCGGCTTGAGTAGGGAAGAACAGTCTTCTGGAAATGCGACAATTTTAATTTTTACGCTGGCAATTGTATTGGTTTCTTTGCTTTTGGCAGCCTTGTATGAAAGTTGGTCTGTACCATTCTCGGTCTTGCTGGCATTGCCATTGGGCGCATTTGGAGCGATTGTAGCATTGAAATTCCTTCCAGATTTGGATAATAATATCTATGCTCAGATTGGTCTAATTACCCTAATTGGTTTGGCTGCGAAAAATGCTATTCTGATCGTGGAATTTGCCAAAGATCGTGTAGATGTAGGCATGCCACTCATTGAGGCTACGCTGGAAGCAGTGAGCTTGAGACTTCGCCCGATTATGATGACTTCCATTTCCTTTATTTTCGGTGTGATTCCTTTGGCGCTTTCCAGTGGAGCTGGTGCCGTTGCGCGACAGACTATTGGTTTTACTGTGATTGGAGGGATGCTTTCCGCTACCTTCCTAGCAATCTTTTTTGTACCTGTTCTGTATGTGGTGATTACCAAAATCGCCTATGGCAAAAAGACATTAGCAAAACTGGAAGCCAATTACGACCCAAAAGCAGATGAGAATCAGTAAGTAACTTAAATAGATCTAAAATTAAAATACCCCTATCCAGCCCCGCGCTTGACGGGAGCGTTTTATTACGCAAATTAAAGGAATCATATTATTTTCTATCTGGCGAAATTGAGGCAAATAGCGGAACGAAGGATTTACCAAAACAATTAACTAGTGATATTCAGGGGATCTAAAATCCCTGGATCAAGGTTCGAGTTTACAGATTCTGAATAACTAGATCTTATAATCCAAGATTTATTTGTGGGTTTGGACTTCTTTTAGGAATGCTTGATTGGTAGCCTCAGTACCGCATCGAATGACTATCGGGATCAAACCTGAAGTAGGAAAAAGTAATTGGTTTTTTTGGCAAGATTGAGGATAAGCTAGAAATGGTGGTTAATCAAAACAATTAATTGTTGGTGGTTATGGGATTACAAACTTCTAGATCAAGCGCTGAGATGACAAATCCAGAAGAGCTGTGCGCTAGGAGCGAAAGAACTTTCATCCAAATATTTAAATAACCACAGATTCTATTTCTAAGAAGCTGTGATTATATCCGATTTCTATATACAATAACCCCGTGTTATCATCTTATACCTGACTAAGCTGCAGTGTTAAAACTGTTAGATTATGTCGATAATTTTAATCCATATTTTAAAACAAAGCAGGATTAATAAAAAGAAACTTAGAAAAAAATAAAAATTCTCAACAATACTTTCCATTTCGAAAAATAATAAATAGATAAATAGAATAAATTTTTGTCTTTTTAATTCTTTAAATATTTAAATTTAAAGAATATGGAAAAATATTTTCCTCTTACAATGATGGCTACAAGCGGAGTAAGTTTAAAATAGAATTATTAGCAATGCTTTCGTATAGAAATTGACGATCAAGAAATTAATGAAATAATATGCCATTCAACTAGAAGTTGCTGGTGGCTATAGATCCCTTTTTTCGAAATTGAACAGAATTAAGACATAAGGGGAATGGGCTAAACAGATTCAACCATTAAAATTGCTATTACTGATGCTAAGGCTATGAGAATTGTAGTGAATTTTTTAAAAACATCTATAATTTTGAAAGTCAAAAGTCTTTATAATTCTAAAAAATTGGGGGACTTAGAGTTTATGCGATCTAATTTATTCCAGATGTTGATTAAGTGACCGAGTGAAGTTTTAAATACCCTTACTTTTTTTATGAATTCGATTACGGAGCTGAGACATTTTATATGTGTATCCACAATTGTACCAGAAGCAAAGTAAGTTGTAAGAGGTGGTTAATGACAGTCGGTTGATTAGATAAATAAGTGACTTTTTTTTAGGTCAAAGCAAATAGTTTTGATTAAGAATAGCTTCAGTTTTATTCATCGGTTTCCAGATAAGGCTTCCTGCCTGTAATTTATTTAGTAACTAAGTTTTTCAACAAGAAATTATCAACCAAAGGGATGGAGATTCAAGGCATCATTGGCTTAAAAACAATAAATCTTTCCGATATAAATTTTGTCATTTCAAAACCAGTATAAAGAATGGTATGGTTATGGAAAATAGCAATTCACTTATCAGCACCTAGATGCTGTCTATGAAGTTTATTGCAGCCATCAAGAAAGGGTTGAGTCCTGCAGAACTGTAAAGATAATTGGGAATGAAGTGCTATGAGCCGGTTCTCGTAGTATACTATAAACTCAGGAGTAGAATCGGGGAAAGAGATGACTGCTACATACTGGAAGATATGGTCAAATATGGTGAAGCATTTGTAGGCAAGTCGACCAAGCCCAAAGTCAAAAATAATTTAAAAATAGGTCTAGGACGCCAGAATTAACCTAAAGTTGCACTAATGGCAGAGTTGACAAACTTAGAACATCCAGATACTGGAGCCGTTGAAACAACGGTAAAAGCATCAAATTGGTGAATGTAAATAGCTCGAATCTTAACCCGCGTAGGGTTTGGTCAAGGAATACATCGATAAAGATTTCGTTCTTCCAACAGGTAAGTGTACTACTTTCTTAGATTTGGATGACTGTATTGGTATTCATGTCAAAGAAATATCTAAAACTGAGGATAGAAAATTTTCAATCTCAAGTAGATCCGCAGTGCTATAAGTAACTTAAAGAAATACCTGCAAATCTGCTGAATGATAAATGAAGGACTGATGCTGCATGCTTTGGACAAGTTGTGTTTTAAGATCATCAGAAAACTTGTTGGTGTAAAAGTTTTTGACCAACTCACTGTTGCTTCAATTTATCTTCACCGGTATCCTTGATGCTAATTATATTATTTCAAATTGATTTCAGATTTTTCTAAAAATGCCTTTGATTGAAAAATCGTTTAAGTATCAAATATCACAGAAAAACCAATTAAAGCGGCCTATGAACTAAAAATATTTTTAATTAAAATTGCGATAATTTAATAAATGACTTTAATTATCAAAAAATAAGCTGGAGAAAATTGAAAATATTATTTTATATTTTCTAAAACCATATCAATTTATTACAATTGTGTCAAAAAAATATTATTATTATTGTTGTATTGATATTTTAATAAATAGAAAAAAACCATGCGGATCATGGTTTAATAAATGAAACCGCATGGTTAGATCATGTTACTTAGGCATGAGTACGGAATCAACCACATGGATGACACCATTTGATGCTTCAAGATCTGCTGCAGCAATTGTTGCAGCATCTACTTGTACACCATCACCAATAGTAATTGTTACTTCTTGACCGTTAACAGTTGCAGCTTTCTGTCCATTGGATAAATCTGTAGACATAACCTTACCAGCTACTACATGGTAAGTAAGAATGGCTGCTAATTTTTCTTTGTTCTCAGGCTTTAAAAGTTCCTCTAACGTACCTGCTGGTAGTTTTGCAAATGCTTCATTTGTTGGAGCAAAAACTGTAAACGGTCCTGGACCGCTAAGTGTATCTGCTAAACCTGCAGCTACAACGCCGGCTACTAATGTGCTAAAATCTCCATTTTCTGATGCAATCTCTACGATGTTTTTCATTTTAATATATATTTTGTTGTGTGTTGTTAGAACGGCAAGCGCCAAGTATTGTTCAGATAAATTTTAATAAAAAAATAGGATTAATGAAGACAGTGGGCCGATATTTTTAAAAGAATGAATTAATCTGAATTCTTAAGCAATTAACAAACTGTTTTTTAAAATATTGTGTCTAGTAAAAAGATGAGCTGTAAAGATCTTTTGATAATAATTCTATGTTACCTCGACTTACTTTAAAATCTGCTATTATTTTTTTCATCTGTCACAGAGGTAAGGAATGAAGGAAATGCAAAGGTCTTACGGAAAGACTATTCATAGGCTAAGAGTCTTGTGAATTCCATTATTTACAAAGCTAAGTTTAATTTGAAAATATCGATTTACGTAGTTTATTTGAAAAATTCGTCCTTCTCAAGGTAAGATATAAAGTAGTAACGGTACTTTCTTTTGTGATATTGGAATTAGTCGATATTAGTGATCAAAAAATCTTCTTAAAAAGAGCCTCTGTTAAAGTTAGTAGGCTACACTTGGTTCAAATAACTAATTGATTATATCTGAAGAGATGTGAAAAATACTAACTTTTAGGTATCACCAAAAATAATATCTTTCCCCAAAGTAACATGCGAAATAGTTCTAGGCAACTATTTTGATGATGAGTCGTTAAAAAATTAAGATTTAAATAATTGTAAAATACTCAATACTACAATTAGTTTTAGCGGCACTAGTTTAAACAATCTTGAAATTGTAAAACTAAAATAAATTTCATTTTTCTGATTTAGTTTATTTTTATCTTTTCCTCTTCCAAGAATTCAGTCAATAATAACTAAATATTCTAAAATAAGTAAAAATGAAAATTCAATTTAATACTGACAAAAATATTAGCGGCGATGAAAGGAGTGATCAGCACTTTACTTCTTTAATATTAAAATCTTTAGACCGGTTTCAATCCCTTGTTACAAGAGTAGAAGTTCATTTATCAGACGAAAATGCAGGAAAAAATGGGATAAATGAAATAAAATGTATTTTGGAAGCAAGAATCGAAGGCAAGCAGCCGATTGCAGTCTCCTCGCAAGCAGACACCATTGAATCAGCGTTTTCTACTGCACTGGACAAAATGAAAAGTTCTCTTGAAACTATCGTAGGGCGAATGCAAGACCATTAAAGTAAGATTGGTAAATGCAAATCAAACATTTGAGCAGATTAAGTTTTAGAGTTTTTAACAGATTAGAATAAAATTAAAATGTGTATCGGCAATTGCACTAGGAAAAGTCAAAAAGCTGCTTAACATGTGGTAAACACTAGCATTACCGATACTTCTTCCGATGGCTGGAACGTCATCGACCTGCCTCGCTGTTGCTTGTATTTCAGCCAGTTAAGTTAAGCAAAGAAAAGAGGTCACTGGTATCATTGAGGATAATGATAAAATTAATATATCATCAGAGTTAAATCATCAATATATCAGTGTTGTGTCAAACGGTCTATTGATTTTTAGGAAATGCTTCAATGAATTTCATGGGAATAATGAACACACATAAAGATTTTAATACTTGGATAAAGCACTGCTGTGTCAGCGTAACTGATATATGATAAAAACTAATCATTATGCTTAAAAATTTTATTTTTCGTTCAGTGAAGAAAACTTTCAGTAATATTGAGATCCTCAAGGCTAATAAAGAATAACAATGGCATGATAATTATTATAAACTTATTGTTGGCAAAATTTTTAGCCATTATCAAAAGGTCTTACTTAGTTAAATCATTGCAAAATTAAAGTCACACATGATCTTAATGGGTGACATACATGATAAGAATATTACGGCATGTATCTAAACAGTAAATTAGCTAACTAACAATGGGAAAAATACTATCCTAAAAAATCAGTTAGGAAGTTTAAGACAAAAATAGAGAAGTATTAGAATTTTCACTTTATCGAAACGTAACTTATTTCGTTCGTCATCCGATTAATATCTATACTGTCTGCTCACGCTGCCTCATGTAAGCCCAGTTAAGCAAGTCGGACTTTCTTCTTGACAAACTTTACAGCTATTTAATTCCATATGAATAACGAAAAAAGAATACCATGAAGCAAAGGAAATTTTTGAATGCTGAATTAGAAAATATCACAGGTAGGCTATGCTTTAAGAATGAATGAGAATAGTAAAGGATTATAGGTATTATCAATAAATTTTAAAGAAAAATATAATGGATAACTCAAGATTAAATTTACCTCCTGTTTTTGGAAAACTGGTTGCGTATTGGAAAATTATTGTTCCAGTATTGGCTTTATTAGCGATTTTGTGGTCATCAATTTTCCAGGTAAGTACTGAAGAAGTAGGAGTTATTACCCAATTTGGGAAATATGTACGACAGGTAGAGCCGGGATTAAATCTCAAAATTCCCTTTGTTGAAGATGTCTACAAAGTTCCTGTAGAAAGACAACAAAAACTAGAGTTTGGTTTTCGGACTTCCAGAGCGGGAGTCAATACTGAATACCGCGAATCATCCAGTACCAAAGATGAGTCGTTAATGCTTACCGGCGATCTCAATCTTGCAGAAGTGCAGTGGGTCGTACAATACAGGGTAGACAATGCTTTCAATAATCTGTTTGAAGTCAGAAATCCTGAAAGCACGCTTCGCACGCTCTCCGAGGCTGCCATGAGACAGATTGTAGGCGACCGAACTGTAAATGAAGTGCTGACTGTTGGCCGTACGGAAATAGGAAGTGAGGCCCAATTACTCATTCAAGAAATATGTCGGGAATATTTATTGGGTTTCAAAATAGAACAAGTGGTGCTTCAGGATGTCAATCCGCCGGAGCCGGTAAAAGCAGCTTTCAATGCTGTAAATGAGGCTCAGCAAGAAAAGGAAACGTTGATTAACCGAGCAAGGTCAGAATATAATAAAGTAATACCTAAAGCAAGGGGTCAAGCGGAAGAAACCATTCAACAAGCGGAAGGGTATGCTGCCGAGCGTGTAAATAACGCAGATGGGGAAGCTGCCAGATTTACGGCTTTGTATAATGAATATGTTAAGGCACCTGAGGTAACAAAAAAAAGGATTTATCTTGAAACATTGTCAACTGTAATACCCAAAATTGGAAATGTGGTCATCACAGACCAAGAAGGCAATAACGTATTGCCATTACTGCAAATGCAGCTGAACAATAAAACTGTAACTAATGAAAACTAAATCAATTTTAATTTCTATAGTAGTCCTTATTTTTCTGATAGGTGTAAGCAGTAGTGTTTTTATTGTACAGGAAAAAGACCAGGTGGTAATCACTCAGTTTGGAAAGCCAGTCGGTGAAGCCATTACTGAGGCCGGAATGTACTTTAAGGTACCTTTAATACAAGATGCTAATTATTTCGAAAAGCGTGTTTTGGAATGGAATGGTGACCCAAATCAGGTACCAACCAAGGACAAGAAGTTCATTTTTGTAGACACCTATGCACGTTGGCAGATTACAGATCCACTTCTATTTTTTAAACGTTTAACGAATGAACGGAATGCGCAATCCCGGATAGATGATATTCTCGATGGGGACACTAGGGATTTCATAGCAAGTAATGACATTGAAGAAGTCGTCCGATCCAGTAATAGAGTTCCTGAATCATCCAATTCTGAAGTTGGTGGTGATTCTTTGTCTAAGATTTATGTCGGTAGGGATAGCATCCAAAACATGATATTGGTATCGGCCAACAAGCAGACGATTGAGCTTGGAATCAAGCTCTTGGATTTTCGATTTAAGCGCATCAATTACGTGGAGGAAGTCCAGAAACAGGTTTATGAGCGAATGAAAAGTGAACGTTTCCGTATCGCTGACAAATTCCGCTCAGAAGGTCAGGGAGAAGCCTCACGTATTAACGGTGAGAAGGAACGGGAACTTAAAAATATACAATCCATTGCATTTAGGGATGCTGAGATGATTAAAGGTAAGGCAGATGCCACTGCTGCCTCGATTTATGCAAACGCTTATAATAGGTCTAGTCAATCGATAAGCCTTTATAGCTTTCTAAAATCGATGGATACATTTGAGAAAACTTTTGATGGAAAAACAACTATTTTCATTTCGACAGATAGCGAATTGTATCAATATCTTAAGAAAATGGATTAAGAATTTTAAAAAACAATACTAATTATGGATATTCTAAAAGAAGCAGAAGTATTTGAAAAAGCTAAAATGAGTAGCATGACTACCAGTGATAGGGTGACAGCCTCAAGAGAAGCGAAACGGCTTGTACTAGCAATTAATGAGATTTATAAGGAGACAAAAGATGCAACCTTAATGGATGCAATGAAGAGGTTAACCATCAAGAAAAAAAGAATTGATGTTAGACTGAAGGGACGACCTGCTTGATGAATCCGATAGCCTGGATTTTATAAACTTAAGTGCTATTCAGTGTTCAGTGATACTAATTAATATGTGTCCGCAATTGCAACAGTAGAAGATAAAAGTAAATAGTGTATGGTACAAATTAGTGTTCCCAGCACTCCGGTTACTCATAATGTGCTTGACTTGGAGGGCTTTACTGACAGTTAGCCAAAGAAAATAGTTATTGGCATAATTGCGTATAATCAAGCAATATTTTAAGAAGTGTTTTATTTCTTAATAGGTGCATCCGCAATTACATCTGTAGCCTAATTTTCTTAGGAATTCTAGCTGTATAGTTTTAGTTCACTCAAAAATAGATCTGAAGGATTGAAACAATTTATACTTATCCGCCGAGGCGGAACCCTCTGTCCCGATAGCAATCGGGACAGAGCTGTGGGGTAGTATTTATCTGCTTCCCTGGACTGCATACAGGGTTATGAATGGATTAGCTCCTTCAGAGCCACTTAAAGATGCGGTTTTGAATTCTTAATTAAAATCACGTTTCACCAAATTTTATACCGCTATAATCGCTTTACTGTTGCCATTGCGGATAACTATATTTATAAATTAGAAGTTACTGTCATCCGAGTAAATTATTTCCTGCTTGGTGGATCTGTTACAAAAAACTGGACAATATTTTAAGCTCAGTTTGAAATTGATTTCATTTCTCTCCTGTCGCGTGACACGTAACTTATCAGTTTGATTTTTGGAGGAAAATCCAAGCGACAATTCCGAGTTCTAGTTTTCTAAGCGGCCTTGGTTTTTGTTGTTTTCCCGAATTGATCGGATGTAAGGTAATTGAGATAGGAATGATTCCTTTTCACGGTGTATCAGATCGCTATAAGCTCAACTAGTTCAGCTCTGGCTTGGGCTAGATTCACATAGCCCGTATGATAAATTATTTCTGACTTGATGATTTTGAAGAAGCTTTCCGCAACTGCATTATCACAGCAGTTTCCTTTTCTGCTCATACTCTGGTCTACTTTATTTGCTTTGAGCTGCTCCTTGAATTCTTTACGTACGTACTGAATTCCACTATCTGAGTGGAAAGTTAGTTCAAATGGGTTTACAGAGCGGTTTCCAATGGTCATTTTGAAAGCGATATTTATCGTGCAAGATGGCCTCCATTGTCTCACTAATAGCCCATCCGATGATTCTCTGACCAAACAAATTCATGATGATAATAAGGTATAGCCACCCTTGAAGTGTGCTAACATAGGCAAGGTCCGATACCCACTTTTTACCAAGTTCCGATGCTGTGAAATCTCTGTCTAACAGGTTATCCGATGGAATACATGCATGGTTGGAATCTGTTGTCATCACTCTGAATTTGTGGCAGCTGATACTTTGGACTCCAAGTTGTTTTATCAGCTTGTCCACCCGAGGCCTTGATACTTGAAAACCACGATATCTCAGTTCCATGGTGAGCTTGGGGCTGCCCAGTCTTCCGTTACTCAATTGGTATAACTCGTTAATCTCTGCTTTTAGCCCTTCATTTTCACGGCTTAATCTAGAAGGTTTACGGTCTAGCCAGTCGTAATGGGTATTTCCGGATACTTCAAAAACCTGACACATCTCCTCAACAGCAAATTCTTTCTGGCGGTCTTTTACAAACCCGAATATTTGTTATCGCTCTTGGAGAAAATGCTTGCGGCCTTTTTCAGGATACGCAGCTCGGTCTGGGCATTTTTCAGGGCTTTCTTTAAGTCTATAATTTCGTTCTAATCAGGTCTTATAATAGGCGGTCCCTTAGCTGCAAAACTGGAATCTGCCAAAACTGAAAACCCTCTGCTCCAGCATCAAACCATCACTGAAGGAGTGTCCAAATCATGGCTAATATGCCTGAAAGATTTTCCGCTTTTGTATAGTTCAACAACCATCAATTTGAAGGCTTTGTAGTACGATCTTCTTTCGGTCTTGTTCGTAGTGTCTGAGTTAAAGGGCTTATTCTACTTTCTAATCAAATGCAGCAAGCTAATAATATCAAAATGTTTTGCGTCCGATAGCTGTACGGATTACGGTAAAGCTAGTATCCTGTGCATAGACCAAGAATTAAGATCCTCAAGTTGGGTAGAGTTTGCTCCATAAATTAGATTATTTTAATGCATATTCCTGAAATCTAATACTCATCTAGCAAAGGAGGGAAGCTTACAAATGTCTTCACAAGCTATTCTCATTTAACAGCAAAATACGGGATCATAATTTTTCAAATTAAATCGAATGGCTTGATTTTTAGACAATCGGTTAGTCTGGTATCGGTTTTGAACCAATTTGCTACAAAAACCAAAAGGTTATGGAAACTGCTATCATCGCTGCAATTATTATGATTGTTACTTTTTTACCGTTGATATATTTTACAAGAAGAAGTTCAGACATTCGGTTGGTCGGAAGAAATCTGGTGATTCGGTATCCCCTGCGCAAAAAAGAAATAAATCTGGACACAGAACTTAAAAGCTGGAAATTACAGGAAATTAATCGCCTGTGGGTTGGGAAAACTAAGGCTATAAATCTGAAACTTCAAAGCGGTAAGTGGCATCATGTTGATTCCCGATTCAACCGAAAGACTTTTAATTCGA
>Ga0335398_10008757_pt1 | contig 11894 bp, 20 predicted proteins | sample BON03_FD_205742 | JGI IMG/M metagenome (GOLD analysis project Ga0335398, IMG submission 205742) | Freshwater microbial communities from Lake Bonney liftoff mats and glacier meltwater in Antarctica - BON-03 (spades assembly) (version 2) | ecosystem: Environmental > Aquatic > Freshwater > Ice >...
TACCTTCGTCCTTGAGCTCAAGGGTGCCGTCGTGGGCGCCATTCCTGACGAGCTTCTCCATCAGTTCATGACCCAAGTCGAAGAAGTCAAGAGGCGTCAATCATGAGTTTCACCATCGGGCACACGGCATTCACGAACGGCCCCGACAGCGGGTCGATCAGTCGCAGTGGTGGTCAGATCGCGTTCACGCTCGATATCAACCTGGGGTCTCTGGCCGCTGCCCAGGTGGCCGACCATCAGCTTCGGGGCTACGCCGAGGAAGGCCACCCGACCCCTGTGATCTGGGACGACGATGGGACATGGGGCGGTTTCTACAAGGTTGTCTCGGTGTCAGTGTCGCCGATTGAGAACTACCTGGGGAACGGTGTCATGTCGGCGCAGATCACGTTAGAGCGGCTCTCCGAGTCGTTCGAGATATTCGCCTCCAACTCGATCACGCGACCAGTCAACGAGCACGCGGTGACACCGAGTCGCCTCCAGGCAGTGCCATCGACCCGCCACTTCCACGAGAGCGACAACGCTGCGACGAACGACACGAGGACCACGATTGGTGGACGTTTGATGAAGATGACCAAGACCGAGGCGACCTCGCGTTATGCACTTCGGCCGGGCGACTTTTATGACGGAGCAGTACTGATCGAGGAGTACTACGAGAGTAAATGGAGCCCCCTGTCGGGGCGGCAACGGCTTGCTACGGGGGCGACGGCGACCACCTGGAGTACCCCGCCGAGCCCCCGTTACCCAGGCGCCAATAATTATCGCGTCTCCAACGGGCTTGTCAGGTTCTCGTTCGTGGGGGAATCCATTAAGGTTGAGAAGTCGACCGCGAGTGCTTGGCACCCGGTGACACTCGTCAACCTCGTGGAGGTCGGGAGTGTCCCGTTGGTGCCGGCTGGTGAGCCAACGATCTTAAGGAACGACCCCTTGGGAGTCACACTTCGCTACCCGATGGGTGGGGTGCCCTCAACTGGAGCTCCGATTGGCGCAGGCTACGCCCCATTCTTGGACATCTCACTACGTCGTGGGACATTATCGGCGACCTTGGTGCTCTCGAACAAGGGCGCCGAGTTCAGTACTCTTGTAGCGGCGGCGATCGGCAGCACGGGGCAGACGCTCATAACTGGCGCCTCCCACGCGACTAATGCAGACGCCAACGGAAATAGATGGATCATAGGGTCAGAGTACGACTTGGTTGTAGTTGGAGACCCTGTTGTCATCATCGGGACCGACATAACCAGTTTCGCTTCGGCCCCGTTCTTCGTTGGGGCCTACGACTTAGACAATGACGCCCCGGCCGACCTTGTCAACGAGTACTGGGCCGCAATCATCGAAGAGCAATTACCGGTGTCGCTGTGAGCATTACAGAGCACCTAATGCGTCTTGGAGGTGGCTCCGTCACGCTCAGGCCTGACACTCCAGTCTCGATGACGAATGAGATCCGAGCCTTGGTAGACGACGCCGCTGGGGGTGTCGGGGCGTCCGTGCTCTTCACCGATATCCGCCTCGGCCGATCAGGCCTTACTGACGCAGCCGTTCACGGCGAGGCGACTTTCGCCGGCAAAATCACCAAACTTCCAAACCGTACGTCGATCGAGTTCGACGGGTTGGGGTGGTGGCTGGACGACACGCCCACCGCCAATATCACTCTCACCTCTGGCGGCCCCGACGATTGGGTGGGGGTGCTCAGGGGTAACTTGGCGGCCGGTACCTGTGCCGCCACCCCGGCGTACACCCGCACATTCCTGGCGAATACCGCTACACGACGTGAGATGCTTGACTTCGCGGCCGCCGGCGGTGGCTGGGAGTACCGGATCATGCCCGATGCGTCCATAGACGCAAGCGCAACCCTGTTCTCCACGACGCCGACAGTCCTCGTCACCAGGAAGTCAGAGGGCTCGACTGGCACCATTCGGGCGATTGTCGGAGGGATTGTAAATCAGGAAATCGACGCTTCAAGACTGGCAACGCGAGCGAAAACACTCACGAAAGGCTCGGGCTCTGCCATCGCCACCGGCACAGCAACGCAAGTCCTATCGCTCAAGACGCCGGCAGGGGGGACGCCGGTTCTCGGTATAGTCGTGAACGCCCCGAGCGAAGTGAGCGGGAACGCAAACGCAGCCGCTGCCGCTGCCCTTGCGCTCCGCAAAACGCACCGATCCGTACGGGTCTCATCGTTGACCCACTTCCTGCCGAGATTCGTCATCCCTGGCGACTACGTCTGGGTCTACGACCTCGCAGCGGGGCTCTTTGATACCGACAATCAGGTAACGGTCGAGGGGTCGATCATCAGTCCGATCAAGGTGCGGCTCCTCTCCTATACGCGCCCTGTCGAGCGTGGCGGGGTCTATATCCGACCAAACGCAGCCACGCCGAACTACATCGACGTGACCGACTTCGTGCAGTTCGAGAGCGGTGAGACCACATGGGAAGTCGGCGACTGGGTTCCACACTTCGGCTCAGTCAACCGCTCCAACCCCGAGGTCGAAGACCGCCTGTCCAGGACTTAACGCCAGTGCCCCGCCTGACATCAGTTAGACTCAGAAACCAACAGTACAGGATGGAATTATGACAGTAGGTTACGAGAACGTTGGCGACAACTACCCGCTGACAATCGTCCGAGGCACCCCGCTCTTGATCGTGATGACGTTCAGTGTCGAGCAGGGCGCCCAGACCCACGTCTCAGCCATCTACACGGACTCTCCATCGCGCACTCTTGTGCAGAGTCTTGACCCGACCAAGTCGGGCGGCGACCTCATCATCACGCTCTCGATGACAGGGGTGGAGACGGCAGCCATGACGGGCGAGACGTACCGCTTCTCCCATACCATCGACGGCGTCGAGCTCATGGGCGGCAAGGTGACTATGGTCCCGATCGGGACGCCGCTCGCCAGGGATGGGTCCAGGCAGGACGTTTCGATCTCGACCAGTAGCGTCTCTGTAAACATCTCAGCCGTCATTACTTCCCAACCATTTACGCTGGCGACAATCGCAGAAACAGACACTGGCACCTCCAGTGAAACCGCCGTGACCCCAGCAGGTCTGGCGGGTTCAGCGATCCATGCCACGGCCACCAGCGCACAGGCTGACGCAACGGCAGCTCAGGCGACGGCGGATGCGGCCGCTGTTAAATACGTGACGCCGGGTACCGAGTCGGGCACGACGTACACGTTGGTGTTGGCCGATGTCGGCAAGCTGACTATCTTCTCGAATGCGGGTGCGGTGACCGTGACGATCCCGACGAACGCTTCGGTGGCGCTCCCGGTCGGCTGGTCGACGCTGTTGCAGTCTTCGGGTGCGGGCGGGTTGACGTTGACGACGACCTCGTTGACGTTGAATGGTTCGTCACCCAAGAAGACGATCGCCCAGAACGAGTCAATGTTTTTAATCAAGTCAGCGACCGACACCTGGTCGATCATCGGAGGGACAGCAGTATGATCAACATGGCAGTCGGGCCACTCGGCCAACAGGGAGTCGGATCGGTAGGCACATATCTGTCGATTGCCCACGCCACTTCGCCTTACGTGACCACATACAAACGGGCTGGTGACGTACTCACCAAGCTCGCTGATCCCGCGACCCTCCCAACGGGCACTGGTTACGGTGCGTCATGGTCGCCTGACGGCACATATCTGTCGGTAGCCCACTACACATCGCCCTACGTCACGACGTACAAACGAGCTGGCGACGTACTCACCAAACTCGCTGATCCCGCGACACTCCCGACGTACGTTGGTTACGGTGCGTCATGGTCGCCTGACGGCACATATCTTTCAATCGCTCACTCCGACTCGCCGTACGTCACAACGTACAAACGCGCTGGCGATGTACTGACAAAACTCGCTGATCCCGCGACCCTCCCAACGGGCACTGGTCAAGGTGCGTCGTGGTCGCCTGACGGCACATATCTGTCGGTAGCCCACTACACATCGCCCTACGTCACGACGTACAAACGCGCTGGCGATGTACTAACTAAACTCACTAATCCCGCGACCCTCCCAACGGGCCGTGGTCGAGGTGCGTCGTGGTCGCCTGACGGCACATATCTGTCGATCACTCACCACACATCGCCGTACGTGACCACATACAAACGAGCTGGTGACGTACTAACTAAACTCGCAAATCCCGCGACCCTCCCGACGGGTAATGGTTTAGGTGCGGCGTGGTCGCCTGACGGCACATATCTGTCGGTAGCCCACTACACATCGCCCTACGTCACGACGTACAAACGAGCTGGCGACGTACTCACCAAACTCGCTGATCCCGCGACACTCCCGACGGACGGTGGTCAAGGTGCGTCGTGGTCGCCTGACGGTATATATCTGTCGATCGCTCACTACGCATCGCCCTACGTCACGACGTACAAACGCGCTGGCGACGTACTCACCAAGCTCGCTGATCCCGCGACCCTCCCAACGGGCACTGGTTACGGTGCGTCATGGTCGGGCTGAGTGATCTTGTGATCAGTCGGACTCGCAGATACCGCAACCTGAAGGGCTGACACATGCAAATCATGCAACCAGACGGCCAGCCAGGTGTTGGCTGGACCGACCGAGGCAACGGGGTGCTGGCGAACTCTGTTTTTGGCGACACGGACAATGTCGGCCAGTACATGCGGTACTCATCTGTCGAGACGTTCAAGCCCCCGTTCGTCTGGTCTGGCTGGATTCGCACCCGCTCGATCATGGTGCCGCCCGTATTCAACGACGGCACGCCCGCCTGGTACCGCCCCGGCCTGGTGTTCCATCCGCTGTACCCGAGCAACAACGCCAACGTCCTGATCAGTCTCGGCACGCACGACCGGCCCAAAGGTCACGTCGGGATTTCGGCGGAGCTCCGTGACGAGCGGCCGCCACCACAGAACGCATACGGCTCACGGTCGGGGTACGCGCGCAAGCACGTCGGAGAGCCCGCCCCGTACCCGTTCTGGGATGACGAGTGGCACTTCTTTGAATGCGCCGTCCCGAGCTACAACCACTACTCCCTGTCGTGGGATGGCGTCATGATGGCCGACGTGCTGGAGAACTCGCCGCCCACGATCACAGGCGGCGACGTACGAGTCGGGCTGCGCTGCGACTTCACACGCATCGAGATTCGCGACTTCAAACTGGTGACCGCCAGTAGCCCGCCGCCGGCCGTCGTCGCCCCGAAGCCGACCGGGTACCGAATCATCCCACGCTCTGAGGTGGGTCTGCCCGAGGTTGTCCGCTCGTCATCTGGCAGTCTGCGGCCCCGGCTCTCCAACTGCCGCTACCTCACAGCGCACTACACCGGCAACAGCATCAAGTACAAGGGCCGTAGCCCCATCGAGATCACGCTGCAAATACAGGAAGTCTTCGAAGACACAAAGCCCTTCGAGTACAACTACGTCATTGGCAACACCGACGACCTTGACATCATCGAGTACTCCGGCAAGCACCAGGCAGCACATTCTGCTGACGAGAACGACGACGCCGTTGGGGTTCTATTCCTCCTCGGCGTGGGCGAACGGCTGACCGACCGGATGATTGACAAGTGGCGCTGGCTGCGTGACGTGCTGATCTTCGACGGCGTACTCCAGCCAGTCCCCGACCAGCGGACCCACAAGCGGATGCCTGGAGCGCGCACGGCGTGCGCCGGGGCCTCAGTTGACGCCCGCTGGCCCGAGCTGCCACTACCATGGCAAGCACCAACGCAAACACCAGTACCAGCAGAAGAGGAAGACATGAATCCATACATGTGGGCACCAGCGGGGTACACGAGCGTGTTCCTGATCACAGGGTCGATGGTCTTGCACCTCACCCCAGACACTTACGCCCATCTGATCAAAGAGGGCGTCCCGATGATCCGAGAGGCCAAGCCGCACGAACTGGGCCTCAAGTCCGTCCTGTCCAAGGCCGGGATCTCAGCTAACGACTTGAAGAAAGTATGAGCGCAGTCGCCGCAGCAGTGGCCGAACCGGACTACGCGGTGGCCGTCATTGGCGCCGCTGCCTCAATCATCACTGGCGTCATCGCCGCAGCCGCAGCTATTGCGATGAAGAGGATGAAGACGGCGAACACGGCGGACCACGGCGAGGTCGTACTGGCGCTCACCACCGTCAATAGTCGACTCGACGACATCCACGACACAACCTCAACGACTGCCAAGCAGCTCGTTAACCACCTCGAAAACCACGACTGAACCCCATCCGCCCCCGGCCGAGACTGACGTGACGGCCGGGGGGCGACAGCCCCGCTCCACCAAGGAGTGGGAGCGGTTGGGGAGCGCCGTCGTTACGTTCTCTGCGTCTTGAGCTACGCTTGTGGGATGAAGAATATCATCTCTAATCTCAAGGGTTACTGGTCTATCGTTTCGCCTCGCACGAAGGCTGCGCTCCGAACGGCGCAACAGACCATCGTCGCAGGCTTCGCATTCATGGTGCTCGCCCTGCTCGCCGCACTCTCGACGGCGCTCGACGGCGGGGCCGTGGATCTCGTCCAGGCCACATCAATCGCCGCCCGAGCATTCGGGATCACCGTGCTGGGCGCCCTCTCAGGGCTCGTCTCCTACTGGCGGAACCGGAACTCCGGCATCCACTACAGGTGACACGCCGAGGCATTTGAGACACACCTCCTTGTAGCGCTCGATGGCCGGCTCCCAGCACGAGACGCAGCGGGGGCCGCTGTATTCGTCGTCGCCGTCGGCGCCGTCCAGACCTGACGGGTCGGGCGACGAATACACCGGGAGGGTCACGTCAGCCTCTCGATGATGTAAGTCGCTCGATGATGTCCAGGAGCAGGCGTTCAGTGCTGCCGGTTGGGGCCACCGAGGATAGACCTTCAACGAATCCCCGCTCGAACGGCGTGAGTCTTGGGCGGCCCCAACCACCGCCGTCTTCTTTCCACCGAGTCGGCTCGCGCCCCCACTTGGAGTCAAGGAGCGTGACGACCGGACCACCCGGCATTCCGTCAAGGATGCGGGTTGCAGCCACATTGCAGTCCATGCCGAGTTGGGTGTCCACTGCGAGTCGGATCTTGAGCGTCGGTGGTTCGTAGCTCATGACCCGTCTCCGTACCAGCGCACGCTGAGACCGAAGGACGCAAAGAGCGCCAGGCCGCCGACGAGGAACCGCCAGCCCCCTGTGCCATCGTTGGGTGCCGGGATAATGAGGACAAGGCCGAGCACCCAGAGGCCCACAGCCAATACGAGGCAGGACTTGTGGCCTCGGGCCGCCGGGTCGAAGTCGACGGGTGGCGGCTCGAACGAGAGGCGCCCGTCCTTGTGGCTGGTCACACCCATGACCACTCCTTTTCGTTGGTACGGCGGCGGCCTCGGCCGTTCTTGTCTGCGTCGGTGATGAGTGGCATGGTGGTGACAACAAGAGTCCGCCATTCCTTCGTGCCCATCTCGTTGCGCTGCCAGACGCCGTCCTTCTTGCGGAAGCGGTGACTGCTCATCACGTTGCCGTGGGTTGACTCACGGCTGAGTCTCTTTGGGTTGGTCATGGAGATCACAGTAGCAGGCCAAGAAAGAGTTGACAAGCATTACTTTCTACGATAGCTTGTTCCACATGGCAAACACCGCAAACCTCATCAGCACCGCTCAGGCGACGAAAGTCTTGGGGGTGAGTCGAGCAACGTTCGACCGATACTCTGCCAAGGCCCAGGCCGAGCCCGACTTCAAGGGGGCCGGCCTCACCGCCGCTCAATGGTGGTCTCGCAAGACCATCAACCACATTGCAAAGATCAACGAGATCACCGCAGCATGGACGGAAGTCGACGACTCATGAGCTTGATGACAGGCAGCCAGGCCGCAGGCCAGATAGAGAAAGCGTTCGAGGCTGGGCGCACCGCTGGCGCAACCACCCCGCTGACGGATAGTAACTACAACCCGTACGCCGATTACACACGGTGGGAACAGACGCTCAACCGTGAGTGGAGCGCCGGGTATCAGAGGGGCCGCCGGGAACGCCGCGGCGAGATCAAGGCAGCCTGCCACGAACTCACCAACGAGGTGCAGCCGTGAGCGTATATCGAGGGCGAGATCAAGGCAGCCTGCCACGAACTCACCAACGAGGTGCAGCCGTGAGCGTATATCGAGGGCTAGATACCCGTATGTACGACTCGGCCAGTATGCACGGCTCGGCCAGTATGTACGACTCGGCCCGTATGTCCGGCTCGGCCAGTATGCACGGCTCGGCCAGTATGCACGGCTCGGCCAGTATGCACGGCTCGGCCAGTATGTACGGCTCGGCCAGTATGCACGGCTCGGCCAGTATGCACGACTCGGCCAGTATGTACGACTCGGCCCGTATGTCCGGCTCGGCCCGTATGCACGACTCGGCCCGTATGTCCGGCTTGGCCAGTATGCACGACTCGGCCAGTATGCACGACTCGGCCAGTATGTACGACTCGGCCAGTATGTCCGACTCGGCCCGTATGTACGGCTCGGCCCGTATGTCCGGCTCGGCCAGTATTACAGACCATATGTGTCTTGACCGGCCTGACGGATACGTGTGTCACCAGCCGATTGGATCAGAGAACCGTTCAGCCACCGCAGCCTGGGACTACAAGCGTCGCGAAATTTGTGTCCGAGCTGGATGCTGGTACGGATCGCTTGAAGAGCTTGAGGAACGGGTCGCACCGAGTGGCGGTCATGGTTGGACGGGGGAGAACGTCGAGCGATGGCGCACTCAATACCAGTGTCTGATCGCTGCGGCGTCGCTCATCCCAAAGCCGGACGTGTGGCCGACCACCAACGAGGTACAGCCGTGAGCTACCACGGCAACGAGATCGAAGATTTCGAGCAGTCCTCGGCCTACCTCAAGATGAACTACAACGCCGACTACGACGAAGCGTTCGCCGCCTGGCGGGCTCAGCAGGTCGAGATCGCCACAGCCCGAGAGGCCATCCGGCGACACCACGCCGAGGTCGCCCGAGATGACTACGGGAACGGGGCGCTCGAATGAGCGTCACCATAGGCGTAGACGCCGGCCTCCAAGGCGGCATCGCCGTGTTCCTTGACGGCACCCTCACCGAGCTGTACGACATGCCCGTCCAGAATGTCAAGGTCGGCAAGAAGATCCGCCAAGAGATCGACATTGAGGAGTTCCGCTACGTCCTCCGCAGGGTCACCGAGCTCGGACTCGGCGGACATGCCGTCGTCATCGAGCAGCAGTCGACACGACCAGGGCAGTCGGCCCAGTCCGGCTTGAAGACTGGCACCGGCTTCGGCTTACTCGTCGGGGTCTGTGTCGGGATGCACCTCCCGTCGACCATCGTCCGGCCACAGAAGTGGAAGAAGCATTTCGGCCTGACGGGCGACAACAGCACCAAGCTCAAGTCCGTCGAGCTCGCCGAAAAACTCTGGCCGCACCACGTCTTCCGTGGCCCTCTCGGCGGGCTCAGGGACGGACGGGCCGAGGCGGCACTCATCGGCAAGCATCACATGGAGACGCAGTGAGGCGCAAGACAGTCAACCGCCGTGGCTACATGCAGATCCCGATGGCTTACGCCTGCCCCGGCGACAAGCTCCTCGCGGATGAGAACTACCCGCCCGACACCGTCTCGAAGGTCGTAGACCTTGGCCGACACACGGAGATCACACTCCGCCGGCTACACCCATCAGGAGGGCCGACATGGCTCCTTGATGTCGGGAAGCCGAACGACCTCGTCTGGCTACAGGAGGACAGATGAAGTCCTGTGACAACTGGGGGCACACCTCCAGGCCACAGACGGCTCGACCGGGCTGCGAGTGTCTCATGTGTGTCACAGCCCGATGGGATACCACCGAAACGTCCAAGCGCAAGCCGGAAGACCGACCCGGATAACCCTGTGACACCCGACCTGTAGCATTGAACACCCCACAAGAAACGAGAAACAACATGCCCAAGAAACGCCAACCCGGCGACCCCGTCGTATGGAAGATGAGCGCAGGCGCCTGGGAGCTCCTCTCCTGGACCGCCAGGGGGGACAAGGTCTACCTCGGCAAGCGTCAGGTGGGGCGGATTAACCACGGCGCAACGCGCCTTGTGCCGACCTCGGAGACCGACATCGACAGCGCCGAGATTGACTGGTCAGACGATGGGTGACCTCCTCCTCCCAGCGTTCGAGGGCGACCCGCCCTCAATCCCCCGAGACCACTACGGTCGGCCACTCATCGGCCAGCCGGACGGCAAGCCCATCGGCTACACCCGCACCACCACCATCTCCGAGCAACTGGCAGACACCAGAGCATTGGAGACATGGAAGGAGCGCCAGGTAGCCCGTGGCATGTCGCAGAGGCCGGACCTCGTACTGGCCGCCCAGCAACTCACAGACTCGGCAGCCGACCGCAAGCCACTCAACCGGCTGACGAGCGAAGCCCACAAACAGGCCGGGTCGGGCGACAAGGCGGCCAACGGAACACTCATCCACGCCATCACCGAAGCCGAAGACCGTGGCGACGACACCCAAGTACCCAAGGAGTGGAAGCACCACGTTGCGACGTACCGCCGCATGACCGAGGGGTGCGAACACCTCCACCGGGAGCAGATGACCATTCACGACGACAACCACGTCGCCGGCACGCCCGACCACATCTCGCTCTGGCCGCAACACCACTACGGCAAGCGCAAGCGGCGCCCACGGATTGGCGACCTCAAGACTGGAGGCGTGCTCGACTACAGCATTCGCGAGATCGCCGCACAGCTCGCCATCTATGCCAACGCCCAGTGGCTCTACAACTGGGAGACCGAAGAGCGCCTCCCGATGCCCGAGGGGCTCGACAAGGACATCGCCGTCATCATCCACATACCTCAAGACGGAGGTGGCCGAGGGCGGCTCTACGAAGTCGACATCGCTGCCGGCTGGGTGGCAGCACAGCACTGCATGTGGACCCACCAGTGGAAGAAGAAGAAGGTTGCGAACCTCACCTCGCAACTCGACTTCGGAGACCCTCTTGAAGAGTGGCTCCGTGGTCGCATCCTCTCGCTCTCCACGTACCCAGACGCCCGCCCCTACCTCGCACAGCACCTCAAGCCCGAGTTCGGGTCACTGAGCACTGGCATCAACCTTGACCTCGCCGACGAACTCGTTGAGGTGCTCGAAATGATCGAGACGTTCTGCCAGGCACCATTCCCTGAACGAGACCCACGAACACCAACCCCGAAAAGGAAGAAGCGATGACCACTGAACGCATTATCGAAATCGGAGACGTGTACCGAGGCCACCAGACCGGCGGGGAGTACACCGTCGTCCTCAACGAGCCGCTGGACAGGGAGCGGTATGTCTGCCGAGGACCACTGGACGAGCTCCGGCCGCGAAGAATCGCCAACCGCTGTCTGTACACCTACGTGCCGCCGAAGCCAAAGTGCCCCGAGCTCTGGATTGAGGTCTACGACGATGGGAGCACTGCCACATTCAAGTCGCAATCATCGGCCCGCTCAGGCAGCGGCACCATCCACGTCTCACCGGACGCCAACGGCAACCCGCAAGTCCAGTGGGTGTAGGCGTGAAAGTCGTCCCCGTCGGTCACGACCGCTACATGTGCTGCACCGCAGACTGTCCAAGGCGAGGCGCCCGCCGGGTGGAGACCGACGACGGTGGCTGGTTCGGACACTCGGCGTGCGACTTCGATACCCACCTCCAGCGTGTTGTCATCGACTTCGAGAGGGTAGCCAGAGGATGACCCGACACTACGCACCAGACGACCTTGAACCAGAGGTCCGTGAGGTGATCGCCCCGTTCCTCGAAGAAGGCGGGTGTCGCTGTCGCCCAGCCGGCGGAGGCATGGTCGCCCTCTGCACCCTTCACGCCGTCCTCAACACCGCGATCAAGACGAAGAAAGGCAAGAAATGAACACCAACACAGGCGACCAGGAGTGGAGACTCAAGGCGGCGTGCCGAGACCTTCCTCTTGCACTCTTCTTCCCCGCCAAGGGCCAGCAGACCGAAAGCG
>Ga0335398_10008762_pt1 | contig 11886 bp, 11 predicted proteins | sample BON03_FD_205742 | JGI IMG/M metagenome (GOLD analysis project Ga0335398, IMG submission 205742) | Freshwater microbial communities from Lake Bonney liftoff mats and glacier meltwater in Antarctica - BON-03 (spades assembly) (version 2) | ecosystem: Environmental > Aquatic > Freshwater > Ice >...
AAGTGTCCTTACGCGAAAAGATTTTGGCTGCGGAAGATATTGAGTCGGAAATGGTTGAAGTCCCAGAATGGGGTGTCACTGTTGAAGTTCGAGGAATGAACGGTGCTGATCGTTCACGGATTTTGGAGACAGCGGCAGCCGGGGATGACGGAAAAATTAGTATCGGTTCTATGTATGCCGAAACTGTTATCGCTTCAACTTACGATCCTGAAACAGGTGAAAGGATTTTTTCTGAGTCCGATTTTGTTTCTTTGATGGAAAAGAGTGCTTCAGCAATTGACCGTTTGGCTACGGTTGGGATGCGCTTGTCTGCGATGGATGGGAAAGCGACAGATAACGCTAAGGTCACGTTTCCTGAAGAAACCTCATCGTAGGTTTTTGTTTGAGTTAGCAGAAAAACTTGGTCGCACGGTTGGTGAGTTGCTTTATGGCTCATCTTCTTACAGGCCGATCACTTCAACCGAATTGACGGAGTGGTCGGCGTTGTGGGAGTTACGAGCATACGAACAGGAAAAAGCGTCAAAACGTCGGAAGTAGTAAGGAGGTGTCGGTGTGTCTGTTGTAACTGTTGAGGCTAAATATATTGCCGACACCTCTCAGTACATTAAGTCGCTTCAGGCTGCTACTGCGGCCACTAATGCTTTTGCAAAGTCGTTACCTAGTCTTATTTCTTCTCAAAATAATATGGGTAATTCTGCAAGAAATATGGGTGATTCAGCGGAGAAGGCTAGTAAGGGTTTCACTGTACTCAAAAACGCTATTGGTACGGCTTTAGGTATAGCCACTTTTGGTGCTTTCAAAAACATGACTTCAACTCTAAAGAATTTTGCTAAGGGTTCTTTTGATGCCGCTGCCCGTAGCGAGGAACTTGATATTGCTATGGTGGCTATTGGTAAGTCTACGGGTTATGGTGCGACTGCTCTTGGAGAGGCAACTTCTTCTATTCGTGACATGGGTATTGAGTTAGGTGCCTCCCAACAGATTGCTATTGAGTTCGCTCAAAACAATTTGGATTTGGCTTCTGCTTCTAAGGTTGCTCGTGTCGCTCAGGATCTCGCGGTTATTTCTGGTCAAAACTCTACCCAAACAACACAAACTTTAACTCAAGCAATTATTACTGGTAACTCCATGTTACTCAAATCTGCTGGTATTAGCACAATGGCAAGTGAGGGTTATGCTGATTACGCAAAAGAAATAGGTAAAACCGCTGGAACGCTGTCAACTACTGAAAAACAGCAAGCCATTACCAACCTGATACTTAAAGAGGGCGGGAAAGTAGCAGGTACTTATGAAGGTGCCATGAATTCTGCGGGTAAAGTTTTGCGTTCTTTCGCAAGAATAATAAACGATATTCAGATCGAAATTGGTAAGGTGCTTCTTGCTGGTTTAGGCCCCCTAATTAAAGGGGCTTACGATTTGCTCAAGGCTTTCAGTTTATCCCTGCGCGAGGGTGGGGCTTTTTCTAGCGTTTTAGGAAACTTGGCTACGAGTTTCCAGTACCTTTTAGCGCCGGTTGTCAGATTCTTAAACAGAATGGTTGAAATGGCGAAGTCGGGGGAGGGGTTGCAGCCAATAGCGGATAAGGTTAATGATCTTATTGTTAAATTTAATTCAATAGTTTCTGTTGTTCACAAAGTTCTTGCCGCTATTCTTCCTTTGGTTCCTGCTATTGTTGCGTTTACTGTCGCTGGGTATTTGGGTTACCAAACTTATCTTTTGTATAAAGCAATTCCCGGCTATTTGAAAAAAATAACGAGTGCTATTGAGACAGCACGAATCAAACAAATGCTTTTCAACTCAGCGGTTTTGGCTAATCCCTACATTCTTGTTGCCGCCGCCATTATTGCGGCTCTCGCACTTTTAGCGGCTGCATTCAAAATAACTTATGACCGATCTAAACCGTTGAGGGACGCAGTAGACAAACTTGTTCTTACTTTTAAGAACATTGTTTTAGTTATTATGAATGACATTCTTCCTGCTTTTACAAAAACTTCAGATACCGTAAATAATCTTCGTAATAAAAGTATTGATCTTAGTAGTATTTTTGACACGATTGCAAATGTTCTCAGTAAATTTTTAGTACCTGTTGTTGAGGCCATTATTACTTATTACAAGGTTCTGGCTAATGCAGTTCGAGTTTTAATTCAATACTGGAAGATTCTTTACAAAATAATTGAAATTATTGTAGTTTTGCTCAAAAAATCTTTTATCGCAACGTGGAATGCTGTGGGTGCCGCACTCAAATTTGTTTTGGACAAGTTAGGCCCTGTTGGTGCTTTGTTTAAGAGAGTTGGGAAAGCAATGGCTGATGCTTTTTCCAACATTGGTTCAATAGTAAAAAATGCTATGGCTAACGTGGTTGGGTTTATTGAGAACGCCATAAATAATGTTATTAACGCTGTAAATTTTTTGATTGGCATTGTAAATAAGTTACCCGGTGACGATATTATTTCTGAAGTTGGTGAGTTCAAGTTTTCTAATTTTGATGCTCCTAGTGTTCCTTCGCGTGACAATGATTTTCTGGGTGCTGAGGGGCCAAAGCGTGTTACACCAGTGGACGGGGGAGGTGGGAAAGATCCAGATCCAGACCCGCCACCCGGAGGTGGGAAAGATAAAAAGGATCCTCTTGCTGAGTTGAAGAAAAAGTTGGATCTTGTTCTTGACGCTTTCAAAAAAGCGTCTGCTGCTTTCATGTTTTTTAGGGACATAGTGGATGGGACTGAAGTTAAGTTTGGGGAGATGTCTAAGTTGGAGGCGGCTTTTGGGGAGGATTCCAACATTGGTGGGATTATTTCTCAGTACGATGCGTTAAGCCAAAATTTGAAGGATCTTTACAGTCCATTGTTGGACGTTGAAATGGTTGGTAAAAAAACCGCTAAGGCTAACCGTGTAGCAATGAACGCGATTCAAGGTGAACTTGATTCTTTAACTCAACATGCTATTGATTTGTTGAATGAAAGAAAAAGGATTCAGGAGGCTATGACTAAACTTTCAGAGGATTACGGGGTTATTACTTCTGGTATTAACGAGAAATTTAATTTGTTGGACGAGGCTGCTGCTAAATCTTTGAAGGAGATTGGGGATCGGTTTGATGGGATTATTCCCGTTTTAGAGAAAGCCCTTGCTGCTGCTAATGCCGCTTACGAGCGTGAAAATGCGGTTTTGGATAAACTTGTTTCTGAACGTGAAGGTTTTTTGAGTAGTCTTAGTGATGGTTTCCGTGCATTTGCAAATAATTTTAAGGTTGATGAAGGTTTATCTTTCACTCAATCTTTACAGGATCGCGTAAAAAGTGTTCGTGAGTTCACTACTAACATTAAATCTTTGCTTGCTCGCGGTTTAGATCCATCTCTTGTTCAAGATTTTATTGCTGCTGGTGTTGATTCTTCTGGATTGGTTGTTGCGAATCTTGCTCAGGGTTCTGGCGTGGATATTTCTGCTATTAACGCGGCTCAGGCTGAGTTGGCTGCTTTAACTTCTGATTTTCAAACAACTGCTTCTCAACAGTATTTTGATATTGGTATTGCTCAGCAGGAGGCCATTGTTGCTCCTTTGCGTACTGCCGCTCAGCAGGCTCAGAATGCTTTGAACATTTCTCAGGCTGCGCGTGAAACTGAGTTGGCTGCCGCTCAAGCACATAGTCAGCAGTTGCGTCTTGATCGTGAGGCTGAACTGCTTACGGCTGAGCAAAACTACAAAACGGCTGGCGATCTTTTGGTGGCTAATCAGAAGGACGTTAACGATAAGTTGAATGAAAACGCTAAGGCTGTCAATAAACTTTTTTCTGATTTGAGTGACCCTACAACTGGTATTCCGTCAGAGATGGTTCCTCTTGGTGTAGAAATTATTAACGGTTTGTTGGCTGGTTTTGCTAAAAAGTATCCTAAGTTGATTGCTGAGGCTAGAAGAATGGCTAGGGCTGTCAGAGATGAATTCAGGGACATGTTCAAAATTAGTTCTCCTTCCAAAGTGATGATGACTATTGGTGAGCAGATCGCTATGGGTCTGGTTATTGGTATGGAGCAGGGAATAAAAGCGATTGAGGGTGCGGCTTTTGATATGTCTGCTGCTGCTACTCCTGAGTTGCCGGGTGTTGGTTACCCGATGATGGGGAGTTCTGCTTTGATGGGGGGTTCTGCTGCCACTGGTAATTCTGGTTCTTCTGGTTTTAGTTCAACGTACAACATTACGGTTCAGGCTGGCGTAGGCGACCCACGCAAAATAGGTCAAGAAGTCGTTGAGTACATTAAAACTTTCGAGAACTCTAACGGCAAAGTTTTTGTGAGCGCGTAATGGCTGGTTTTGATCCACGGACTTTTTATGATTCTAGTTTTCAATATACAAACAATGGTCTGTATAACGGGTTTAATTATCCCGGCCCTAACAATTCAGACTGGGAGATCCTTCTCGCTGTGGATCTAGCCGCAAACGGAGTAGGTGACTGGTTTACTCTGGATGATCCTGTTAAGGGCTTGTTAGATAACGCAACGTATCTTCTCGCTGGAGAAGTGTTGGTGGACATAACTAGGTGGGTGCGTAACCTTTCTGTTAGCCGTGGTCGTTCCCGGCGCATAGGTACTTTTACTGCCGGGAGTTGCTCGTTTGTTTTGGATAACCGTGACCGAATCTTTGACCCACTTATGGCTGGTTCACCTTTTTTTGGTTCTATTGTTCCTCGTAAAGAAGTCCGTGTGTTTTACAGGAAACGAACCGTGTTCATCGGTAACGTGCAGGACTGGGATTATTCTTACAACGTGAACGGTGACTCAGTTGCGATACCTTCTAGTATTGACGCTTTAGCGTACCTGTCCCGGTTGAAGTATCCTGCTCGTGCTGAAATAGCGGAACACGCGACAGCGAGGGTAGGCAGGGTTCTTGACGCTGTTGGTTGGCCTGATGCCGGAAGAATTATTTCCGTGTTGCCATTCGCTGACGCTTACTTACACACTGACACTCATGGGGATGTTTCTGCTTTGACGTATTTACAAAACATTGAGTTGAGCGACTTGGGTGCATTGTTTGTGAACAAAAACGGGTTGGTTGAGTACCGTTCAAGGAGGGTTTGGGACGATTCTTCGCAAGCCACTTTTGGGATAGGTGGGATTCCTTTTAGTAACATTGAAGTGACGTATGAAACTGACGCTATGACTAATCTAGTCAGTGTTGGTTACGGTGCTTCTTCGACTAACGTGTTTACTGATACACCTTCTCAGGATTCTTACGGGGAGTTGAGTACCTCGTTCAGCACACTCCTTGCTGACACAGGTGAGGCTGACATGTTCGGTGATAGTTACATTGCTTCTTTCAAAGACCCGAACTATTACATTCGCAGCGTTTCGGTGAACCTTCTTGGGGTGGAAACAACTTTCGTTTCTACGCTTTTAAGTCTTGAGTTGCGTGACACAGTTGAAGTTATTTTTAGGCCAAACAACACGGGTGTTCCGCAAGTATATGAACTTGTTATTGACCAGATAGAACATCAAGTGTCACCGGGAAGGCATGTAATGAAGTTTGCTATGAGTCCCCCATTTATTTTCGTCCCTTCAATGGTTGGGATTTAACGTGATTTATTTAATAGAGTTCCTGCCCGTATTATTGTGAATAAATACTGATTGGATAGTGAGGAAGTTATGGTTGATTTTGTTGCGAGTACCGTGTTAAGTGCCGCGAATCTTGACGCGGCGTTTAATTCTTCGGTTTTGAATACGCAGACTGGAGGAACGTATAGTTTGGTTTCGGCTGATCAAGGTGAGATTGTTGTTGGTAATAACGCTTCGGGTTTAACAATAACTATTCCAACGAACGCTGTTGTTCCTTTGGCTGTCGGTACGCACATTGGGATTCTTAACATTGGTGCGGGTAACATTACGGTTGTTGGGGCGGTCGGGGTTACTGTTACCCCAACAACAAGAACGGTGGCTACTGATGAGGCTGCGACTCTTATCAAAACGGATACGAATACTTGGCGTTTTGTGCGTGGTGGTTTCCCAAAAGCCGTAGTGTCCTCTAGTACTGCTGCCACTGTTACGAGTGTCACGACTGGAGGGCTTCCGGCTAAGGTTTATAGGTTCACGGGGACGGGTTCTATTACGTTTCTTACTGCCGGTTTAGTGGACGTTATTTGTCAGGGGCCGGGTGGGGTTGGTTCCTTTGGGCAAGGCGGGGCAGGTGGCTTCGTTTCGGTTGCTAATGTTTTCGTTCCGGCTGGTTCCCGGCTTGTTTATATTGGTGCAGGCATGGGTGGAACTTTTCTTCAGGGACATTTTGAGTCCTCGTTTTTTTCTGGTGTTGTAGCAACTGGTGGTGGTTCAGGGGCGCAGTACTACGACAGGCAGCCTTCTGGTGGAGCGTGTGGTGGTGGATCTGGCTCGTTTGCTTCCAGTTCTTTCGGAGTGGGTGCAAGGTTCCAAGGAGTAATTGCAGTATCCGCTGGTGTAACACGCGGCGGGAATGGTGCTGGTGTCAACGGCGGTGGGGGCGGGGGTGTTGCCGGTGACGGGTCTGGCGGTAGCGGTGGTGCTGGGGCAACTCCCGCTGCTGATTGGGGTTCACCCGGAACACTTGGTAGGGGTGGTGGTGGTAACCCGAACACTGCGAACACTGGCAACGGTGGATCAGGTTCTAACGGTAACTCTGGATTAGTTTTAGTTCGCGTTCTTGACTGATGAAAGGTTGTGGTTAAAGTGGCTCATTTCGCTAAAGTGGTGGACGGCAGAGTTGTTTCTGTCATCGTGGTGGACAACAAAGATTGCGGAGGTGGGGAATTCCCCGAATCGGAAAGTATCGGACAAGAATTTCTTGAAAGCAAAGGACTAGGAGAAGGATGGTTACAAACTTCTTACAGCGGCTCGTTTCGGAGAAGGTTCGCACCTATCGGGGGTTTCTACGACTTTGAGGGTGAAGCGTTTTACCCTGATTCACCGGGGGGCAACTGGACGCTGAACACTGACACATGGCAATGGATCAATCCTTCAGGCAGTAAACTTCCCAACGATTAGAAGGTAGAATACTGTTATGGCTTACCCCGACACTTACACTGTTCTAGCGAATCCCGCTGGAACAGACCCGATGAGTTCACCCGCACACGCTGGGCAACACTCTGACGTTAATGACGCTGTTGAGGCTCTTGAAGCAACACTTGGATTAAACCCTGAAGGCGCTTACGCTACTGTCGCGGCACGGATGTTGGTCGTAGATTTAGCCGCTGACGCGGCTGCCGCGAGCGCGGTTTCCTCCGAATCTTCTGCTCAAGGTGCGTTACAGTCAAACCTTGACGCTGCCGCAGCGAGCCTGTTGGCCTCACAGTGGGCAACTAAACTGATTGACCCTGTTGAGTCAACTAATTATTCCGCGAAGTTTAACGCTAACCTTGCGGCGGCTTCTGCCCTGCAAGCCGCTGACCTTTATGACCTGTTCGATGACCGTTTTTTGGGTGCGAAAGCCGTAGCCCCGACTTTAGATAACGACGGTAATGCTCTGGTTGCTGGGGTGCTGTATTTCGACACGGTGTATGTCGCTATGTACGTTTACACGGGAACGGTTTGGATTGACGCTGCGACTAGCCTTTTTTCTTGGAGTGGCCCTGTAACTATTTCTGCTAACGGAACGGTGGCTGCTTTACGCATCACTCAGACTGGGACTGGTGACGTTCTTCTTGTGGAAGATGAAGCGACGGACACGACCCCGTTGCGGGTGACGGCTGACGGGTCTGTCATTGTTTTGTCTACCGTTTCGGCTGAAGACTCAGGTAGGTTCACTGGTCATGGCGCTATTACTCTCTGTACTAACGCGACCCGTCCCGCTGCCCCTTCTGAGGGTGACATTATTTATGAAACGGAAACGGATCTTTTCTTTGGTTATAACGGTGTTGAGTGGACGAGTATTGGTGGGGGTTCTGTTGCTTATCAGACTACGCCCCCGACAATAAACTTGTCGGATGGTGTTTTGTGGATTGACTCTGACGGTCAAACGAGTGTCCTTAACGCTAACGATTACTACCAAAAAATTGAAACGTACAACAAAGCAGAAGTTTTAGCGTTACTGCAAACCGCAGGGTTTAATCCGTTCTTTCTGATAGGAGTTTAATCATGGCTATTGTTTACAAAGAATCAAGTGTTCAGGGTACGGCAGCGGTTGGAACGTACGCGACATTGTATCAGTGCCCTGCTGCCACGACTGCGGTGGTTGGCCTTATTGGTATCTGTAACACGGCTGCGACTTCAGCGACTTTCCGTATCAGTGTCATGGCTACTGCCGGGACACCTACCACGGCTGAAGCAAAAACTTGGGACACGGTTGTTGCCCCGAATGACACGTTGAGTTTAAGTCTTGGGTTAGTAGTGGGCGCTTCACGTTTTGTTCGTGTTTCTTCGAGTGCTAACACGGTAAGTTTCTTTGCTGCTGTTTCGGAGATCACAGCGTGAGTGTTCGGCGCTGGTCACAGTCTGGACTTTACGGGTTTAGGGCCAACAACCTTCAGGCATGGCCTCCTATTGCTTTGGGTGGAACGATTACTACCGCTGGCGGTTTCCGTGTTCATACTTTCACGACTGTTGGGTCAGATACTTTTCAGGTAGTTACTGGGATAAGTAACGTGGAGTATCTGATAGTTGCAGGTGGGGGAGGCGCTGGTACTTACGCGGGCGGCGGCGGCGCAGGAGAGGTCGTCTGGGTCACAGGCAACTTAGTATCCCCAGGACCTTATGGAATATCTGTAGGAGCAGGAGGAATAGGTTCAACGGGGGTATTTGCAGCGGGAATGCACGGGTCTTCTTCAGGAGCATTTGGCCAGAATGCCAAACCGGGTGGGGGAGCAAAGTCATCAGATGATTCAACACCCGGGCACAACGCAGTCTTGGATACTGTTGCGAATGGCGGTGGAGGGTCCTCACGATCAGCCGGATATTTTGGATCTGTTGGGCTGTTTACTGGTGGGGTTACAGGAACAAGATATGGTGGCAATCGTGGAGGACAGACCGCCTTTGGTTCCGGTTCTGGAAACCAACAAATAAACTATCCCGGGGGGGGCGGTGGAGGTGCTGGAGCATCTGTAACTAGTAATTCTGGAGGAACAAATGCAACTAGTGGCGGAGCAGGAATTTTGAACTCAATAAATGGCTCTCCTTTGTATTGGTCCGCTGGAGGTGGTGGAAGTTGCTACTATGGAGGAACTGCAGGGAATGGGGGTATTGGCGGCGGTGGAGGGGGAGGTGCTGGAGGTGCTGGAGGTTCTGGAGGAGGTTCTTCTATTAACCTTGGACAATCTGGAAGTACTACTGTTGGAGGTAACGGAGGTGTGAATACCGGATCTGGGGGTGGAGGAGGACGGGGGGAGACTAGTAGTAGGGGTGGAGACGGCGGCTCCGGCATCGTGATCATCCGGTATCCGTTGTAATGCGCTGGAAAACCACCGAACAAATAACGAACCTGTCGAAAGACGGTGAAGTGTTCGACGAGAACTGGGCGAACTACGACCGTATTTTTCAGTACATGCCTGAAGCCACCCCTTGGACTGCTAACCGTCCCCCTCGCGTTGACGAGGTGGACATTTGGGAAGTGATCACTGAGATGAGTGGCCCAGTTGGGGTGTACGCAGCGTGGCAGCCACACGCAGAGTTGTATGTAGTTACTAGCGGCTGGAAGATTGTTGCTGAGTTTTCTGGGTGGAACGCGAACAACAGGCTGGAACAGTTCTTGTTACAACACAATATCCCGTTCCCCCGTGGCGCTGATTCTACACCAGTGCCCTTTGAGTCCTCTATCATAGTCATAGGAGGCTAAATAATGGCTACGATTAGTAACGTCCCGAAACCGGCTTACGTTTACGACCTGAATGACGATGCGTGGTATCCGATAGGTGGTTTACCTCAAGCGTTCTTGACCGTATTCGAGTTCACTGCGACAGCCGCCCAAACCACGTTCACGGGTGCTGACAACAACACTTTGACTCTGGCTTACATAACCGGCGGGATAAGCGTATATCTGAACGGTGCGCTACTTACTCCTACGGATGATTACACAGCCACTACGGGGACGAGTGTGGTGCTAGTTTCTGGGGCTACTCTTAACGATATTCTGGTTGTTGAAGCAATCGGGACTTTTCAGGTCGCTGATACTTACACTCGTTCTGAAGTTGATGCCCGTCTATCATCTATTGAGGCTCTTGCCTTGCTAGGTCTTTAAGGAGAATCATGGCTAACACGTTTAAGGTTTTGTTTCGCGGGGCTGCTGACACGTCATCGGTCACGTTGTATACGGTTCCGGCTGCTACGACGACGTTGGTGAGTTCTATTGTTGTGACTAATACTGCTGCTGTTACTGCGACTTACGATTTGTCTTTGGGTGGGGTGGTGTTGGCGAATGATGTCGCGGTTCCGGCTAATGATTCTGCGATTTTGGAGATTAAGCAGGTTGTTGTTGCTGCTAACACGATTGCTGGTTTGGCTTCGGCTGTTACGGTCAATTTTCATATTTCCGGGTTGGAGATTTCGTAGTGTCGGTTAAAAGGTTTAGGACTTCTTTGTTGAGTCAGGGTAAAGAGTACGGTGTAATGAGTGGTAGGTCTAACCTAACTCCCAATGCTACGGGGGGAACTGTAACTGATGCTGGAGGATTTAGGATTCACTCGTTTACTACCGTTGGAAGTTCCAACTTTGTTGTTACTGCGAATTTAAGTAGTGTTGAGTATTTGATAGTTGCCGGGGGTGGGGGTGGCGGCGGTCATGCAAATGGAATGCACGAGGGTGGCGCTGGCGGCGCGGGTGGGTTTTTAACAGGGAGTTCTTCTGTGATCCCAATTCAATATGCTGTTAGTACTGGCGGGAATGGTGCCGGTAACGGATCTAATACCGGCTCAGGGCAGGTTTCTTCTTTTAACTCTCTCGTTGGTGTTGGGGGTGGCAGTGGTGGCAGTGGTTCTTTTAACGGAACCGTAGGTGGTTCTGGTGGTGGTGCCGGATGGTCTGGTGGTGGCGGCGGCGCGGGTACCGCTGGTCAAGGAAACAGTGGTGCTGCGGCCGGTGGCGCGAATAACGGAGGTGGAGGCGGAGGGGGCGCGGGATCTGCCGGAACCGCTGGAGCAAGCGGAGGTTCGGGAGGGGCTGGCCTTTCATCTACGATAAGCGCAACTCCTACGTTTTACTGTGGTGGCGGGGGTGGTAGTCGTCACAACCCTACGGCTCAAGGGGGTAACGGCGGTGGGGGCGCGGGTCAACCAACCTCTTCGGCAGGGGTCGGTACGGCAGGATCTCCAAATCTTGGAGGAGGAGGAGGGGGAGGACACTCCCCTACTCCTAACACTGGGGCGAATGGCGGCTCCGGCATCGTGATCATCCGCTACCTACTACTCAGTTACCAGTACGATTAGTCAGGAATATCAAGTTATGAGTGAATCAACATTTTTAGGAGCCGGTAATGACTAGAGCGCGTGACACGGCAGAGTTAGCGGTTACTGCCGCTAAAGCAAGCCCTACACAGAACGCAATCACTTCCACGGCTTACACTGCCGTGCTTTTGGATGTTGGTAAAACCGTTACGAGGTCTAATGCGGCGGCGAGTACTCATACGATACCGGCTCAAGCAACTGTCGCTTGGGAAGCGAACACGCAACTCAATTTTTTGAACATTGGTGCGGGCACTGTGACAATCACCCCGGCTGCCGATGTCACTATCAACGGCGAACCACTCACTCTTGCGACGTCAAAGGGGGGAAGCCTAGTCCGCACCGCAAGCAACGTATGGACGTTCATCCCTTTCTCCGCTGGTGTTGACCTAGACACCAATAAAATATTTCGAGCCTTTACAGGTTCGGGTAGTGTAGCCATTCCTTCGTTTGCCACTAAAGTCTATTACGTTGTCGTTGCGGGTGGTGGCAATGGCTCAAGTGCT
>Ga0335398_10008763_pt1 | contig 11886 bp, 10 predicted proteins | sample BON03_FD_205742 | JGI IMG/M metagenome (GOLD analysis project Ga0335398, IMG submission 205742) | Freshwater microbial communities from Lake Bonney liftoff mats and glacier meltwater in Antarctica - BON-03 (spades assembly) (version 2) | ecosystem: Environmental > Aquatic > Freshwater > Ice >...
GTGCGTGTGCATGTGTATGTGTGCGTGTACGTGTGCGTATGTGTATGCGTGTATGTGTGCGTGTGCGTGTGCATGTACTTGTGCGTGTGCGTTTGCGTGTGCGTCTGCGTGTGCGTGTGCGTGTGCATGTGCATGTGCGTGTGTTGTACATGCGCGTGAGCGCATGGGCGTGCAAGTACGTGCGTGCGTGCCTATATATGTGTGTGTTTGTGTACGTGTGTGTGCGTGTATGCGTGCGTGTTGTTTTGTTCTCGGTACCCATTTCCCAGATTTTGGGACCGATTTGGCGTCCGTATCACCCTGTGCAAACAATTCCCCAAAGGGAGTTGCAGCGGATTTGAAAACCAATCCTCTGAGTGTAGTCCGATTGGAGTGCGCACGAAATGCAATCCAAAAAACACAAAAAATGCTGATTTTGTCTCGTGGATTTTCTTCGAAATGCGTGGCATGGCGGTCCAAATACCCCCGTCATGAGGCCAGACGAAAGACGCCACATTTTTCCGACTCCGTGAATCTCACATGCAATCGCTCTGTGCAGATCATTGTTGAAGGCATTCTCGAGCGCGGGACTCTGGCAGAAGGCAGGCAAGAACCAATGCTTGCTGGTCAAACATTTGGGCACGAATCACTCATTCATGAAAAATATGTCAATCGAGAGTGGATTTCATGCCTGCAGCCCACAAAGTTGCTTGAGATCTCGAAGGAGCATTTTGACAGATATGTGCGGTCAACGCAAGTAGCAGAGTGGGCCAGAGTTGCAACACTGGTGTCTGAGCTCTCTGTTTTCAATGAACCCGGTGAAGAGTGGGAAGGAAACCATCTCGACAGATTGCTAGGATCTTTGCAGCTTCAGACCTACCGGGCGGGTGATGTGATATTGAGCGAGGGTAAAGACAACAGAAACCTCATGTTCCTGCTGGCTGGTCACTGCCAAGTGACCAAATATGTCGTGGACGAGAAGCTCAAGAAAAGAAGCGCCAAGCTAGCCTCGCCCTTTCGAAACAGCGCATCCATGAGCTTAGCCAGAAACAGTGCGGATGAAGCAGGCGGGCGCGAAATAGACATTACAATGCTCTACAGAGGCTCTATCCTTGATTCAGAGGCTGTGCTGGATATGAAGGCCGCCACAGTCACGGTGATTGCAAAGTCACAAGTTGAAGTTGCGTTTCTCAAAACCAATGACTGTATATTTATCGACGATCCGGTCAGGCACACTTGCTGCTATGCGCTTGTGATATCACCCCGAACTGTTTTAAACGTAGCTTGCTATGTTTCAATTACGATTACATAGTGTAAGGGTAGCTGAGGGGCGTGCGGTGGCGGAGGGCTTTAGCACACATCCCTGTCGCATTGCTAGCAGCATGACACAACTCTGGTATGGTGATGCTCCTGCCTTCCTCCTGACAGCTTGCAATCCATGTGTGGCAGGTAATAGATGTTGACACGCAAATGAAGATAAGAAAATTGTGGCGTTTGCCAGACCATGCCGAGCTGCAAGCAAAATGTCGGATGGATTCTTCCTGGGGCGTTTTCCGAAAAACGCTCTGCTGCCACCTCATCTATCGCAAGAGGAAAGAGCAAACGGCAGGGGCGGGGCCCTCAGTGGCAAATCGAGGCGGTGTAAAGCGTGATGATCTTATCCCAGATGTCCCTCTCGACAATCCACCGACTTTCGATTGGGACCGTCTTTGAGGGCAAAAGTGTAGTGTGGTCAAAAGGTGAAACCCAGGGCAAAATTGTAGGGCAAAAGTGAAACGCAGGACAAAAGTGCCCTTTCGTGACACGAAAGATCTAAAAAATACAAATTTGAAACCTGAGTCTTTTGCTCCCCTCTGAAGGCAAAGCTTGGGCGATTTTTATAGGCCAATCGAATGGTTTCACATTTTTTAAGAAATAATTATACGACGCTGCACATTATGTTGATGGTGTTACGATCCTGGTTGATTGTGGTCTATGGGGGTCGGGGGACACCTTGGAAAGAGTAAAAGGCGTCGGTCTGTTCGATTTTGAATCGAGCAGCTACCACAAATGGCAAACTGGCAAGGTGGGGGCTAGCTGACACATTCTGTCGCCCAGGTGCGCAGTCAGCAAGTCGTCAAAAAGGCAGAACCTCCTGCAGATGGCGAAACCAGACCACCCCCTCTGCAATTGCGGAGGATGATAATTCATCATTATAATCCTCCATTGATTATAATAATTGATTCTGATCCACAACTCCGCCTGTGTGTTCACATTTGCGTTCTAAGCGCACCGGTTGTGTGATGCCGCGCGCATCACGCGCTGCGAGGTCATACCGGAGCATCTAGACTCAATCCCAGCACCAACGTTCCACCAATCGCGCGGGAACGGCTGTTGTAGACGGAGCTTGTTTTGACTGGGAAAGAATGCTCTGTGGGTGTGTGTATGTGTTGGTCAATGTGGGTGTATGCCAATGTTTATGCGCATATGTCAGTGTTTGTGAATACAAATCAGTAACTTGTGGGCGACTTTTGAAACATGTGCGTTCCAAATTACCGAAGTATTTGCCCATGATCTGCTGCAATTTGGAGACGTTGAGTAGGACCTCCCCCAGAAAGCCATCGTCAGAATTCTTGTCCCAGAGCGTGATTTCGAGCTGAGTTTGCTCCACCCTCTCCACCTGCCACAGGCACACACGATTTCAGTTTTATAAAGATGTGCGTGTGGTGTACACGCAGAGCATCACACCGAATGCTGACCAGGCGTGTGGCGGCGAGGCAAATCTCAAGCTACCGTGAGTCTGGGATGTACCAGCCATTATACAGATAGAATACCCATATTCGGTGGATACACTACTCTATATCAGGGTAGACTACCAATATTAAGACCCAATGTCCTTTTTGCAGCTGTTTGAACCGACCCCTGCGAGGCAAATGCAACGAAAACTGCATCACAAATAAATAACATCGCAATGATATTGCTATTCAAATTGTATGAAAAAATACAAAACCGCATGGCAAATAAACAACCGGATGAAAAACGGACCACCCGATGGTTTTGTACGTCCCATAAACCACCCGATGTGACATACAAATCAGTCGGTTTCGACTTTGAAACACGGCAGCTTCGGCGTGAAAGCACCCTCGCCGTCGCGCGCTCCGACACACATAAAGACAGCAGTAAAGAATGCAGATGCAGAAGCACCTGGACAGAATAATTTTTGGCAACATCATCAAACTTTGCACTCTGGCCAGGGTCAGTGGCCTGCACTGAATCTGGAGCATCATCCGAAGTTACATCGGGGCAAATGAGTCTGAGGTTTGCAACACACAGCGGTGGCGCTCCGTTCTGATCAGCCGAGATGCCCTCAGCCTCCAACACCTTGACGGTCAGCCTCAAAGCAGGCAACAACTCGTAAGTGGCAGCTGGCTCTTGAGTTGCCATAACAGGCAGGTGGTCTGAGGGATCGTGTGCTCCCATCGTCACGCGCTCTTCACCCAAGGGACTATTGATGTACTCGCTCCAGTGTGCAAAATCGGTGACGGGCATGTTACACAAAAGCCTGGCAGTAAACATCTCGTCGCCCTCCGAGCTAGTGTTGTGCATTGTCAATTCAACAAGACTATGCAGAGGACCTGAGAGCATTTCCGTCAACTGCTGCAAGCTCTGCTTCTGTAGTATCTTCCCATTGATTGCCAGCACAGAATCATGTTCACTGATGTCCTGATTTTCGTAACCTTGCTGTCCCTGCAGACATTGATTTCTGTCCATGAGAAGGTCTGCACCTATCACCTTGCAAGGCAGTGGTTCGGAGAGGACGAGCCCAACTGAAAAGATCGCGTCACTGCCGTGACGCGTGGGGGGGGCAGATTGCTCAAGCGAGTACCCGACTGCACCTAGCTTGACGTGCGAGATAGAATCGTGTTGCTGGCCGGTCGACAGAGGTTGTTGCAGCACCGTCTCTAACGTCAGTGCAACGTCTGTGCCTGCAGGGCCCTGGATCCTTTCTCTCACCTCCTTGACGGTGCATCCCTGTGTTGGCATGCCATCAACTGACAGCAGACGATCGCCGGTGAATATCTGTCCGCATTGGGCAGCACTACCCCCAGAAAACAAGCCACAAACAGTGTGCACACCATCGGGGCCTCGTTCAAAGCCCATTCCTATTCCAGCGCCATTCAGACCAATTGCAGGTTGGTTGAGGCTCCATCTTTGTATACGTACCACCCGAATTCCGCGCATATTTGGTTGCAGCATAGGACTTGCAGAGCCTCTCTGGGACATAGGAGGAGCAGAGACAGGATTGGGCCATGAATGGGTGGAGGAGACGGAGGAATGGAGAGGGCGTGGCAGAGGGTGTGGCAGAGGAGCCCGAGGTATGGAATTGTAGCTCAATGCGAGGGCATTGGTGCCCACGTGGCCTGATGCACTATTGTACAGGCTGGGACCACCCTGCGAAACACCGTCCTGATCTATTGAAGTACCTTGAAGCTCCAAGACCACTACAGAACCGGGAGGGCCTTTGATGATGGCAACCACTTCTGGGATGCGTTTTCCTTGCACCGCAATGTTGTTGACGCACATGATAATGTCGCCCGCTCGGATTTGCTGGCTCAAATCAGCTGGTCCGTTGGACAACACTTTAGTCACCATCATGTGCCCACCGCTTTTGGTGGCCTGAAAAGAGACACCAACACCTGTGGGTGTGGTTTCGCCTGGTCGCCCAGGGCTTCTTCGTACGGCCACAGTCCGCAGGGCACCGACAAATTGAAACGCCTCTTTTGTTGCGGTAATCGTATGTGACATCGAGTCCAGTAGCGCCATCATGGGCGGTGATGAAACTGGCAGTGGGGCCATTGGAGCTGCTGAGCCTGCCAATGAGGGCGGGGCGGAAGGTACATCAGCTCTTACAAGAGTGACACTTATTTGGCTTGCTCGCCCAGTCTCCGCTCCTGTAGTGCCTGCATCACGCAACAGGCCCAACGTCACACGAGTGCCTGGAGTGCCCAGAATGAGATCAATCACTGTTTCGCGTGATGCGCCAGTCACTGGGACAGGCCCAACAGACATAATTGTGTTGCCCACGAAAATTGCTCCACTCCTCTCGGAGCTACTGCCTGGCCGTAGGGCAACAACCTCGATTCCGCCCACGGCGTTCCTCTTGAAGACGATGCCAACGCCCGTCTTTTGCATTGGCATGTCGCTGAATGAATTTCTCACATGCGATGCTTGCATATCATTCATGGAACCCTGTAAGAGTGGGGGCGCAGGGACTTGTCCGACGTTGTCTTGTCTCTGCAACGGCACAGGTAGCGGAGGTTTTTCAGACATGCTCTTGGGTGGCTTCGCAGGTGATGGGTTTATGAATGGTAGCGATATGCTTTCTGTAAAGCGAGTGATGGCACCGCAGCGAAGAGGCGATTGTGGGTCGGCTGCCTGCTTCTGAAGATGACGCGCCACACCCTCTGGATCGAAGCTGCCAGCCATGTCGGGGCGAATCTCTGTGTCTACAACGATGCTACCGGGAGAAATTTGCTTAATGCTAAAGTGCGCAGGCGCAAGTCCCGAGGCATTGGCAAGGTCTTGTGCAAGGGTGTGCGTGAATGCCTCACGTTGTTGCGATTGTTCAGGACCCGCGACTGCAAAGTCAAGACCCAACTTCAATGTCATGTCTGCAGGACGTTCGGTCAATCCCGAGTGAGGGTTTGCGGCATGTATGACCTCATGTCCTCCCACTTTGGTTTCTGCCATTGCCCCCCTCTGTGCCTCGTGTTGCTCCATCTGCTTGTCCACTTGCGTCGAAGGCTCTGGTACCGGACCTACAGCAGTGTAATAGTCGAGCATGGGGTTGGGCGGTGGCGGGGTAGCTCGGTATGAGACCGACGTCGGCTGTGGCGGAGAGGCACCGCGTGTTGCTCGCAATTTTTCACGAACCATTGCCAGGTGACCCTCGCTTGCGTTGGCATACCCCGGCAGTGGCACAGGATAGCCACAGTATTCACGTTGTAACAAGACAGCATCATTCGTGGGATCCGGTGGTGGAGGAGAAGCACTCTGTGTCCCTGAAAGAGATTGGGTACCCGCGCCATGGGGTAGCGAGACGGAGGGGTTCCATTCATTGTCCGTAGGTATTGGGGGCATCAGATATTCAGTAGGGTTTGGAGGCATTGACAGGTCACCAAATTGATATTCTGGATGAAGAGGATACTTATTGCTGGCTGGTCCCTTTTGTGGTGACAAGGTTTCGCGTAGCGAGCGAACTTGGGAAATTGGACCACGTATGTCGGTCCGCTGAGCGTTGCAAGTTGTGCGTGCTTTCCGAAGAAGACTCTGTATACGGGAAAAAAAGATAAACACACAGATTGAGAAGGGAGACCCAAACATGAAAACATGGTTATTCGGAACCCACACCCCTCTAACCAAAGTTGCTTCAATTTGGCAGCAACACACCCTATTTTGGGGATACAAACTCCAAACGGCAGGTCCATTTCGAGAGGCACACGCCCAAATCTATCAGGTCTCTCATCCAGAGGATTTTCTCGATCAGGGCGTGCGGCAGCGGAGGGCACGGCAGTGAGACATTGGTGCCGAACCTGCCGCGCGCCACGCGCCATATGTACCACTCTACGACGAGCAGCAGCTTCAGCACGATGCTCCTCATTGCCGCGCGCCCAATTTATTCCGCAACCACTCGAAGCAGACCACCATTCGGGCGCCCGGCGGCAAGTTGCGAAGCGCTACTAAGGTACTGCGCGCCACTCCACTCTCGAGACTGCGCGCCACCCTCACTCTCGAGAGTGGCGCGCAGGAGCTAGTTGAATCTCCAAAAAAGGGGAGGACAGACAAACAAAAACCAAAAAAAACGGGCAAAATTGGAAATCATGAACAAACCAAAACTACAAAGGGTCAAGACTACAAAAAGATAAAACGAATAGAAAACACCAAAAAATGAAGAGTCGACGTTCACTAGTGAACATTCGACTTTGAGCCTCCAAGCACGGAAAAACGGATGGTCCCAGCCGCATGTTTTCACATCTTCGCATGTTTTCACGTCTTCAATATCCAAAAATTGGGCCAAACAACCCACTTTTCGGAACAATTGGTGTAATAACGACGGCGTCAACCCACCGATTTGCAAAGCTCGATTTTCCAACTGTTTTTTGCATTTTTTGGGATGTTCTGCCGCCCCAAAATATTCCTCCACCACCTGAGATTTGGAACTTCGAGGGGCACGCAGCGGCGTTGGGGCTAAAGCCCCTCGCCGCCGCGCGCCCGTATGGGTGCAGGGGGGTAAGAGAGGGGTGGCAACCTGCGGGTCCACGACCATTACGGCTATTTCGGCCGCCAGACGCTCTGGACTCCGTTGGTCGTCAGTATGCGCTGCTGGGAAGATGTGAACATCAGCTAATACACTTCCTGGTAGCAAGTCGACAACTTGGATTCGGGATTGGTGCGTCTTGAGGCAAGTACTAAGATCCAACGCCAAATCAGCACTAAACACACGTTTGCTCGTCTCGGTCCCTGCTACTGTATTATAATTTTCGTCGAGATGAAGCGTGAGCCCAATGGCCTCTTCGCGTCGCTGTGGGATTTCTCTTTCAGCCGTAACAGGCGGGGCTGCTGACCGAACCATGACGGCATTGGTGGTGCGTCCCACTCGCGGCATCAGGTCAATAGGCTCCTCATCCTCGCCATCCGTTACAGGCGGTGTTTTGCTACCAGAAGGATTGGAGTTTCGCTGGAGAACAACCGGTCTCCAATTGTCAAACTCATTCACAGATCTATGCAAGTCCTCTGCCAGTGCTTCCAGCCGCAAGAAAGACAGCACCACACGTGATCCAGGTGGTCCCTGCACGAGATCTTTCACTATTTCGTGGGATTTGAAGCACACGTTGAGTCCATCGACACTGTGCAGGACATCGCCAACTACAATTTGACCACTTGCTTCGGCTGCCCCGTTACTGACGAGGCCCGAGACGCGATATGCACCATCATGCGCGGGTCTGACAGCAAGACCAACACCAACGCGAGATGCGCTTTCTGAAGGCTTTGTAAGAACGTGTTCAACACAACTGTGGGTGTCCTTTAGTCGTTCACCACGATCAGAAGGTGGCGACTGCACATTGGGCACGCCCGTTGCACTCGCATGGGAATTCAGAGTAATTGAATTATTTTGAGCCGCTCGGCGGGGTCCAAAAAACGAACCTCTTGTGGCGTAGGGGTCAATCGTCGAGATTGGGCTGCGCGGCAAGACAATGTGCTTCTGCAATCTAGACGTACCAGATGAAAGTGAGACAACTTGCTCGAGGCTGATGTACACCTCGGAACCCACGGGTCCGGAGAGCTCTTCCCCAATTTCGCGCAACCGTTTGCCACAGGTTGAGATCCCATTAATGGCGATAAGGATGTCACCCACTTCTGTTCTCCCGTCTAAGTATGCAGCTCCTCCTTCTGCGACCCTGGCCACCTGCATCTCTCCTTCTTCAGTTTTCCTTAGCAAGAGACCAACACCGAAACGCTCTCCGTTGTTGGAATCTTCGCCTAATACCCCCGCCGCATAATATTGATTGAAAGTGGCGGGTGCCGACGAATGCGTGGGCGGCGGAGAAGAGCGTGGGATATCTAAGTGTGTAAAGTGGCATTGAGTAGTCATTCTACCCTCCTGAACCACTGTCTGGAGCGAATCTGGTAGAAGAACACGTTCCACTGCAGTTGACTCCTGAAGGCTCAAGGTATCTGGCTCTCCTGCCTCCACAGCATTCAAGCTGACCCCGCTGCAGGCCATACATTCAATATTACCATTCCACGTGGCCTTGTGCAGTGTGATTACGCATCCTTGCACGCCCGCGAGCATCAAACGCGGAGCCTCACCTCCCAACACCAATTCGACATCCTCGCTAGTAACTATTTGCACTGTGTTGAGGACCATTGCTGCCACAATTCGAACCCGACTACATGAAGTAATGGTAATGGACTCTGCGAGTCCAGCAACTTCGAAGACCAGCGGGTCGTCTCCGGTGGACTTGCACGACCGTATAAAAATAGGCTTGGCTGGCACATCTGGCACTAATCGCAGCGTCTGCATGCCTTCGAACCCCTCAACCACATGTGCGTCGTGTGTGCGGTAATGAGCAGCAACGCACGCATTCGAATTTGCCTCAACACTGCTCGACTTTGCTGGACGAATCATCTGTGGCAGAGACACTACAGGGGGGCTTTCTGCTCGCCTGTGCGTATAACCCTCGAACAGGGTTGGTGGGGGCAAGTGCGGCCTGGTATATTCGCCCACGGGAGAGTGCAAGTCATAGAGCGGCGTCAGGTCTGGTTCACTCCGCATTTGCGTGTACTCAAAGCGCAGATGCACCGCCGAGCTCTGTCCACTGTGCGAGGTCATCTTTTGCTGCGTGTCTGCGATAGTTCAAAAAAATCCTGTCAGAGGCACAGTTTTGCATTTTTGGGCGTTCAAACAGGCTTCCAAGGGCTGGAAATCTGCAGCAGATTTCTGCAGCAGATTTTGTCTGCTGCAGACAAAATTTTGTCTGCTACACCTGGTGGCCGATTTTCACTCGGGATGCCACCAGGAGCAGTCATTTTTTGAAGAGGTGAGTCATGCATTGCATTAGGGGTTGCTTCATAGTATATACTATGGTATGTAGTAGGCAACCCTGGCACACTCATTTTCAGCAAAAGGCAGACATACCTGGGTCCATGAGCAGTAACCACTGCTCCATTTTGGCTCCCGGCTGCACATTCAAGACCACAGCAGCACCGGTGCGCCCGTCTCTGCTCTGTATCATGACGAGGACCACGAGGTTTTTGCCTTCGAGTGGCGAACTGCTTCCCTGAGTAAAACCTACCGCGGGAAGAGACGGCGCGCCCGTCACCTGCAGCACCTGACCAAAGACCGGGGAACAGGTGGACGTGCTGGGCGTGTACATTACACTAGGAAGCAATCCATTGACCTGCAGCTGGCTTGCGTGGCGCGCACGCAAGTTCAGGTCGCCAGGATCGCACTGCACCACCGCGAGAACTGCGGCCTGGCAGTGGCTGCGAGAGAAGGAAAAGAGACACGCGTCCAGCAAATGCATCAGTCTCATACATGTGCAAATACGAGCTAATTGATATGCCGTCAGCAGGCACCACACGTCCTGGGCCTTTGATCTGGGTTGGCGCCCAGAGGGCGATCAAAATAGTGAATGTTGTCGGACGAGTGTGGCGGGGAGACACACGCACCAGTTTGCATCCCAGAGATTGCTGGCCTCCATTAGTTCGAGCTGAAGGTACCATGGCACGCCGTAGAGGGGGTCCTCTCCCATGACAGGAAAGACTGTCAAGAAATCGCTCTACAATTTTTTTGCACCAAATTAGCAAATCACTTTAACATGGAGAAATGTAACCCCTTCTCCTCGACTTTACGCTCTAAACTATCGTTGATGTATGCGCTCGATCTTTGTGTTCCAACAAGCTGCGCTTGCTGCTGTGTGACGTGCTTCAATACCTATGAACAGCTGAGAGCGCAACATACAGCAAAAGGGCCGCGAGCGAATGTCCAGCCTTTGGACCCAAAGCAGGAAGGTGCTCCCACCACCCGGCATATGCGTCGGTGTCTTTTGCCGAGTTGCAACAGGTGTGTGCCCTTCAAACTATACGGCAAGGTGCGGGCTCTCGCGAGCAAGATGCGAGCGTGCGCCCTCGCTGCCTGTTTTTTTTGTATCTCTGGCATTTTCTTTCTGTCGAGCTGTGTATCTCTCTCTCTCTCACACACACTCTCTCTCTCCTTCCCCACCCCCTACTCACCTCCTCCCACACACATATACCACGCACTCTCTCTCTTTCTCTCTCGCGCTCTCTCGCGCGCGCACTCTCGCCCTCTGTCGAGAGAGAGACGAAAGAGAAAGAATGCGACTCTCTATCGCACACGCGCGCGCGCGCGCGCGCGCGTGCGCTCTCACATTTTCTCTCCCTCTCTCTCTTGTTCTCTCTCTTTGCCTCCTCCTCCTACCACCCTCGTCTTTTCTCCCCGTTCTCTCTCGAACACCCCACTTCCCTTTCGACCCCCCTCCTCCCCCCCTTCCCCACCCCGCTCCCCCGTGTTTTCTCAACGTAACCATGTCCGTGTGTGCGACTTAGATGGCAATCATCAATTTCGATATCGACGCCTTCCCGTTCAGCCAAGTTTTTCGCGACGCCCTTCTGTCGAGCGGCACCCACACTCAAAGCAACGGGTTCGTCGTTAGATGATGTCGAGTTCGTGATATTGAGATGGAGAGTTGGCGAGCCTGCAGCCGCCATTTGTGCTCACACAAAGAGCAACGGGTTCGTGATGTTTAGGAACCGTTGAGCTCGTGATGTTTGGATGATGATACAGTTCGTGACACCACCAGCCATATGCACCACCACAGCAACGATTTCTAAAGCCCCTCCGCTTGCCGCGCGCCACTCGAAATCAGCCACGAGTCACGAATGGTTGTTTGGTGGGGCCAAATGGGCATCATAACCAAGTGTTCATCTGGCGTCCGAAACCGTCGCCAAAACCGGAGCGATCCAGATGGATCGCGGCTGATTGCGAGTGGCGCGAGGCGGCTCCAGGGCTAAAGCCCCTCCGCTTGCTGCGCGCCCAAGAGCTCGTGACGTTTGAATGATACAATTGGTGACACTGACAAGCAACCTGTACCATCACAGGAACGCCGACGTGGAAGGGGGTGGCAAGGGAGATGGGCAAGGGCGGGACAGCAGGTACGGATATCAAAGGGCATTGCGTATAAGTGAGTGTGTGTGTGTGTGTGCGCGCGATAATACCCCATTTGCCATATTTGAATGTGTGTGTGAAAGAGAGAGGGCGAAGGTAAGAAGGAGGGAGAGGGATGGGGAAGGGCGGGGTAGAGGGTAAGGACATGAAATGGCGGTGTGCCTGTATTTTTGTGTGTG
>Ga0335398_10008764_pt1 | contig 11884 bp, 12 predicted proteins | sample BON03_FD_205742 | JGI IMG/M metagenome (GOLD analysis project Ga0335398, IMG submission 205742) | Freshwater microbial communities from Lake Bonney liftoff mats and glacier meltwater in Antarctica - BON-03 (spades assembly) (version 2) | ecosystem: Environmental > Aquatic > Freshwater > Ice >...
ATTTCTCGCCTACTGTCACTCATGCCGACTCTGTGTGGGTTGGAGCTTCCTGGATAAGGCCGAAACCGTCAGGTCACATTTTGATTTGGATTTTGTACTCATTGATTGGAAAAAAAAATAACATAAAACAACATTGCATTCAACAGGACCTGCTACAATGTTTTCAAGCATCGCAATTTCGCTCCTGGATGGGAACCACCTGATGCATTTGACAAGAATCTTGCCGAAATGCATTCCCATGCATTGGAGCACGACAAAAATTCGATGACATTGTCTGCATCAAGTTCTGATAGAGATGATGGCTCTGAAGATATGAGTGAAAAGGAAGCATCATGTGCCTCGAATGACACCTCCGATTGAGCCTTGGATCTTTTTGTTCCTTAATTGTTAATTTCTGGACATTGATGCGCCTTGCCACACAGCAAACACTCATACTCACATACAACATATCAGCACAAGCACGTCACCACCCCATTATTTTCACTCAACATCTCTTGCAAATTGATCACACGCGCACACACAGCGCCTTGGATTCATGTTTTACTTGACTTTTAGCAATTTGGGACAAGGAGAGGAGTGGGGCGGAAAGGGCGGATGCGTTGTGACGTTTTAATTTAAGTCTGACAATACATCAATTTAGATGTTTTGGTTCATGCTTGATTTTGGTAGGTATTTGCAGGTCCAAAAAATGCATCTAGTGTCCCCTGCAATGTGGATTAGGGTTGCAGAAGGCAATGTTGGATTAGAGTAGCAAGTTTCTTGCGATAGTGGACAATTTGTGGGCCACAGGGATTGAGCATCGCTGTGTTTCATTCATTGCAAATTCACACTTGCGTCCTCAAGCACAAATACGCAAGCAAACATTTGAATAGACGCTCTCATACCAGGTGTTTCCAAGATCTTTCCTTTCGATAGGAAAAGCACATATCCACACATCAGTGCACCCTCACACTTGTCTGTACACTTTCTTGAGCAGATAGATGTTTGTCTCTGTGAGAACACATTGCATTTTATACTTTGATCTTCATGTACTTGAATAATGTTCTGGTTCAAATTTGAAGTATTTTGGTTTCAGGCGTGTTATCTTCAATTCGAATATTAAGTTTTTGTTCATGACACCTAATTGAACTTTTCGAAAACTAGTCTGATTATGTTGACCCAGGTGATTTATGTGCTGGTCAGTCGAACTTTCTCTTGTGCTAACATGCAAGACCAAACTGTCCAAAGGTATTCCGTCCCATGGCATTTAATAAAAGCTCGACGGTGGAAACCATGGTAAATTACCGCTTGGCATCCAACAACGTGAAGCCAACAAACAATCGTTTCAGGTACAACGGTTGGCAAAATTGTACCCATTCTGGAACTGCTGTGCTAACCTGCATATGAATCATCTTATATATACTCATCTGAAATCTGTGCCGTGCTCTGTACCCAGCAAGCTGTAATAAATGCAATTCGACCTCAGCCAAAAAGATCGGGGTCAAACTTTTTTAAAAAAGCCATGTCGAGTCCATCTTTGTTTTTCAGTCCACCATGACGATGATTGCTTTTATTATCACTGTTGGAGAAATATTGTAGTAATTGCGTTTGGAACTCTCGCGTCTTTTCTTACCTAGAGTGGCGTTTTTGCGTTTTGCATGTCTTCACCTGAGCTAAAGACACTATGGTCTACCATCGATACCATGGTCAATTGTTGGCCACACTTTACTAACAAGCATAACCATGACCGACCGGTTTCAAGCCCAATCGAGCGAGACTCCATGAGTCTTCATAGACATGTGCTGGGTTTCCCAGCTTGCCTCTGTAGGCACTTCCCCATTTCCATTACGACCCTTGTCGTGGGAATTGCGCGCTGTGCCGAGAACCCACTGAGATCTTGGCAGCGTTCTCGCTATTCAAGCCCTCCATGACATCATTTTCATGACACAAAAAGCTGTTGTCTCCTTCTTTGCTCTCAACGCAACCTGTCTGGAACATTTCTATCCAAAGAAATACAGATGACCATCTTGTGTGACCACAAGTGTAATTTCAATACCAAGGGCCAGGGCAATTACAAAACACCATGCTTGTGTTATTTTCAAATCCTTGATACTAATGACATACATGTGTGTTTGTGTTGAGACAAGGGGGGGGCAATTTGCAAAATGATGAATTAATTTGTACTATTTGTTAAATGGAATACGCTCACCTCGCCAGTAAAGGTGATGTGTTCTTGCCCTGAAAGTACAAATACACTGCCAGGGTTCTCCTCGTCCCATCTGACCTTATCAATGTAGTTAGTTCGGGTTGCGTGGTGCCATCGCATTGAAAAGGCAAAACCGAACACCAACTTTCAGGTGCTCTAATTGACGTTTTGAATCATTTCAGTGACGTTGTCGAAACCTGGACATTTGATTTACATTTGATTTGTCTGTAACCTGACAATTTTGTTTCAAGGGATCAAAAAAAAACGTGTGACCTAGTTGAGTTTTGGCACGGGACGTGAAGGTTTCAGATCAAGGGGTGCCAACAACGATGTATGTCATTACTTTTCAAACAATTTGTATTCGTTGGTCAATTTCGTTTGGTCTGTCACGCGGGGCAACGTTGTATTCAAGCAACATGCACCCTAGACCAGCTTACCTTTGCTCTGAGCATGTTGTGACAATCCCTGTGACGCATTATTGACATGATATTTGGATGTCTTCAAATTTTGTGGAATTTCATTTTTTAGAAAACTAAATTGATAAGACCAAGTTATTTGTTGATACTAGAGAACAGATGTTTAGATGAATAACTGCAGAAAACGAGGCATGTGATCACATCCAAGACTTGACTTTGGCATCTCTAGACAGCGCAGTACCACATGTATACTCGCCAACTTACGTGATACACGGATTCCAGTGATCTCAGAATTTGCACTTCAAGACGAATGGTACTAACCATAATACTTTTCTCTGAGTACTGGTATTAATTGTTACAAAGACTGAATTTTTTTCGGAATGGCAAAAATAATGCAGAAACATGATTGTGCAACGCAGGTGGTATGTATGCTACACTACCTATTGTATAAAGTTCTAGTCCAACCTGAACCTGTGAGTTACGAATACAGGACTTATGATCCAAAATACTTCATTTGGGATTTGAAAATGAAGAGATTAGATTGTAACTACTCCATAGCGAATTATTAAACGAGGTATTGGTTTGAAAACTTTATCCGTTTAAAAAAATGTTGATGCGTGAAAAATTAATTTTGTGCTGTTCAAAAATTCAATTGGTGCTTTTTAATCGTATGAATTTCGTTGATGTTGCTAGTACAGGTGCCCAGTTCTATTACAGAAATTACGATGTGCTACCATAGTTCAATTTTGTTCATCTCAGGTTGTCAATTTGCGTTAGTCCGTCCCCCACAGCACACGCCAAGGGCACTGGACAATCTTACATGATCTTCATAAATTGACAATCTTTGAAACACCGTATTTTCTCGTTAATGGATGAAGTTCAAATTTTGTGCTATTCAGGTTCGTGAAAATAAATAAACCTGATCCGAAATATGTGCTGTAAAGGGACAACTGGGTCTCATATCTGTCACAAACAAACAACCTCGTCAAACTCCATATGTATATACATGTATATATATACATACGAATATATACGTATGTGTATGTACATATATATACATATTCATGCACCCATACATACATACACACATATGTACATTGGTACATAAATTGTTAGATATACACTACTATATACATATGTATACATATGCATCTGTGAAATGGGTATACATATATGTGTGAGTGTATACTCTCATATACACACGGACCGCCTTTGTCGAGCAAATTCATACCAGTATCCAACATTTGTCTCTACGTCTAGATGTGCCTGAAGACAGCAAATAAACCATTTGTTGGATAAATTACTTTTGGCATAATTCCGGGTAGATTTTGTTCGAATACCTCATTTTCGAATGGTCTTGTATGGGTTCTCATTTGCACCTGTGAGTGTCTCGGTGCATGTGAATTGGTAGGTGTGTTTGCTTGTTTGCGTGTGCATGCATGTGTGTATGTGTGTGTCAGTGTGTGCAGGTCTCTTTGGTTTCACGTACGCAGTTGCATGTGTGAGTATGAGCATGATTGTGTATGTGCAGGTGTGTGTTTGCACATTTTTGTGTGTGTGTGTGTGTATGCGTTTGTTTTTGTATATGTTGTGTGCGTAGGTGTGTGTGTGCGTGAAGGAGAAAGAGTTTGTGTCTGTTTTTGGATACTTTCCCCGGTAGTTGCTGAATCGTATTTGTTGGTGTGTGTGTGCATGTGTGTGTTTTTGATTTACATGAATATGTCCTACGTAGGCAATTTTAATGAACTAATGATGAGAGTGAAGTAACTCATGCACATGATTCGTACATGTATGAGTTGTACATGATTCACATATGCGTGTGAATGGACTAAAGTTTTGGTATAACATGCCTCGATATCGTACTGAATGAGTGTGACTCATGTATGATTTCCAAAAGCTATTGAACTGTTTTTTCGTATCATGAAACTTATTCATTTGTGCATGTATGCGAAATTCTTGCTGGTTGGCATCTTACCGTCAACAAATACTCGTTTTGGCTATATTTTTCTCTGTTCCTCTTGCATCTCCTTCTTCCCCTGTCGCTTTCTCTTGCTCTCTTCCCCCGTCCCATCTTCCATCCCAGCCTCCTATACTCTGACCCTCTCTTTCCCTTTCTCTTCCCTCCTTTTTCTTTCCCGCATGAGCTGTCTTAGCAAACCACACAACACCGTATTTCCGCTAGCCTTCACCCTTCCTTCCAAAAATTTGAGGTAAACTCAAGGTACGCGACAAAAGATTGGATTGCTAACACATTGCAACTAACTGCCACAAGCTGCGAACCCGTGCAAATCCCTGCAACATACTACTATACCACGCTGAAAGACACTGCAACACGTTGCACCACATTATAACACTTTGCAGATAATGGAAACCCGTAGTCACCTTCGGATCGCACTGAAAGATTCTGCAAGATATGGAATTAAAAATTTCAAAAAAATTGGCATAGCTCAGGAGCAAATTTCCGTCATCAAAATGTTCATTTTGTGTGTTGCAGGATTCATTGCGAAATATGTAAGTGAATTATGATCTGTAAGTTGAAGTATTTTAGAAAATCTGTGTCCTCGTTTGTGCTTCTTTTTCTGTGAAACACCTTACACATTATTCTGCTTAAAACACACAAAAACCTACACAAAAATTCACTCAAACCTACACGCACATGCAAACACACATACATACATGCATATAAAAATACATACACAGAGACATAAAAACACACAGAAGAACAGATATGCAGAAGCTCAGAAACAAACAAAAACACACACGCACACATACAGACACATTCAAGCAACAAAATACACAAACACACAAAAACTCACATAAGCCTCTGCACTTCACCTCAGGATATGCGTATTGTATGCTTGTATGTGAAATTTTTCTGTGTGTGTGTGTTTGCGTGTATGTTTTTTTTTGTGTGATTGTTAGAGGTATTCGTTTCAATTTTGTTGATACATTACTTTTTAGCTTGTATTGATGCTTGTTTATTGCAGTGTATTGTAGGTTGTGGCAGTGGGTTGCAATGTCTTTCAATGTGCTGCATTGCGTTACAGTATATGACAGTGTGTGGCAATTCTTCTTTTGATGCATGATTTTTGCCGATCTATTGATACAAGTGCGTTGCAGCGTGTTTCATCGTAAAAGTGTCTTACATTGTGTTGTAATGGGTTGTAGTGTGATGTAGGTTATTGGAGTGTCCTTAACGATTGTAACCATGCAGTCTCTATTGGTATTAGTGAAGTGGAGCGTGTTGTAGTGTGCTACATTGAATCATAAGATGCTGCAGTTTGTTGCAGGGTTTGGCAGTTGGTCGGAGTGTGCTGCAGTGTATTACATTGTGTCACATTGTAGTGCGGTGTGTTTCAGTGTGATGCAGTGTGATGCAAAATTTCATTGATAACCATCACACACACACAGACAAAGGCAAACTCACATGACACAAGATCGCAAGCCTTGCTGTGTGAGTTTTTATTTTTTTGTGTGAGTGAGTTTGTGTTTGACGTGTGTTTGTAAGTGAGTGGGTGTGTTTTATATGTTTGATTGCATGTGTGTGTGTGTGTGTTATTCTGTGTGTGTGTGTGTGCGTGTCTGTTTGTATGAGTGAATGAGTATGTGATTGCTGGTTTGTGTTGTGTGTTTGTGTGTGTGTAAGTGTGTTTGTTTGTGTGTGTGTGCATGTTTGTGGTTGCGTGTTTGTGTATATGTGTGTGTGTGTGTGTGTTTGGTTCTTTAAGTTTGTGATGTTCTGTGGGTGTGTTCATGCATGTGAATGTTTATGTTTGCATGTCAGCATTCGCGTTTGCATGAACTTTAAAGTCAGTGCCAATTTAGTTGCCTGTGTGTGTGCAAACACATTAGAACTCCTTGAATTATTGTGGGACTTATGCTCACATATATATGTTCAAATAAATTTTGATTTTATGTATATATACATGTGTATACATGTATGTATGTACATATATATTGATGCTTGTGTGTATATATACAAGTATTTTTACGTATATGTACATGCATATAAAGGCAGGTTTTGTGTATTCTAATCCCTCTCACACACTCGTAAAAACCTGCCTCAAACATGTAAACACAGAAGAATTCACCAAACACACAAACACAAACACACACAGACACACACCAACACCAAAGATCACACACAAATGAGTACGTACAACACACACGTACACTCTCACCGACCACACACATCGTGAGCTTTACGAAATGGAACCCTCAGGTTTTGTGCATAGTTCGCATTGGCATATGAACTTCCATCTCGCTTTCAGTTGACTGCGTCGTTCAGATGTTGGCTTTCGCAAGTTGTGTTGGTGTAGATATGTGAATGTGACCTCCTGTCCCTGCATGAGTTCTCGAACTACTTCTAGTTTCACGCTGCCACAACTTGTGTACCCGTCTGGTAAGCATGGCAGTGAAACTGTGACTGATGGGCTACAACTATGATTGCCAAATGATATCTCATGCAGCCCAACTGCTAATCTTTCGCGCAGCCTGCCTGTGCTCAACGTGTCGTTCAAAGTCCACGCATTGTTTGTAAATCTTTGTTCGGGATTTTCTGTTACGCAAATACGTTTAGTTGAACCTGGCCTTGTTGGATGGGACCCCTGAAGACGCTTAAATGCCAACGCATCATTTTCATCAAGTCTTTCTACGCTCTGGCGCACTCTGTCCTTCCAATTGAGTGATGGTAAGCAAGGTATACACAACCACAATGTGTCTAGTATAATTGTATCTCCGCGTCTGAGTCTACATCCGTTTTTCACGATGAGTCCTCGCTCCAACGCACTGTGCTCGGCTGGGCCCTCTTCGATAATCTCATTGAATGCGTAAACTTCTCTTCCCCTCATTGTGATGTTAATATTATTCCCGCCAAATTCTTTCGAAAAATTTTTCGTTTCAAAATCTTTCAGACAAGGAGGATCATTGAAATTAGATATGCTGGGACAAGGCAATGTTTCAAATCTTAAAGAGTTCGTGCTGATGAATCTTTTTGTGGAAAAAGAAACATGTTGGTTGCATCATTCAACCGGCTAACACAGTATACGGGGGGGCATGGATGGATGACGTATACTATCCCTTTCATATATGAGAATGGCTGCACCATGGAAGATCCAAATCGAAACAACTATCTTCTACGTGAAGAAGCCTTAAAGGTTCCAGAGTGGACACTTACACCATACGAATATGTTGACCTCATGCTTTGCAATGGCGTGGACATGTTTTGCTGGAATTCTGCAGAGGATGTTTATCTTCGGGATGTTGTGCGCACTTGGATTCATTCACACGGATTTGGTCATCGTCAGACCGTGCACAATGGCAGGAAAATACAATTTGTGGCACGTCTTTCATATCTGTGATACTTTGCGACGATGTGGCAGTAGACGCGCGTTTCCGTTTTGACCCTCCGCATGTGCGGCTGGATTGATGCCCACTCTTTCGGCATTCACGGTACGGTAGGTTTGGCCACCACCGTGTTTTACATCAACACATCCGCTGCAAGGTTTATCGCTGATCTGGCGGCCTCAAATGACAAAATTTGGTACAGAGTTGGCCAAGATTCGAATGTGCGCATGAAAAAACTCCAGCCCGCATGTCACTGACAACGGAAACTCATGTCTGATCTGCGACATTTGGATTGCAACGCGTCTCTGCAGCGCGTCCCTCCCCGAAGTTTGAGGAGGGAGTCTTTAAATTCTGACATCTCAGCAATCTTGCGGACGGAGTGTGCACATTCTCATATTTTATCCATTCTCTGGGTATTGTTTTGGACAGGCAGGTGAACATCTACATCCTCCAGTACTTCAACCACAGCATCAGAATGGTGGCGCCTACAATTTTGACGATTTTGATGCTGTGTATATATTAATATATACACTTATATACTCACATTTATACATATATATTTATATATACATATTTATAAATGTGTTTAGGTTTTTGTTTCAAAATATCTATATAGATATGGATATATGCATGTACATTCATATATATATAAACGTGTATATATATATCATATATGTGTATGTACGTATATATATATGTGTATTTGTATTTTTATATACATGTAGATATAAAAATACGTGCATATATGTATAAAAATATAAATGAGTATATATACATCCATACGAATAATGTACATTGTATATACATATCTACATATATGTGTACACAGGTGTCATATATATCTATATATATAATAATATGTATATATTTGTATATATTTATATCAATATATATATATATACATAGATATGCATATACGCCTATATATTTGTAAACATTTACATACATTCCTTTTGGTTTTTCAATGAACAACTTTATCTCTTTCTCTCTCTCTCTATACATATATATACATAAATATGTATATACATATATACGTTCATATATTTATATATTTATTGCAAATCATGTATACATATATAGATATGCAGATATATAGATTATATACATACATATTTGTATCTATAATTATATTTATATTACATATATATGTATATGTATTATATTACATAAACACAGTTATGTTTATATATATTTATATATATATATATACATACATGTATATATGTATGTGTATAGATTTGTGAATATATGTATATATTTTACAAAATATATGTTGATGTATGTACATACATACATATAATGTACATTTATATGTGTTTATATATGTATATTTATTCTTACAAATGTATACCAACATTTATACGTATATGTTTATATATACGCATGTATATATGTGTGTATGTATTGATGTCAAAATATCTATATGAATATGCATATACTCATGTATATATATTATATATATATATATTTTTATATATATATATATATATATATATGTTTATATATATATAGAAACCCTATATATATGTATATATGTTTATATATATATAGAAACCCTATGATTTGGAATGAGGGAAACTGAGACCCCGAACCTGAGGTTTTGATGTTATCAGAATAATGTTTCGTTGTTGTCATGGACATATTCTAGAACTGAGTATTTAGTTTCGAAGGTATTCTGTAACAAGATTTTTTTTTCTGGAACTTGAAGGAGTATAAAGACACAATTGAAGTCGTTGCGTGTCTGTCACTTTACAAACAGATTTGTGTCTGACGATGTCACACAGGGTCTGTTCCTGGAATGTGTCGTTGGCCACTTGGCTTGTCTATGGTGCTTACCTTGGCTTTTGTTGTTTAGAACAAACAATCACACAATGGTTTGTTAGAAGATTCTGCTCTTTTTCTTTTCCGAGACGGACGAAGAAGGACTTTATTTATACAACGCTCTCACTCAGGCAGTACAAAATATCTTGTGCAGTTCGTATGACTTTTGCTCACGACAATCAATTTGTTGCAAATATTTCATAATTGAGGTCAAATTGCATGGGGTCTTCGAAACCACTTGTTTAATTGCAACGACAATGTCTTCTTCAGAGTTTTTGTCATTTGGCATTTAAATTGCGACTCGTACTTGGTCTCGAAACTTGTCAAAACTATGCATAAAAACCCCAAAAAATATCATGCATAGAATACAAGAAGATGATGAGTGACAGACTTCAGAATTGATTCCAATACCAACACGTATATCAAGCTTCAAGCGGCATGAGTGGTATCCGTGGTATCAGGAGGGGGAGAAGTTTGAAATTAGGACACTTGAGTTGGAGTCAATTCATAGGACACGAGGTATTTTCCTGGATATTTGTTTGAGCACGGGCTGGTTGATTGGACAACTGAAATTTGTACTCATTATTTATCGTAAATCCGTCTCTGTATCAAGCCGTGGACGCGAGCCATCCAGTGAAAATCATTTATTGAGACGTGTTTATTTGAATTGTATTTTAAAGAGTTTCTTGTCCTGTCCGAGTCGGACTTGTACAAAATGAACAGATTTGCCGAAAATATCAATTATCAGTGTTCATTATATTGATTATCGAGTAGTTCTCATAAAAGAGATAATATGATTTGTATGATATGGGTTTCCATAATATAAAAAAATTGTAGTGTAGGCAGTAAACTCCTCTCTCGTTAAATACTATGGAGAGCCATATCAGACCAGTGTGACAATTCTATAGTAATAAGAACCTTGTAACTTTTGAAGACTAACGCTGCAAATATTTTTATAATTTTGAAGCATAGGACTCAAAACATTCAACTTACATGTACAATCAAAAAGTTGAGACCTGGGGTCCCGTAATGTCAAAATGCACAATTTTTGAATACCTCCACAAGACTGACCTTCAACGGGCAAATTGATTTTGATGCCCAATTTGCTCGGATATCCTGACAGCATATCAGCAGGGACAAACATACGTACCTCATTTGTGCTGTGAGGTAAGTTCTGGGAAAATGTTACCGCGTTCCTAATTTTTTACACGGGTGGGATCTGTCAGACCTTACTCTAACAAAATATGTTATGAGAGTAGACTTTTTTTTGAAAACTAATAGTGCATATCCCAGGGCCACGGAGGTCAATAAACCCTGACAATCCCTGGGAATCCCCTTGGCTATTACACCCATCGGTCAGATCCACAAGTTGCCTCCCTCGCTCATTCCAGGGGACCTAGGAAGAGGTCCCAGTCAACAGTCTCACGTGCTCCAACATACAGACACGTGTGGACAGGCCCAAGTCTGTAGTAAGGGTCAAAAGTGGAGTAGCGTAGATTGTCCATGTCACCCGTGTTTTAATTGGATCAAGTTCTTGCATGTACGGAATCTGCTACCTCAGAGTATACGACTACGACTCAGTGTCTTAGTGTTCTACTGGGCCAGCCAGGGAGAGTGAAGTGTATCCTAGATGGCCTCAGATGGAAAAAAGAATCAATGCACCTATGAAGCCTATACGACCACTGCCTGGCGACTCAGCACCCTGAGATATAATTAACACGGCAGCTACTAGTGGAGGAAATGGATTCCACTCTAGAGGAGGGTGGAAGGGACCGTTCCGCACGGATACAATCCCCGTAAAAAAAAAAACTATGGAGAAAACAGTATGGATCACGGTCCCAGGTCCCCACCATGGCGAACAAATGTATTAAACTTAGAGTTCAAACGCTGACCCCTCGTCATAAGTACGTATGCTGGGGTCGTATTCTGGTGTCCGGTCAAAGTAAGTTCACTAGAGACAAAGTGGGTGGTAGTGGGGTCCATTGTGTGGCTGGTCAGGTTAAAGTGCTTATTCCTCTTGAAATGTCATTTCTATCTCCACAGTTGGGGGGTTGAAAGGAGTATGTTGCACTGTTGAAGGATGAGGTTTTTTTTTTTTTTTTTTTTTTTTTGTTTT
>Ga0335398_10008770_pt1 | contig 11881 bp, 9 predicted proteins | sample BON03_FD_205742 | JGI IMG/M metagenome (GOLD analysis project Ga0335398, IMG submission 205742) | Freshwater microbial communities from Lake Bonney liftoff mats and glacier meltwater in Antarctica - BON-03 (spades assembly) (version 2) | ecosystem: Environmental > Aquatic > Freshwater > Ice >...
GAAACAAGGATTATCCTGCTACTTCTGAACATCTCTCTCCCGTCATTCCAAGGTGCATAAATGAACCAGCACGGTTCTTTCGGTGGGTTGTAAATGTGGAAGTTTGCTGGCATTCGGCCATAAACAGGATTGGACAGGCAAACCGGGATTCCGTTTTCAATCGCAATCGCAACGGCTTTCCTCCGTGAAATTGGCGGGAACAACCACAGTCGCATTTTGTGGATAGCGGTTCTAATTGCCTGCTTCCTTGTGATCCGATGCATGGTGGGTGTTCTTATCGGTTTGAATGATACCGGGCGAGCACATTTCCGATTAGCAGAACCAAAAAATCAAAACGCTTGAAACGCTTGGAAAACGCTTGAGCCTTTCCCAAGCGTTTTGAAAGTGCCCCACGATAGACAAGCACGTTCCGCAAAGTCTCAAAAAATCAAAATGCTTGAAACGCTTGAGCGGACAGGAAAAGAGCGGCATGGAGTACGAGAGGGCACAGAATCCCGCGCGGTAGAAATTTTTACGATTCGATGATGCCCCGGTAAAATGATGAAGGAGATTCCGGGAGGTCGGACCGCTGGCCCGGTGAGAGGGGCACAACAAATCGTTTGCCTGCCATCGAGCGGCAGGAGGGAGTATTCACACACCCCGGAATATAGACGCGGATACCTTAAGCAAGGAGGAGTGGCGGGAGGCAAAATCACCCCGGCCCTGCACCCCGGCGCGGAAATTGCCCCACCCCGGAAAAGAGGCAGGCAAAACGCTTGAAAGAATATAGGGGAGAGAGAGAGAGAGAATCCCCCCCTCTCTTTTTCTTCAAGCGTTTCAAACCGATTCACTCGCCCGGAAGTTTCTATTAGTGCGTTTTTACCCCGTTTTGACATCGGGAAACGTCTTGAAATATCCCGAGATTCTAGGGGGTCAGGGGCACAGTATTGGGCACACTTTGACCCCTCTGCTTTCGTAAGTCGTTGATTACTAAGAGAGAGGCGGGGGACGGAATCGAACCGACGCATAGAGCTTTTGCAGAGCTCTGCCTTACCACTTGGCTACCCCGCCATACCTGATGGATTGCACGGTTAAATGTGCAAAAGGAGAATTATACATCAAAACCGACGCTTCGACAATAGTTGTTTGTGCAAACGGCGATTTCTGCCGCTGGGGACTGTTTTATTTGGTGGTCTAGGCGATCGTACCGTCCTCAATGCGGACAATTCTATCTCCACGGCAAGCGAGGTCGGGGTCGTGGGTGACCACAACCAAGGTTCGCTTCTCGTTGCGCGTGATACCGAGCAGGAGTTGGATGATGGACTCACCGGTATTGGAATCGAGGTTTCCGGTGGGTTCATCGGCAAAAAGAATTGCCGGTTCGTTCACCAGTGCACGTGCTATGGCGACGCGTTGCTGTTCACCGCCGCTGAGTTCGGATGGGAGGTGGTCGGCCCGGTCGGCGAGTCCCACACGCTCGAGCAATGCCATCGCGCGATCTGTTGCCACCTCACGCGATATCATTGCGGGGATGAGAACATTTTCGAGTGCGGTGAGTTCGGGCAGGAGGAAATACGATTGAAACACAAAGCCCATTTTCGCATTGCGGAGGCGCGCCAGATTGTTGTCTCCGATGGCGTAGAGGCTGATGCCGTCGAGCAAAACCTCACCCTCCTCGGGACGCTCCAGACCCGCCAAGGTATACAGTAGTGTGGTTTTTCCCGCACCGGAAGCACCGCACAGAAAAATGGCTTCGCCTACCGCGATCTGGAGATCAATGCCTCGAAGGACACTCACGGTATTGCGTCCGATCCGAAAGGAACGACGCAATCCGTTGGCTGCTAGATGCACTGCTGGAGAAGGTGACATGAGCCTCCATGTTACAACTGACGCGGCGCGGGGAAGTCAAGCATCCCCGGTAGGAATCGCAGCGGCCAATCGATGGGCGAAGGGTGCTTTATTGGCACGCCTCGCACTCGCCACCATTACGCATCGCCTCAATCGAGCAGGCGACGATTCGCTCCTGTTCGGCAGATTCCCTTTTTGCAGCGGCAGCACCGACGATGCCGGTCATTTCTTTCCGGGCACCCGCGGTGGATTTTTCGATGTTTGATGCCTGCAGCGTTCGCAAGTAGTACGTTGTTTTCAATCCGACGCTCCATGCGCGGCGGTACATGTGACTCAGCACTTTGAAATCAGGCTCGGGCAGGAACAAATTCACCGATTGCGATTGATCGATCCACTTTTGGCGGCGTGCCGCAGCGTCGATGATGTATTGGTAATCTACGGCGAAGGCAGTGCGGTGTTTGTGTTTGATCGCGGCAGGAATATCGACGATGTCGTCGAGCTCGCCGTCGAAATATTTGAGTTGGTGCGCCATGTCAGCGCTCCACAATCCTGCCGCCTTGAGGTCGCGGACGAGCTCGCCATTCAGTACGATGAACTCTCCGGACAGGTTGCTTTTCACGAACAAATTTTTGTAATTCGGTTCGATGCATGGCGTAGTTCCCATGATGTTCGAAATCGTGGCTGTGGGAGCGATGGCGATCACATTTGAGTTCCGCATTCCTAGGCGTTTAATTTTCTCGCGCACCGGATTCCAATCCAGTTTTCCGCCACGGGGGACGTCGATCTTGATTCCCCGCTCTGCCTCAAGGAGGTCAATGGTGTCCTGAGGCAAAAGCCCCCGATCCCATTTCGAGCCGCGGTAGGAAGAGTATACTCCGCGTTCGCCGGCAAGGTCGCTGGACGCGCTGTAGGCAAAGTAGGCGATCGCTTCCATGAATTCATCATTGAATTCCACCGCTTCGTTGCTGGCAAAGCTCTCAGAGCGCTTGAATAGAGCGTTCTGCAGTCCCATGACGCCCAGGCCGATGGGCCGGTGGCGCATGTTACTGCGTTTGGCGGCATCGGTGGGGTAGAAATTGATATCAATGACATTGTCCAGAGCGCGCACCGCCACGGTGACAGTTTCGCGGAGCATGTCGGTGTCAAGTGAGCCGTCAGCGCGCATATGAGTGTCCAATATAACAGAGCCCAAGTTGCAGACGGCGGTTTCATCCTCACTCGTGTTGAGCGTGATCTCGGTGCACAGGTTGCTGGAATGGATGACTCCGACGTGATCTTGGGGTGAGCGAACATTGCAAGCGTCCTTAAACGTGATCCACGGATGACCCGTCTCAAAGATCATCTTGAGCATGCGCTTCCAGAGGTCGATTGCCGGGACCTCCTTGGCGAAAATCTTACCCTCCTTGCCGAGTTGCTCGTAGTGGACGTAACGCTCCTCAAATTTGCGGCCGTAGAGTCCGTGCAAATCGGGTGTCTCGTTGGATCGGAAAAGCGTCCAGTTTTGACGTCCCTCCATACGCTTCATAAACAAATCGGGAATCCAATTTGCGGTATTCATGTCATGCGTTCGGCGGCGTTCGTCGCCCACATTTTTGCGGAGTTCCAGAAAGTCCTCGATGTCGTTGTGCCATGTTTCCAGGTATGCGCACCCGGATCCGCGCCGCTTGCCGCCTTGATTCACAGCAACGAGTTGGCCGTTATGGAGTTTGAGAAACGGGATGACGCCCTGGCTTTCGCCGTTGGTCCCTTGGATGTAGCTGCCAGTGCCGCGGACACTGGTCCATGATCCACCCAGGCCACCAGCCCATTTCGAAAGGTACGCATTTTCCGCAATACCCCGCTGCATGATCGACTCGATGCTGTCATCCACTTTGTAGAGATAGCAGCTGGAGAGCTGGCTGTGCGGGGTGCCTGAGTTAAACAACGTGGGTGTGGAAGAGCAAAACCGGCGCCCCTTGTAGAGCGTGTAGAGCCGGATAACCCAATCCTCGCGGTCCTTAGGTTCCTCAATAAAGAGCCCCATGGCGACGCGCATCCAGAAAAACTGCGGCGTTTCGATCCGACGTGCTTGTTTAGACGTCTTGTCGATGATGAGATAACGATCATACATCGTCTGCACGCCCAAGTAGTCGAAGTCGAGGTCTGCCGAGGGATCAAACGCGTCGGCGAGTTTATCGAGATCGTATCCGAGAAGTTTGGGGCTCAGGCGTTCAATCGTAACGCCATGGCGAAGGTAACTCTTGAATGCCACGCGGTGGGATTCCTTGAGCCCCTCGATCCCGTCGCGGGTGATGTGCCATCCCAGCACCTCTTCGTAGATGTAGGTCAGGAGCATTCGGCCAGCGAATTTGGCAAAATCCGCATCACGTTCCATGAGAACGCGGGCGTTCATAATGATGATACGCTTCAGGTCATATTCGGAAACTTCGGTGCCGATAGATCGGCGGAGTTCGCGCTCGATCTCCGCCGCATTGAGGCACAAGTCCAGACCGATGCAGGAAAATTGAATCCGCTTTTTAAGTTCCGATCCGTCCCAGAAAATACTTTGCCCGTCGCTGGTGCGGACGACAATAAGCGAGTCCTGGCTGGCCTCTTCTGACGGGGCGGTAAGCGCGTTGTCCTCGCGTTGGCGGGTGCGGTAGGCCCGATATAGGATGTAGCTTTCAGCCACTTTAAAATACCCCTGCCGCATGAGCTCTTCTTGGACCATGTCCTGCACGTCTTCGATGTGCACAAATGCCTGATCGCTGGAGCGCACGCGCTCCGTGAGCGCACGGGTAATGGATATTGCTGCATTGGCATTTTCACGCACGGAAAGAAAGGCCTTCCGAATCGCAATCTCGATTTTGTTTTCATTCCACGGGACGACCGAACCATTGCGGCGGATCAGCCGCACGCTCACGGGGATGCCGGCGCGGTCATGGGAGATTTCGATATCGCCGCCGCCTTTTACGGAGCGGTTGAAAACGAGGCTTTTCGCCACGTCGTGCGCGTCGTTTTCGATGAGTGCTTTTTCGATGAGGAGCGAGAGATCGTTTTCCGACAGCTTGAGTGAGCGGCCCTCCGTGACCTGATTCGCGAGGCTTTCAGCGACCGAATGCGCGACATTTGCCACAAAGCCCCGATTCTTTTCGGTGAAGATGTCCTCCTGCTCCCTCGAAAGCAGAAGGTCCGTGAGCGCACTGCCGATATCATCGGCAACGTCCGCAAGACTGAATGTGCGCTCTTGGCCGCTGCGGGTCACGAGCACACCGGAGCTGATTGGCTCAGAGTCTGCGGCTTCCAACGCATCGCGCCAGGCGAAATCCGGTTTCTGGGTCCGTGGTTTGGTGACGACCGACTTCAGTGCGAGGTCTTCTTCGAGTGATATGCGTGGGATCATGGCAGTATTGGGGGGTGCGGGCGGCGGATGCTGGCGTTGTTTTAGGGGGAACGTGGTGGCTATAAATCGTCGTCGGAGACGGCTGTGAGCGAGGAGGCTTTGCGGTATTCGGTGACCCGGCCTTCGAAGAAATTTTGTTCCTTCTTGATATCCATCATCTCTGCCAACCAGGGCAGGGGGTTTTCGATGGGGCCGTTGAGCGGCTCGAGACCGCATCCCTCCAGGCGGCGGTCGCCGATGTAGTCAATATAAACAAGGAATTCTTCTTTCGTTAGTCCCACCGCGGTGACCGGGAGGCAGTCGCTGATGAATTCTTTTTCCAACCGGACGGCTTCCCGCATGGTTGAGCGTAGTTCCTCTTGGAATTCTTCGGTCCAAATGTCTTGGTTTTCCTCGATGAGATCCATGAACAAATTACGGAACACTTCGATGTGATTCGATTCGTCACGCAGCGTGTAACGAAACATCTCACCAATCCCGCGGAACTTATTCTGCCGGTAAAGCGCAAGCACCATCCCGAACAAGCCGTAAAACTGCGTGCCCTCCATACATTGGCCGAACAGAAAAATATTCCGCGCCAATGCCTGCTTGTTTTCGGTTTGTGTGAGGTCAATGTCCCGCCGCAACAGCCGGCTGTTACTCACCACAAAATCCGTTTTGTTTTTGATCGTCTGCACGTCCTCAAACATCGCTTCGCATTCGTGCGGATTGATGCCCAGCGAGCTGATCATGTAAACCAACGAATCCGCATGGATGTTTTCCTCATGGGCGTGACGACCGAGCACGAGTTTGAGTTCCGGCGCGGTGACAACTTCACGCACAACATGCTGGATATTGTCTCCGACGATGCCTTCTGCTGCGGAAAAGTATCCGATACCCATCTTGATGATCCAGCGCTCAATCTCGGGGATCGACTCATCGCGCCATTGCTCGCAGTCGCGCTGCATCGGCACATCCTCAGGCTCCCAATGGTTTGCCTTCATGTTTTTATAAAGCTCATACGCCCATTGGTATTTCACGGGCAGAATGTTGAAAAACATCGTGGCGCGGCCATTGATGACGCGCTTTGCATTGTAGGCGGCTTCAGCCTTATCTTTGTCGAGAATGAAAGTACGATCGCCGAGTTTGATTGTCGTGGTTGTTGACATAGAAGGTTCCTTGGGTCGGTTATTTTTGCTGTGCGTTGAGTGGCTCGCACCTGCGATATCTGGTTGTCCGATGATTGCTCCCGAACTCAATACTTCCTGCGAACTCGGGTGTTCTCAGCGCGGGTGAGAGAATTAAATAATTTTTCATTGAGGTCAATAAAATTTGCTCCATATAGTGTAGATTAATTAACGACCCACTACCTATTGCGGTTGCCGGGAATTTTGCAGAATAGAAAAAAAGACGCTTTTTTACAATAAACACCGTCAGGAGAGGGTTTTGAGTCATTGAGATTTGTGAATTTTGAGCGAAAAATATTCTGCCTGACACCACCGCTTGGGGTGCGATTTTCCACTCCACAGCGAATTTTCCTGAAGCGCGCTTGATGCGATCTATATCCCCTGCAAAGATGCCCCGTATGACAAATTACCTTCATGCTGCGAAAGAGGCGGCGCAGGCGGCAGGCGGACTGCTGCGCGCTAATTTCGGTCAGGCGTTGCACGTGGACGCCAACGAGGCTCACGACATCAAACTGGAACTCGACCGCCGCTCGCAGACGCTGATCGAGTCGATGCTGCTCGCCCGTTATCCGGACCATGCGATCTATGGCGAGGAAGGCATTCGCGGCGACGAGAACAGCGAGTATCAATGGGTCATTGATCCAATTGATGGCACGGTAAATTTTTTTTACGGCGTTCCCCATTTTGCGGTCTCCATCGCATTGAGGCGTGCGGGAAAGGTTATCGTTGGTGTGATTTACGACCCGATGCGTGACGAAATGTGGGAGGTGACAGAATCGTCGCCGGCCGTGTTAAATGGACAACCCATCCAGGTCAGCGAGCGCACGGAACTCAAGGAGGCCATGGTCTCCGTGGGCGTGTCTAAAACGTTGGATTCGGTGAATGAAAGCCTGCCGTTGTTTCTACGGTTGGTTCGATCTGCGAAAAAGTGTCGCATGATGGGCTCCGCATCGCTGGATATCGCGTATGTCGCGTGCGGACGCCTCGACGCCTATATCGAGAGCCAGATCAGCCTGTGGGACATTGCGGCAGGCCTCCTGCTCGTTGAGTCCGCGGGCGGCGTGGTCGATCTCCGGCCGCTTTCTAATAATCCTGAAAAGTATTCTATCGCTGCGACCAGCGGGCGGATCGATTTCGGCATATGATCATCTCCACCTCATTATGAATCGCATTGGCATTGGCTACGACGTGCACCCCTTTGCGGTGGGACGGATGCTGGTCCTCGGCGGGGTGGAAATCCCGGCCGCGGCTGGATTGGATGGGCACTCCGATGCCGACGTGCTTTCCCATGCAATTGCAGATGCGCTGTTGGGTGCGGCGGGCGAGGCGGATATCGGGCATCATTTCCCGAACACTGATGAGTCGATTCGCGGGATATCCAGTCAGGAAATCCTGCGCCGCACGCTTGAGATCATCACTGCTCGCGGATGGATCATCGGAAACATCGACGCCACGTTGATCGCCGAGAAGCCGAAAATTGCACCCTATCTTGCACCAATGAAAGCCCGCCTCGCGGAAAGCCTGTGCTTGGACGAAGGGCAGATCGGCATCAAGGCCACCACCAACGAACGCATGGGATTCGTCGGGCGAGGTGAGGGTATTGCTGCTATGGCGGTTGCGATTCTGGCACCGGCCGATAAAGACTAATCAAACGTTATTCAGGAACCGGATAGTAATTCGGCACCTTGATTTCCGCTGGCACGGGATGGCGATTATAGTCCTCGTGATGCACGCGTGCGGGGAGGTCAATCGGGTCGTGGGTGATGACCTTGTAGGGAATCTGATCGAGGAGATGGCGGATGCAATTCAACCGGGCGCGTTTTTTATCATTGGCTGGAACGATATGCCACGGTGCGTAGGGGAAATTGGTCAACTCAAACGTCCGTTCTTTTGCCTTGGTGTAATCTTCCCAGCGGATGCGCGATTGGAGGTCCATGGGGCTGAGTTTCCACTGCTTGAGCGGATCAAGGATGCGGCATTTGAACCGGAATTCCTGTTCGATGTCCTCGATGGAAAACCAGTATTTGATCAGCTTGATTCCGGAGTTCACCAGCATTTGCTCGAATAACGGGACGTCTTGAAAAAATTGTTCGACCTGGGTGTCGGACGCAAATCCCATGACTGCTTCCACGCCCGAGCGGTTGTACCAACTCCGGTCAAAAAGCGCAATTTCTCCGCCGGCGGGGAGGTGGGGAGCATAGCGTTGGAAATACCACTGAGTTTTCTCGCGATCGCTGGGTGCGGGAAGCGCAACCACGCGGCAAATGCGCGGATTCAGGCGCTGCGTGATACGTTTAATCACACCTCCCTTGCCCGCGGCATCGCGACCTTCAAAAATCACAGCGACCTTGTAGTTCGTTTCATGAACCCATTCCTGCATCCGGACTAACTCGACCTGAAGGCGGCGCAACTCGCGGAAATAAAACTTCCGGAATCGCGCGTGTTCGACGGGATCGGGATCGACGACGCCTTCCGCTTTGCGCACGTTTTCGTCGAAGATATCCTCCATGTCATGCTCCATCTCCTCCTCGAGGTCGTCCATAATCTCCTCCTTGAGCTGATCGTAGATCGAGAGGCTGCTGCGCAGTGGCGTGGGGTCGACGGGATCGGGAGGTTCAGACATTGTTGGGGTGTCGGTGAGGGTTATGAACGATGGATTTTCTGACAGTTTCGCGGAGAAAATGTGCGGGTCAAAGCCGGGAATGTAGCAATTCAGTCAATTTGTGGCGCGTGTGACGGATCGGGTGGCTTCCACGAGCGGTGTTACGAAGTCAGTGACCGCCTGCACATGACTGCCGGGTGCGGACTCGGCAATTTTTCTAACAATTGCGCTGCCCACGACCACCGCGTCCGCGCTGATAGCGACCTCCGCTGCTTGGGCAGCAGTGGAAATGCCAAACCCGACCGCAATGGGAAGCGCGGTGTGTCGGCGGATTTCAGCCACCTGGGATGCGATCGAGTCGGAGAGCGTGGATTGCTCACCAGTGACTCCTTCCCGCGACACGTAGTAAATAAATCCGCTGGCAGACTTCGCAATCGTTGCCATCCGGGTGGTCGGCGTAGTAGGGGCGATTAGCTGGATCATTCGTAGCCCGTGAGTGACTGATAGCTCGGCGTTCAGGGGAGCCTCGTCGGGAGGTAAATCCAAGATGAGGACGCCGTCCGCTCCGGCGGCAGCGGCGGCGGCATGAAAGCGCTCAAATCCATACGCGTAAACCGGGTTGAGGTAGGTAAACAAAACTACTGGGATTTCGGACATGGTCCGGATTTTTCTCAGGCAATCGAATAACCCCTCGATAGTAGTTCCCGCTGCGAGTGCCCGCCCGGCCGCGGCTTGGATCGTGGCACCATCAGCGAGCGGATCAGAAAATGGAACGCCGAGCTCCAGGATGTCACAGCCGGACTTCTCCAGCGCGAGTGCGATTTCTACCGTGGCTTCGAGGTTGGGATCGCCGCCGGTGACATAGGCAATAAACCCCGGGGTGCCTGCAGCTTGGAGGCGATGAAATGCTGCGTCGATGCGGTTGGTGGTGGGTTCGGATGGCATACTAGGAAAGGAGAGTGTGTTTAGAGCGGGTGAGTTCGATGACGGCAGCGGCGACCTCGTCAGACGTCACGGCATCCATGCACCGGAAGTCGATGGGGCATTCACGAAGAAAACACGGGCTGCATTCGACCTGATGGCGGATGACGATTTGGCTTTCTCCGAGGGGTGCTGTAAGCATCGGCTCCGTGGAACCAAAAATTGCGACCACTGGCACGCCGAGCGCTGCGGCAAGATGCATGGTTCCCGTGTCGTTGCTCACCAATACGTCCACTCCACGCAAGACATCGATCAACTCCGCAAGCGAGGTCTTTCCTGCGAGGTTTTCGATGTGTAGGTCAGCTAGGCCTTCCGCAATTTCTTTGGCAAGGACTTGGTCTTTTTGGACGCCGACAATAATCCATGTGCAATCCAGTTGTTTGGCGACGATCTGCATCATCCGTCGGAACCGGGCGGGATACCAGCGCTTCGCCGCGCCGTATTCCGCACCAGGACATACGGCAAGGCGGATCGGGCCGGGAGGCCGTGGGACGGCTGGAAATACCAACTCGCCGGGAGCCGCGCCAATCTTCTCCGCGATGCGCATGTAGCGGGCTGCATGGTGTTGCGGACGCGGGAGGGTTTTGCCCTTCTTGGGCTCGGCGACAATCTGGTTGAGCATCCATGCACGGTTGTGCCCCTCGTATCCGACACGGCGGGGGACACCGGCCAGCCAGACTTCCAGTGCGCTGCGTGCAGAGTTCGGAAAAAGAATCGCGACGTCGAACTTGCCGCGAATTGCCCATGCCACGCGGAACACGCCACCGGGTATCGCGATCACCTCGTCAACCTCGGGCATCGCACGCCAGAAATCTGCAAGTTTTTCCGGCGACAGCACGGTGACGATTGCGTCGGGACGCCCGGCTTTGATGGCACGCACAGCCGGGGCGCTCATGACGGCGTCGCCCAGCCAGTTGCTGGATCGGATGAGTATGCGGAACTTCTGGAGTGTCATCGGGTCGTAACCATCGGGCAAATATACTCCACGTTTGCTCCGGGCGAGCAGGAAGTCTGGCCAGGGAACTTTCCACCGGGCGTGAACCCAAAACCAATCTTCGGGCGAATCGCGGATTTGCTGCTCCAGCACCGTGTTCACGCGGGCTGTAATCGCTGCAGGATTGTCGGAATCAATCAGGATCTCCGGTTTGGCAATGATCTTCCATTTTGCGAACCCCGTGGTCTGGACAGCCATCGGAACAATCGCCGCACCCGTGCCGATGGCCAGCGACGCCGCCAGCGGAGATGTCGAGCACAATCGATCAAAAAAGGGCGTCCAAATGCCGGAGGGTCCAGCATGTTGGTCCACGAGCACGGCGACGAGCCCGCCCTCACGCAAAAGCGTGAGCGCTTTACCGAGGCCCCGCTTCCGATCAAACGTGGCGACCCCATTCCGGCGGCGGTCTCCATTGATCAGGTCGTCGATATACCGATTGCGGATCGCTTGGTAAACTGTGCCCGTCGGGTAGGGGGCGGCGTGGAAGTTGGCTTGGGCGAAGAGTTCCCAATTTCCGATGTGACTGATCATCAAGACGACCCCCTTTCCGCGATGGAGTGCGTTGGTGACGGCTTCCAGGTTTTCGATGGTGGCACACTTTCGGACTTGTGGCTCGGTCATCGCCGCCACGCGGAATGACGAACAAATATTTGCACCAAGACGGGCAAAATGCCGGAGTGTCATCCGCCAGATGGCAAAACGAGAGTGGTTTTTGCCCAGCGCGCGGGATAAGTTTTCCTTTGCCAGTCGCCGGTAGCCGGGCAGGATCATCCATGCAGCGATGCCGAGCGCAGATCCTAACGCAAAGCAGATGCTGATAGGCAGCAGGCGCAGCGTGGAAACCACGGCAAGCGCAATCCAATAGACAAATCGATCCATGAGTAGTGTTGAAACCCGTGACAGTAACGACAGGAAGACGGTAACGGGAA
>Ga0335398_10008773_pt1 | contig 11876 bp, 6 predicted proteins | sample BON03_FD_205742 | JGI IMG/M metagenome (GOLD analysis project Ga0335398, IMG submission 205742) | Freshwater microbial communities from Lake Bonney liftoff mats and glacier meltwater in Antarctica - BON-03 (spades assembly) (version 2) | ecosystem: Environmental > Aquatic > Freshwater > Ice >...
TCTCCATTTGCCAAAACATGCGTTCTTAAATCAATAAGTGACATTGGTGTACCTTCTTCCAGAATTTTCTGATTGTTATGTTTCAACTTTCTTCCATTAAAAACAATTGCCATTCCGGAACCAATAACGGTTAAATTTCCTTTTTTAATGATAAGACCAGTGTCTTCTGCCAAACCAATTCCAATTAATTCAGGATAAATAGCAACCGCTTCTGCAATTCGTCCAAACCGACCACGAGTAATAAAATGAGTGTCAATTATAATTTCGGGTAGTAATCCCAAACCTTTATACATTTTCACAGCTCCTTTTTTAAAGGATTCTGTAGCGCTTCCGCCAGCAATCATTTCGTTAGACATTGCCATTGCACCAGCACTTGTGCCTGCAATTACAAACCCTTTTTCATTTTTATAGCGATCCATTAAAATTTCATGAATGGTTGTTCCGCCAATTTTATTGGTAATTTTAGACTGATTTCCACCAGAGAACATCACGCAATTCGCTTTTTTAATCAAGTCGATGAATTCTTGTTTTCCAGAATCTTCTTTTGTTCTAATATCTAAAACAGTTACATACTTACAACCTAATTTTGTGAATGCTTCAATATAATTATTTCCCACTTCCACAGGAATACTTGATGCGGTTGGGATTACCACAATATTTGCGTCAATTCCGCCAGCTTCTTCTACCACATGAAATAAAATTCCTTCGTCAATAAATTCTTGCGTATATAATTTCTTGTCTTCGCTTCCTTTATCTTCGTTTCCGCCAATAGGAATTAATGTTCCTTTATTTATTTCCATAACTTTTTTTCATTAATAATTGAAAAGTGCCACAAAAGTAAAATTAAAAAAATTGGGATAACTATAATTGTTTAGGAATGTTGGAGAATTCGTTTTAGAAATAGTTAAAAAATAGCCACGAATTCACGAATTTTTTTTATTTTACTGCTACTTTAAAACAATTTCACGAACCAGAAAAATTCTGAAAGAATTTTAAATTCGTGAAATATTCATTATATCTCAACCTTAAATTCGTGAATTCGTGGCAAAAATTTTTGAATACTATTTTGATGAAATATTTCACAGCTTAAATATATTTTCAATTTATTTCGTAACGTATTTAAATTTCTCTATATTTAAAATCTTATTTTAAGATTCATCAAACAAAATTCAATAGCACATGAAAATCGTTAGTATAAATGCAATGAGAGGACCAAATTACTGGTCAATAAGACGTCATAAGTTAATTGTTATGGTGTTGGATTTGGGAAAAATGGAAGAATTTCCAACCAATAAAGTTGATGGTTTTCCAGAGCGATTAAAAACGATGTTTCCAACGATGTATTCGCACAGATGTTCTGAAGGTTGTGAAGGCGGATTTTTTATGCGTGTTGATGACGGAACTTGGATGGGACACGTAATTGAACACATTGCTTTAGAAATTCAGACACTTGCAGGAATGGATACTGGATTTGGAAGAACTAGAGATTATGGCGAAAAAGGAGTTTATAATGTGGTCTTTTCTTATATGGAAGAAAATGTTGGGCGTTATGCTGCTGAAGCTTCGGTAAAAATCTGTGAAGCATTAATCGCTGCAGAAGAATATGATATGAAAGATGATATTCAGCAAATGCGAGAATTAAGGGAAGAATCTCGTCTAGGACCAAGTACAGGTTCAATCGTAGAAGAAGCAGAAGCACGCGGAATTCCTTGGATCCGGTTGAATAAATATTCGCTTTGTCAATTGGGTTATGGCGCAAATCAGAAAAGAATTCAGGCAACAGTTACTAGCGAAACAAGTAGTATTGGCGTAGAATTAGCGTGCGATAAAGAAGATACAAAATACTTATTAGAACAAGCACAAGTTGAAGTGCCGAAAGGAGAAATCATCCGAAGAGAAAGTAGTTTGGAAGATTCTTGCAATTATATTGGTTATCCCTTGGTGATAAAGCCTGTAGATGGAAATCATGGACGCGGAATTACAGTAAACATTACTAATTTTGAAGATGCAGTTGTAGCATTTAGAAATGCGAAAGAAAGTTCTAAAAATGGAATAATCATCGTTGAGAAATACGTTACAGGAGAAGATTATAGATTGTTAGTCATCAATAACGTGTTGGTCGCTGCTGCAAAAAGATCGTCTGCACATGTTGTTGGAGATGGAAAACTATCCGTAGAAAATTTAATAAGAGAAGTAAATAAAGATCCAAGAAGAGGTTATGGACATGAAAATGTATTAACTCAAATTACTGTAAATGAGTTAACAATTAATATTATTAAAAATGCAGGGTATACATTAGAATCGGTTTTAGAAAAAGGCGAAAAACTAATTTTAAAAGATACCGCAAATTTAAGTACTGGAGGAACTGCAGAAGATGTTACAGATATTGTGCATCCTGCAAATGTGTCTATGGCAGAACGAATTTCTAAAATCATTGATTTGGATATTTGCGGAATTGATGTAATGACGTCAGACATTACAAAACCATTATCAGAAACTGGAGGCGCCGTTTTAGAAGTGAACGCGGGTCCAGGTTTTAGAATGCATTTGGCGCCAACTTCTGGTTTGCCAAGAAATGTTGCAGCGCCTGTAATTGATAAATTATTCCCGAATAAAGGCGATACAGGTAGAATTCCCATTATTGCAGTTTCTGGAACAAATGGAAAAACAACTACAACAAGATTAATAGCTCATATTGCAAAAATGAAAGGACATCGTGTGGGTTATACCACAAGTGATGGCGTTTATATTCAGAATCGATTATTAATGACTGGCGATTGTACAGGTCCACAAAGTGCGGAATTTGTTTTGAAAGACCCTACGGTTAATTTTGCTGTTTTAGAATGTGCAAGAGGAGGTATTTTAAGAGCAGGATTGGGTTTTAAATATTGTGATGTTGCAATTGTTACCAATGTTTCTGCAGATCATTTGGGTTTAAAAGGAATCAATACTATTGAGCAATTAGCAAGAGTAAAAGCAGTTGTTCCAGAAACGGTTTTGCCAAGCGGATATGCAATTTTAAATGCAGATGATGATTTAGTATATGAGATGAGACGCGCTTTAAATTGTAATGTTGCGTTGTTTTCTTTGGATGAAAATAATCCACGAATAAAAGCGATGCAACGTTTAAACGGAATTACAGCCGTTTATGAAAACGGGTACGTTACTATTTGTAGAGGAGAATGGAAAATGAGATTGATGAAAGCAGAACTTATTCCATTAACCTTTGAAGGAAAAGCGAAATTTATGATTCAGAATGTTTTGGGTGCGGTTTTAGCGGCGCATGTTCAGGGAATTAGCATAGAAGATATGAAAGCTGCGTTAGAAACTTTTATTCCGTCGCCTTCACAAACGCCAGGAAGATTGAATTTATTTAAGTTCAAAGATTTTAATGTTTTGGTGGATTATGCTCACAATCCTGCTGGAATGAAAGCATTGAGACAATTGACAGATCATTTAGATTCGACCATAAAGATTGGAATTATTGCCGGAATCGGCGATAGAAGACCACAAGATAATCACGAAATAGGAAGTATTGCCGCAGAAATGTTTGATGAAATAATTATTCGTCAAGACAAACAGTTACGTGGAAAAACGGAGGAAGAATTAATTAAAATGTTGCATAACGGAATTCTAGCAAAAGATCCAAATAAAAAGACAACCATTATTCCATCAGAAAATAAAGCAATACTCCATGCGATTAAAAATGCCCAAAAAGGAGCATTAATTGTGTTGTGTAGTGATGTAATTCCAGATGCGTTAGATTTGGTCAAAAAATTGAAAGCAGAAGAGGCAAATAGCTAGATAGTGGTTTTGTTAAAGTATTGCAAAATGAGATTTTATCCATCTATAATCAATTAAATTTGCAAAAAATTTCTTTATGCCACGTTGGATTTTTCCACTTTTTATCAGTATAATTTTAGTTATTCTTTTAGAATTTTATGCTTTTCAAGCTTTAAAAACCATAACAAGCAGCAGAGTTATTCGGTATTCTTGGATTTTTGTTAGTGTAGTCATCTATTCAAATATTCTATATTTTTCTTTAGCCTTTGATAGATCTCAAGGACAAACGCCACAATTTCAAATGGCAATGGGTTTGTTGTTAACTATTCTAATTCCAAAATTAGTTATTTTAATCATTTTATTTGGTGAAGATATTTATAGATGGTTTGTAAAGTTAATTTCAGCGATTTCATCAAACGAAACACTGCCTTTAGCAGGAAGAAGAACATTTATTTCTCAAATTGCTTTAGGACTTGCCGCAATTCCTTTTGCGACTTTTATTTACGGAATTATCCAAGGGAAATACAATTACAAAGTTTTAAAATATAGCTTGTCCTTTAAAGATTTACCAGATGCTTTTGATGGGTATACCATCACCCAAATTTCTGATATTCATTCAGGAAGTTTCACCAACAAAGAGAAAATAAGTTATGGTGTTGATTTGATTAATGAACAAAAATCTGATGTTATTCTTTTTACAGGAGATCTTGTAAACAATAAATCTGATGAAATGGACAATTGGATTGATGTATTCGATAAGTTAGAAGCAAAAGAAGGTAAATATTCCATTTTAGGAAACCATGATTATGGCGATTATATGGAATGGGAAAGCAAAGCTGCAAAGGCGAAAAATTTTGAGGATGTTAAAAAAGTGCATCAGAAAATTGGTTTGGATTTATTGCTGAATGAAAACAGGTATTTAGAAAAAGACGGACAAAAAATTGCATTAATTGGAGTCGAAAACTGGGGAAAAGGTTTTAATCAAGCGGGAGACCTAAGAAAAGCTTCAGAAAATATAAATCAAAATGATTTTAAAATTTTAATGAGTCATGATCCAAGTCATTGGGAATCTATGGTTAAAAAAGACGATTTTAATTATCATTTAACCTTAAGTGGTCATACACATGGATTGCAAATGGGAATTGAAATTCCGGGTTGGATAAAATGGAGTCCAGCTAAATTGGTTTACAAACAATGGGCTGGTTTATATGAAGAATATGGGCGATATATAAATGTAAATAGAGGCTTTGGATACCATGCCTTTCCGGGAAGAGTTGGTATTTGGCCAGAGATTACGGTGATTGAACTGAAGAAAGGTTAATTTTTTTGATACGTTTTTTTGATATGAATTTCACGAATTGGCACAAATAAAGTAGCCACGAATTCACGAATTATTCAATTGATTATCACGAATAAATTGGAATAATTATACAGATTTTAAAACAAAAAAATAATTTTAAATTAGTGAAATTGATTTTAAATCTCAAAAGTAAGATTTGTGCATTCGTGGCAAGAAATTTTTAAGGTCAATTTTTATCAGAAATAGAAACGTATTTTACATATTTTTCGAAAAAGTTGACATTCAGAGATTTCAAGAAAAACAGTATATTTGTAGAGTAGATTCAATTTGAAATAGTTAGTTTTTCCTTTTAAAAAGGTAATATCATGACAAAATTTGGCGAATTAATTAGTGTAGGGAAACCGGTTTTAATCGATTTTTATTTTGATTGGGACGAGGTAGAAAACAATTTAGATACTTTAAAAGATGTTGCTGCAGCATTGGGCGACAAGGCAAAAGTAATTAAAATTGATATAAAAAAGAACGAATCTCTAGCAGAAGCTTTGCGCGTAAAAGGGAATCCAACGTTTATGATTTATAAAGATGGCGAAATGAAATGGCGTCAAACTGGTGAACAAGATGCTAATACTTTAATTGGACTGGTTCAGCAGTATATTTAGAACAAAAAAAGTAATTTCAAAAACAAACATAAGAGGTTTTGAAAACCTCTTATGTTTGTTTTTGGTTATAATTTTGTAAAAACATTACCAGTTATCATTAGAGTGTTAGTAGTTTTTGGTACAATTGCAATGGTTTTAGTTGCTGGCAGAATTTTTGTTCATCATATTCCATTTATTCATGATTTGGTTCAAGCCTTACCATAAGTTTTAGGTGAATTTTTGGTTGGTTTAGTTGTTGGGATTGTTGCTGTTTTGGTTTTTAAGTTGGTTCTGATGATTTTTAACAAGAAGGAGAAATAGGTTATTTTAATACTAGAACCCTGACTTTCAAAATTTAAAAAACTAACTTCGCTAACGACTGATAGTTTTCATTAAAACGAAATCATATCCGCAAAAAGTTAGCGAAACTTTTAAAAATCTCTCTAAAATCCAGCAACTTCACCTTCAATCTGTTCCCATTCTACCATTAAAACATCTATTTTTTTCTTTTTTGCTTTGTACTTTTCAAAAAAGTTTGGTCTTGCAGAAACTTCGTCGTAATTTTTGGCTAGTTCTAAATCTATTTTTTCGATTTCATTTTCTAAATCAGCAATCTCTGCTTCAATATTAGAAATTTTATTCTTAAGTTTTTTAAGTTCCTTTTCTTGCTCTTGGGTTAAAGTAGTGTCTTTTTTAGTAACAACTTTTTCTGTTTTAACAACAGTTCTCTTTTCTGCTTCACGCAAATTTTCCATTTTGTGTTGTTCCAAGAAATAATCAATATCACCTAAATATTCTTTAATTTCTTTGTCTTTAAACCCATAAACTGTTGTGGTTAATCCTTGTAAAAATTCTCTATCGTGAGAAACAACAATCAACGTTCCGTTAAAGTTTTTTAACGCTTGTTTTAATACCGTTTTAGAGGCAATATCCAAGTGGTTTGTTGGCTCATCCATAATTAAGACGTTAAAGGGACTCAACAATAATTTACATAATGCCAAACGATTACGCTCGCCTCCAGAAAGTACTTTTGCTTTCTTATCTGCCGCATCTCCACTAAATAAAAAGGAACCCAGCATATCACGAACTCTAGCTCTGTTTCCATCTGTGGCGGCATCTTCCATGATTTCTAAAACCGTTTTTTCTGGTGGCAAATGCTCTGATTGATTCTGTGCAAAATACCCAACTTGTACATTATGCCCTAGTTTCAAAATTCCTTTAAACGGAATTTCACCAACCATCATTTTTGCCAAAGTCGACTTTCCTTGTCCGTTTTGACCCACAAAAGCAATCTTGCTATTTCTTTCTATCAACAAATCTACACCTTCTAAAACGTGTTTATTTCCGTAGCTTTTTGATAAATTTTCTGCTTCAACAATAATTTTTCCAGGTTCTTTAGAGATTGCAAAACGAATATTCATCGTTGCATTATCATCTTGATCAACCTCAATACGTTCTACTTTATCAAGTTGTTTCATCAGCGATTGCGCCATAGATGCTTTACTCGCTTTTGCTTTAAATTTATTGATTAAAAACTCTTTTTGCTTAATCTCTCGCTCTTGGTTTTTCTGTGCCTGTAATTGTTTTTCTTTAATTTCTCCTCTTAACAATAAAAATTCTGAATATGCTTTCTTGTAATCATAAATCTGACCTAAAGAAATTTCTATGGTTCTGTTCGTTACATTATCCAAAAACATTTTATCGTGAGAAACCAATACAATTGCACCAGCATAGGATTTTAAAAAGTTTTCTAACCAAATAATAGATTCAATATCCAAGTGATTTGTTGGCTCATCTAATAACAATATATCATTGTTTTGCAATAGTAATTTTGCCAATTCTATCCGCATTCTCCATCCACCAGAAAAAGTATCTGTTAGTTTATCAAAATCTTCACGCTTAAAACCTAAACCTTGTAAAATTTTCTCTGTATCACCTTGGTAATTGTAACCACCTAATAACTCGTAACGCTCTGTTAAGTCCGTTAAATCATGTATTAATTGCGTGTATTCTTCACTTTCATAATCAGTTCTTGTTACCAATTGCTCATTAATCTCATCTAGCTTTACTTCTATCGCTTTTATTTCTTCAAATGCTTGATAGGCTTCTTCCAAAATAGTTCTTCCTTCTACGAAATCTATATCTTGACGTAAAAAACCCATTCGTACATCTTTATCAAATGCCATTGTGCCACCACTTGTTTCAATGTCTTTAGATAAGACTTTTAACAAAGTAGACTTTCCTGCACCATTTTTACCAATTAAACCAATCCTATCTCCTTTGTTTAACTTAAAAGTAATTCCAGAAAATAATTCTGTTCCCATAAAAGAAACTGACAAATTGTGTACGTTTAGCATGCTATTTTTCGTAATTTTGAGTTTGCAAAAGTAATTAAAAAAAAACGAGTTATCATGTTTAAAAAAGGAACAAAATTATACAGTGTAATTAATGGAAAATGTCCTAGATGTAACGAGGGAGATTTCTTTAAACACGATTTTACTTTTAACCCAACAAAAATCACTGTAATCCATAAAAATTGTTCTCATTGCGATTTAAGATATATGATAGAGCCTTCTTTTTATTACGGCGCAATGTATGTAAACTACGGACTATCAGTAGCTATATCTGTTGCAAGTTTTATAATTGGTTCACTTTTTTTTGGCACAACACTCCTTCAAAGTTTTGCAATTGTGTTTGTAGTCTTACTTATTTCTGCGCCTTTAAATTTACGGTTATCTCGAATTATTTGGATAAATATGTTTGTTGAGTTTGAGAGGGAGTAACTAGAAAAAGACAGGACATTTTAATCTTCTTCCGTTATTAGCAAACCCATTTGTTGAAAACTCGTATGCAATTGACAGTTCATAAACGCCTCCTGTTTGACCAATTTCACTTGTATTAAAACCGTATGAATAATTGAATTTCCAACCTTCCCATTTAAATCCTATAAATGGATTTACAGAGGTTATGAAAGAATCATTATACTGATTTTTAGCAGGATTTGTAGCTATTGATACTCCAATAGAAAATTTATCGTAAACATACTGAGACCCAAAATCAAATCTAACAAAATCATCTTGTTTCATAAAATTCGAAAAAAGGTAGATGCTGTTTTGATTGTCTCTAAAAAAATAAGACATTGGAATTTCAATTAAACCATGTACTGATAAAAAAATCCCTAAAGGGGTTTCTCCTCTGTGTGTCATTGAGATATTAGGTTTATTTAAATGTCTAAAAGTAGCTCCTATCCATGAATGCTCATTGTTAAGAAGCAGCGATGCAGAAAAGTCTGCAAAGAAATTCTGTTCGTTTAATAATGCAGCATCCATACTAGAAGTATTTATAATTCCACTATTAATATTAATTTGATCCTCTAAAAGTAAATTTTGAAAACCATAATCCTTCGACCCTACTCCGACTGAAATACTCGGTCTAAAATACCACGAATCACTTATTTGAAAAGCAATCGCATAATTTAGATTAAGTTGTGTAAACGTATATCTTGATTTTGTTTCTTTATGATTCAGAATACTTATTCCGATACCACTATTAAAGGCATCAAACCAGGTATCAACAAAAGCAAATTGCGTGTTGATGCTAAAATCTATACCAGGCCACTGTGTTCTATGAATCATCCCTGCTTTTGTGCCTTCTATCGCACCAGTAAACCCTGTATTTAATGTTTCTGGCATTGTAAATGCTTGCGTAAATACAGGATCTTGTGCAACAATAGATTTTGCTAATACTAAAAACATAAAAATAATAACTTGTCGCATTTCAAACTTATTTTATTAAAGTTATTGGTCTATTAAAACTCACTACTAATCCATAAAAAGTAGTTGCCTTAACTTTTATTATATAATTACCGTTTTCACCTAAACTATTCTTTATTTCTCCATCCCATCCGTTTAATTCGAGTCCTTTTTCAAAATAAATTAATCCTCCCCATGTGCTATAAATACTCATCTCTACGTCAATCATTCCAATATAAACAGGCCTAATTACATCATTTAAACCATCATTATTAGGTGTAAAAGCATTTGGTATTACAATATCATACCCTTTTCCAATGTTCATTGTGATCGTGTCTTGATAAGAACATCCGTATGGATACTGAACAGTTAAAATCACTTCATAGGTGCCTTCTGCTGTATATGTATGAGTGGGGTCTTTATCTGTTGAAGTATTTCCATCACCAAAAGACCAAAGGAAATTCAAAGGATCTCCTGAAGAGGTATTGATAAATGTAATTGGATCGTCGATAGACAATATTCCATAGTTAGCACTCGCAAAGGAATCATAATTAAAACTAGGGTCTCCTAATGTAAATAGATTGACATCAAAAACCAACTGCTCTGTACATCCCAAACTATCGGTCACTTCAGCGATAACGGTACCATTTTGTGCGGTCTCCATAATTTCACCATTAGCGCCACTTGCCGTGCCGTTAGACCAACTAATAGCATAAGGAGCAACACCTCCGGTAACTTCTAACTCATTTCTTTGTATGACCGTTTGATTTATACATTCAGGAATAATACTGGTGTTTAAATTTAAAACTAAGGATGCTTGGCGGGTAATTACAAACGTTTTTTGTTCTTCACAACCACGACTATCTGTCACAGTCACCGTATAATTATTAGCTCCAATATTTTGTAAATCTTCACTAGTTGCTCCGTTACTCCATAAAAATGTAAATGGAGCCGTTCCTCCAACTACTTGTAGGTCTATACGACCACTGTTTGGGTCTGTGCAATCAATAGCATTGGTAACAACAGCATCTAATACAATTTTATTAGGTTCAATAATAGAAAAGTTCTTTGCAATTGAACACCCTAGTGCATCTTCAATAAAAACACTATAAGATCCTGCAGATAAATTATTTCGAGTAAGTCCTGCACTGGTATCATCAGCCCAAGTAATACTCAAAGGCGCAACACCTCCAGTTAAATTTAGCTCAATTGAGCCGTCTACTGCTCCAAAACAAGAAATATGAGTTGTTATAGGTTCAATCTTAAATATCGGTGCTTCAATTATTTCAAGTTGTAGGTTTTTTTGACAGTTATTACTGTCTGTAACTGTAACGTCATAAATACCGGGAGACAAGTCGCTTCTCAAGGGACCGTTTCCTAAATCACTCCATACATATGTGTATGGTGAAACACCTCCAGTTACATCTAAACTTATTGTTCCATCATTGGAACCGTAACAAGTTATGTCTGTTTTACTTTCGTTGAGTACGATGTTATCTGGTTCGCTCAAAATCACATTAAAAGTGGCGCTACATCCTAAGGCATCATTTACTGTAAGCTGATAATCTCCAGCCGGAACTCCTGATACATCTTCGGTATTGTATGTTGCTCCGCTAGCTTCTATCCAAGAATACTGATAAGGAGACGTACCTCCTGTAACAGAGACTTGAACACTTCCTGTGGTATCACCAAAACAAAGAATATCTATTTTACTTTCAAAAGCAATTTCTAATAAATCAGGTTGAGTAATGATAAATGTTTTCGTTCTAAAACATTTATCATTTTCCTCCTCTTGAACTATTAATACATATTCTCCAGGGGCAAGACCTGTAATATCTTTGGTCGTTGCATAAGGAATGCTGTTTTTAGTCCAGTCATAAGTAAAATCACCTGTTCCACCTGTGATTGTAATTTCAATTTTACCATCACTATTTTCGAAACATTGTACATTCTGAAGCAGGGTAGTGTTGATTATTATTTCATCAGGCTCTGTAATCGTATACGTTTCTGGAGAAGTACTACATCCATTTGCATCGGTGACCGTTATGGTATAATCTCCAGGTTCTAATGCACTAATGTTTTGCGTTGTTTCACTAAAACTGTTTGGACCTGACCATGAATACTTGTAGCTAGGTGTTCCTCCAGTTACAGTAATATCGATACTTCCGTCATTAGCACCTTTACAACTGATGCCAAACCCATTAAAATCTGAAATGGTCGCGCTAGAAATTTCTAACAAACTTGCAGGCTGTGTAATTGTAATGTTATTGATAGACTTACTAATTCCATTTGCATCGGTTACCGTTACAGTATACGTGTCTGCAAATAACTCATCAAACACATAGCTTGTGGTTTGGTTTGTTACTTCAGTTGTTTCATTTGAACTATTGGTAATTGTATATT
>Ga0335398_10008774_pt1 | contig 11876 bp, 7 predicted proteins | sample BON03_FD_205742 | JGI IMG/M metagenome (GOLD analysis project Ga0335398, IMG submission 205742) | Freshwater microbial communities from Lake Bonney liftoff mats and glacier meltwater in Antarctica - BON-03 (spades assembly) (version 2) | ecosystem: Environmental > Aquatic > Freshwater > Ice >...
AATCTCTGCCCCACCCTTACAGCCCACTGAAAAACCATGCAGTTTTCAGAATTAACCGAAACCCGGGTCTAGGCATTTAACCATATCTCAAATAGAGTTTTGGGATGAAGTTATGTGGCCGTTAAATCCTCTGCTGCCGCGCGCCCGATTTTTCACAAAAACTTAAAAAGAAAGCACGAACATCTCAGGGTCGAATGGTTTCTTTTCAAACCTTCAGTTCAAATTCATATACAGGGTAGTTCCGGGACATTGAAACTGGTAGACAACAACTGCAGTCTGCAATGATTTGGACAGTTTCTAAATGATTTCAAGTTTGTCTATGAAAATCTTAATTTTCTCTATGAAAATCTTGATTTTCTCTGTCAAAAATCTTGATGATTTTTGGTATGTTTTCAAAGCTGCACAATGATTCATAAAATGTATACCAATTTCACACAACAATTCGAGTTGAGCCGGTGCAGATCGTCCATTTCTTTCAAAAATTTGGAGAAATTGGGTTGAGCCGGCTCAACCCAATCATGATTTTTTTCCAATAATCTCGTTGAGCCGGCTCAACTCGACATTTTCCAACAGGACCGGGCCAAGAATCATCAAGTTGCCCCAACTTTGAAAATGATCCCCACCAAGTTTTTCTTTCCACTTTTCGGTTGAGCCGGCTCAACCCATATTTCCAAAATTTGAGTTTAGCCTGGCCAGTCACTGGACTGGCTCAGGCTCAACTCACAAAAATGTGAAAAAAGTGGTTTTTGGGGTACTGTCCGTATGAACTCTGTCTGGCTGCGAGTGGCGCGCGGCGGCTCCGGAGCTACTCGCCGCGCACCCCAATGTTGAGGTTTCGGGGTGAGTAGATACTAGCTGGCTGGGGTAGCTGTTTTTTAATCAGTGGTTTGTATAAACAACGCTGGCAGGCTGGGTTCTGGCTTCATCAGTGCGTGCTTAAAAACACGCTGGCTGGGTCAAAAACGTGGTTTCTATGTGCTGAAACCACCCTGTGGCACTGATTCAACAATTCCGAGTCGAAGAGGACTTGAGGATGGACCTGAACCCCCGGGCCTCGAAAAATAAAATCACGTGATCTTAGGTTCGAAACGTGAGGATCGATTTTCCAACCCTTTTTTTGAATTGGTACCAAAAACGTGTCAGGTTCATTTTTCGTACCTGCTTCGGCTTGGTAATTTCTGTAAGGGCCCGCGGACACTGCAAAAGTTCCCGCAGAAGTGCCAGAAGATAGCCGGGTGTCACGTCGGATCTCGTTGATTTCTTTTTCGAGGGGTTCAGGTCCACCCTTAAAAGGATTTTTCAGCGACTCGGAACTGCCGCAAACCCGCCGTATCATCATAGTATTTTGTGCCTGGCAACCGTGACGATCAGTGAGACTCGGATGCATGCGAGTCTTGGTATTTTGAAAATGTTCTGGCAAGATGGAACTTTTCAAGTTTTCAAATTTGTGTATCCGAGTCACTCAAGTATTTACATTTCCGAAACTGGGTTACAGCCTGAGTACCGTGGCGGTGACTTCTGGCAGCCTCAGGCTGCCAGAAGTCAGTGACGATAGCCCTGGAAGTCCGACGCAAGATTCTCGGTGGGCAGCTTGACAGGGGCTAGCATGCCAGGCGGAGGCTGGGGTCTGTCTGGGCCGTTTGCTCTGAGCGATCCCGTCTTATCAAAGATGGCCATCTTCCCCAAGAAAGAGGGAAGGCCCGGAAACGTGAGATTCCCAACGAATCTGCACGGGGTACGTCGCTCCGCGAGGCCAACGTCTAGGTGAGCGCCAAAGGCGCACCGCATGATGGACAAGACACTGCGAACGATCATTTGGTACAAACGTGCTTGTATTAGGCAAACAACGCGACGACTTTTTATCGCCGTCCCAACCTACAAAAAAGACGGCAACAAAAGTGTCGTTATAGAACAAGTTCCGAACTAGAATACTCTGTTCTAGAAATCAACCATGTCACGAACGTGACCACATTTCTAAACGAGACCGCAACCCCAGGTTGGGGTTCTCGCTCCTTGCAACAGTGATGGCTGTGGCAGTGCGGGGGATTCGAGGGGGGTGAGACAGGGTGGGTGTCAGACTGTCAGTGAGGAATAGAGACCATAGACACTGCTCAAGGTGAAGACGGCGTGTGGTAGCACACCGAAGATCAGGTGTTTGCTGGCCCTTGTGAGCAGGTGACATAGGATGGGGCTCATCCTCCAAGCCCCTCCAAATTTACACCCATTTGTTTGGGGTGTTTGTTCCAATACTGTGACAGGTCTCTTGATGCGGATCCCAAGGCATTGAGCAAAAATTGTCAATTTGTCAGCTTTATTGGTGCTTTCACCGGTAAATATGTAGTAAACCCCGTCAAAGAGACCTGCGAAACCGTGACTGTCCACAGCATCCCAAAAGAGACCTGTCAAAAAGTAACACAGTTTGATGAGCCCTACAAAATTGCATGTTTTTGGGGGGTCAAGGAGACATGAAAAGAAGGGAAAGTGAGTTTGTTTGGAAAGTGAGTGATGTAGGGCTGTGCAAATTTGTGGATGTCTTTTCAAGTTCTACGAGGTACTTGCGACGCCGCAAGGGGCCTGCAGTTCCGACAGAGACCTGCAAAAGATCGACGGGGAGAAAATGCTTGGCGACTCATTCTTTCAAACTTGAACCCACGATGACGCACGTGATCAAAATTTGTGCACCTTTCCCAGCCTGAGTGGTAAAACAGAAACACGTCGAAGGGAACACAGGGTTCATTGGGTTCCCACATCTGTTTCAACTTTTAAGTTATTGGTTTCCAACTCGATGATGATTCAGATTTGCACACGGCAGGAACCTGCCGAGTAGTGAAATGCAGAATGTCCTCGGACAAGCTAAACCCCCCCAACCAAAAGGTGCAAACTTGATTTGGAGGGGCTTGGAGGATGAGGGCATGCACAGGTTGACGGAAAGTTAGTAGATAGATTCATTCACGAATCAGACGTCACGTCCCTAGAAGACCTCTTCACGTTACGTCCCTAAAAGACTCCTTTCTATTTTACTATTGTGTTCCACGTAGTAAAATGAGATTTCTTCTTTCAAATCCATGCGAATATTCGCCATTCTCTCGACTCCTAGTCCTCTGCCTTAGCAGTTTACGCCACCGCATTTAGGACTATGTTTCCCTGGCATTGAGCCCATGTTCGACCGCTGTGTTTGCTTTGGATTGCTATTCACATTGGACGACGACCTTGGCCGTTCGTTTATTTTACCGTACGGAACGATTTTTCCGGCCGCGCTGCACGCCTATAGACGGAGTGTACGCAGCCGTGAGACCGTTTTTCACGTACAGTAGCATCCCGGGAAATAGAAACTTGCAAATAGAAACTGCAGACTGGAATTTGGATGTACGCCTAGATATATGAGTAAATGAGTAAAGAAACTCTATGTACGCCTAGAAATATTGCTTAGAAACTGGCTGGCTGGGTCAAAAACCGTGGTTTCTATTTCCCGGGATGCTACTGTAGTCCCTTTCAGCAAATATACGTACGCGTGCTGCAGAACGTTCTTTGTCGGGAACGCATATGCATCTCCTCTTTTGCCGACGCTTCACAAGCCTGAGTACTGATTCCTATGGACCGAATTCTCCACGTACAACTGAAGCCTGAGAACAAGCACTCTGCCTCGAGCAAGCAACCTATGGACGGGATTCCGAGGCTGCGAGCTCTCTGGCGGCGTTGTCACCCTATGGACGGGAAAATGAAAACCACATCGAGCGCTTTCACGGATCAACTTGAACCTCGAGTGTGTTACAGAAAGCACCGCAGCTTACAACACCACCCGTGTTCTCGAGCATTGATTAATCTTCAACCCCGCACTGGCATTCGACGTCCGCGATGCTCCAGCTCACGTGCCACCGGCACTCCCATCGCCCATACTGCCGACAGCAAGCGCAACGCCCTACTTTCTGCGCTTTTCTGACCCTGCAGCGAACTTCTTCGCTCGCCCTTTTGCAAGACCCTTCCCCTTCCTGCTCGATCAATTTGACCTTCGGGAGACTTTCTTTCGCCGCGGTAGACCACCCTCGCGCGTTCTTTTCAATGGGAGACTACAGTACGACCTTCGGTAGACTCGAGACCTTTATCACAACCTTCACATTATCTATATCGGTTTATTTTTGTTAGCTCCCTACAGTCCTCTCCAGATATTGTTTGTTATGGGAGCGTATTGATTTCTATTTCCGTGTAGTATTAGGGTGTAACAATGGTATACTAGTAGGAGGGTTCCATGAAAACCTTGTAACTTTTCGGGATCCAGAGTTGCCAAGTTTTTCTTGAGCTCAAAAGATGTGCCTCAAAAAATGCAGTTCTTAGGTGCAATAAAAAAAGAGGTAAGTCTGGATCCGTGGCGCCAAAATGCAAAATGGAGGAAAACCTCCTCAGAATCGACCGTCACCGGCCCAAAATAGATTCGAATCCAAATTTTCCTGGATGTTCCAACAGTTAACAGGGACAAATATACATACATGGTTTTATGGGTAAACTAAATTTTGGTGAAAAGTTCCTGCGTTTCCAAAATCCCGCAAGCCAAAAACTTGAACAAGAAACTTGAAACACTGAGAAAACCCGTTCCGTGTTCCGATGCATTTTCGATCCGACCGCTTGACTTTCAAAAAAATACTACCTCCGCCTCCATTGTTACACCCTTCAGTATCTTGTTTTGTGTGTATTAATTTGATCCTTGAATGGACCATAACTCATTCTTTTCTATTTTTATGTAGTATTTTCATCTACATGTATTCATTTGATAACTTTTCTTCCTCATTCGTAGACAGCTCATTTCAACACGCCTTGGATGTGTTTCGAGTGCTCAGTCCTTAAAGTTTCTAGAGGGAGACACGGGAAGTTAGTGAATAACTTCAGTCACGAGTCACACGTCACGTCCCTAGATGACCTTTTCACGGTACGTCCCTAAAAGAACTCCTTTCTATTTTACTACTGTTCCAAGCAAAATGAAAAACATCTTCTATCCATGCCGAACATTCGCCATTCTCTTGACTCCTAGTCTTTTACGCTACCGCGTTTAGGAAGAACAGTGGGATCGGAATAAAGATAGCCAACTTGCGCCTGTAATGAGAATTCCACTGTGTGACTGATGACGGATTCGACTCAGGATTCATTACAAGTGTCTCCTATGTGGAAACTATTTATGCACTCTCTTGATAGTCCAGACCTTGTCATTTCCAGTAATTGGGAATTCTGCAATATTGCCGTACCAATCTATTGAAAAACAAAACCATGCTTGCACAGACAGACAGGGAAATGTTAAGAGATAAGTTGCAAGGAGACGATGGAGTGTTGATTTAGTTCATTCAAATGTTACGTCTGTTCAAAGAGTATTTCTTGCTCAATTTCGTCGATATATTTGCCAAAATTCTTGCAGCTTCTGCTGCGTTCCGAACTTCGTTTCCAAGGCAATCAGACTGTAGGAAATCAAGTCGGGGGACGTGAGGAATATGGGTTGCAATACGATTAGCAGGGCGAAACAAAGTGTCACAAAACAATGAAGCAGCACAACAGTGATCAGAACTTCGTTTTTCACCAAAGCCCGTAGGCATCTGCTAGCGGTACTGAAGCAATATATTCATCATGTCACTGCCTCACTTGCTAGGCGTACCCTGCGCTCTGCGGTGTCTAAACAGCCCATGCATACAGTTTAAAAGACACTGTTCAATTGTTGAATGAAAGAGTACTCACAGTTCCGGGCAAATGCCTCACTTCGTGTGGTTGTAACAAATCGTCACTTCTTTGACCTGTGACCATGGAACAGTTGAAGTGGTCTTGACTCACATCTTGAATCGACCTGCGAGATGGAGAACAGGCGTGGCGCGCAGGATGGAGCGATCAACATTGTCAGACAGCGCACAGATGGAATTGTGTTGATCAAGCACGGGTGCAAGGGAGGGAGGGCGGACTGAGAGTCAGAGCGAAAGACTAATGTAGCAACTAAAGTTCAACATGCTGTTGCCTCTGATATGTATATAGGAATGTTGTCATCATCCCCAGTTCGCCGTCCTGAGCCAGTGTAGTGTGCGTTGCACGAATGTATCTGGCTTTGCGTGGTAGGGGGAGGGATTCACCTTCAGTCTTGCGGCCAGCTGTGGAGATAGGTCCGCCCACACTGCCAGGATTTAATGAAACACGCACGATACATGCATCAAAACGCCACGTCTACCAACTTTCAAATGACCGGCTTGGCTTCACATGCCCAGAGAGTTTCGAAAGCCAGCCGTCTGCTATGCTTTTGAAGGCAAATCACGTGCAAGATTTACATGTTGGTTCGTGGGAAAACCAGTTCGCCAGAATTCCTCCGCAAGCTGGGCGGAGCGAAAGGTAGCATGGACAAGATGGGCGGAGCGAAAGGTAGAATGTGGACGTGTCTTCCGGTAATGCTTCTTGTAGGCAGCTGCAGTCACGTGCAGCTGCCAGCCACGCCGATAGGATGCAGGATTGTGCATGGCCAGCAAGCGCGCCGCGCGGCCTTTGTGTTGCAACTGCACGTCCTGCGTGTGGAAGCTGCCAGCAGGCTCAGAGGGGGGAGTGACGGGGAGCCAGAGCCAGAGGGCGGGGATGGTGAGGGCACAGGCCCATGGGACCGGTATGCGTTGAAAAACGAGCCGGTGGAGCCGAGCTACGAGCTTGTGCGCAACCTCACGGCCAAACTTCCTTCGCGCTCACGCCGCCTCGGACCACTCCAAATGTCGTGGGGCCTCTCCGACACAACAAACACAGAAGAGTGGCGAGATGAAATCCGTGCCTCTGTTCGTGCCGATTCACCCCCCCCTGCCTACGACGATGGCGACATCGGCCATAGAAATGCCGATGCTGTGTTGCCCCTGAACACTGAAGAACACCCGCCTGAGCAAATCTTCCAGCGCTTCCTCGACGGCACCAACTTCATGAAACCTTCGCGCGGGCAGATGCGTGGGAGCAAGACGAAGCGTTACCAGGATGACAGGGGTGTTTTTGTGGGGGCTAAGGGCATGGCCCGCGCATGCCAACAATCTCGCGCTGAGGAAAAGGAGAAGAAGAAAGCCCTGCACGAGCGGCTAATCGAACAGGAGGAGGCCGCAATGGGCAAAACTCAGGGCGGTGTGGTGGGGGCTGGAGGTGGAGTTGAGGGTTATCTCGAAAAGCAAAGACGCGATTTGCAAGCTTCTAGTATCCCAGTCGGTGCTGCCAGGCACGCAGCCATGCAGGAGTGCAGCCCCTCATCATCTACATCCTATGTTGCCAATTCCGATGCTGCTGCTGCTGCTACTGCCCACGCTGCTGCTGCTGCTTCGGGTGAGCGTACTGTGGATGTAGCAGATGGTGGTAGTTGTGCAGCAGTTGACGATGGGCTAGGGGTGTCAATGAGAGCAACGCATCGTTTGAGCACAGAAGAAGAGGGACCGGCGACAGCAGGTTAATAGCATGGCATTGCGCTGCGCACAAACACACACATGTGCATACCAATACATGCATGCACATACTATCGTTTGGTCTGCTCACGTGCGCACCCACGATCTGCCTGATCCTTGCTGGAACCCTGTGTTATTTGGGCCGGTTTGCAGAAAGCGACCTCATTACAGAATTCTGGCCCAGACAGTGTGAGCGTGGCAGCCCGTGTATTTGCAGCTCCAGACGCCGAAGAAACGGAAATATATAGGGCTCTTTTGTGGATGTTTAGGGCTCCTTTTGTGGGTAAGTAGGGCTCTTCTGTGGGCGTGACAGTCTGCGTATTGGACGCGCCGATGCAGAGGAAGCGAAAAACAATGCCAATGTTCTAGGGCCCTTTCGCAGAAAGCTGTTTAATTTTTAGGACTCTTTTACAGAACGTGGCAGCCAGTGTATTCACTGCTGTAGACGCCGAGGAAGTGGAAATCAATGATCATGCTATAGGGCTCTTTTGCGGAAAGACACCTTTATTATAGGACTCTTTTGTGGAACGTGACAGCCAGTGTATTTGCAGGTTTAGACGCCGAGGAAGTGGAAGTCAAATCCTACATTACAGGGCTCTTTTGCGGAAGAACAGCTATATTACAGGGCTCTTTTGCGGAACGTGACAGCCAGTGTATTGGCAGCTGCAGACGCTAAGGAAGCGGCAATAGACCGTGTCGAGTCGTGGCACGGCCCAAGTCATCCTCTTACATATGAAAGGCAACAAAGCGAAGCTGACCAACTGGCAGCGGCAGTTGAAATGGCATCCAATGATCAGCTGCACGAGGCAGCGCAGCAGAGTGTGAGCGTGTGTGTGTGTGTGTGTTTGTATATGTGTGTGTGTGTGCGTGTGTGTGTGCGTGTGTGTGTGTGTGTGTGTGTATGTGTGGTTGTATGTGTGAGAAAGAGCCTATGTGTGTCAGCATATGTGTGTGGGCGTGTGTGTGTGTGTGTGCGTGAGAGAGTATGTGTGTGTGTGTGTGTGTATGCGCACGCAGAAATTGGTGCTGTGTGTGCATGAACATGCGGGAGAGAGTGGGTGAGAGACAGAGAGGGGAAGACAGTGAAAGGGAAAAAAATAGAAAAAGAACGAGTCTGTGTCTGCACGCAGGAAAGTTGATGTGAGTACGCGAGAGCCACGCAATGAACAAGAGAAGACTACATTCTCCCTTGCACATGTCAAAAAAATTTGACATGTGCAAGGGGAAAAAAAAACAGGTCAAAATATTTCAACAGGCCCTCAATATGCAGCCGCAAGATGGCGATGCGTGGTATAACACACACACACACACACACACACACACACACACATGCACGCACACACGCACGCACACACACACACACTTACACCCCCCCGATGGACACACACAAACACCCACAGACACACACACACGCACAGCCCTTTCACTTCTTTTTGCTCAGGAAAAATGAACCCGCAACCAAAAGACGGTTCCATGAATTTCAGAAAAAAAAACCCCGCAACAAAAACATGGTTCCCTGATTTATTTGGTCAAAAAGACGGTTCCTTGAATTTTTTGGTCAAGGTGGTGCGTCAAAAGGCTCTTTTGCAAAAGAGCAGTACACTCATGGGGGTCTTTTGTACGAGAGTATTACGGTATTGAGCATTACGGTGGCGCTACGGGCAGGTCTGTTTTTGCAAAAGAGCCACTAATTATAGGGCTTGTTTGCAGAAAATGACCTGCAAAGATAAGGCATCCCATGGGTCTTCGCCACCCTGTACTGAGCATTATGGTGGCGCTATGGGCTGGGCGTGTTCTGTCTTCAGTTTTAGGGTTTAGGGGTCGAGTCACTTCTGGCTCTATTTCAAGGGTTAGGGTTTAAGGTTCAGGGTTTAGGGTTTAGGGTTTATATGGATTATAGGATTTATGGATCGTCTAACTCTGTTTGAAGGTTTAGGGTTCAAGGTGCTTCCCTCTTTTTTTAAACACCCACTGCAACTGCGACATCCCACCTAAAATGTGAGTTCCTATGCTCATAAGGCTTTTCTGCAAAAGAGCCTTATGAGAGCGGGAAATACGCCCGGTGCGTGTAAGGCTCTTTTACACACGAGCCTGATGAGTGTAAGGTATGAGTGTAAGGCTCTTCTGCATTAGGAAAAAGCCTTATGAGTGCGAGAAAGTCGCCCTTTGTGTGTGAGGCTCTTTTACACACGAGCCTGATGAGTGTAAGGCGCTTCTGCACTGCAAAAAAGCCTTATGAATGGGAAAATACGCCCTATATGTGTAAGGCTCGTTTACACACGAACGTATGAGTGTAAGGCTCTTCTGCACTGGGAAAAAGCCTTATGAGTGCGGAAAAGTCGCCCTTTGTGTGTGAGGCTCTTTTACACACGAACCTGTTGAGTGTAAGGCTCTTCTGCATTGCAGAAAAGCCTTATGAGTGCGGGAAATACGCCTTCTGTGTGTAAGGCTCTTTTACAAAAAGATGTATGATTGTAAGGCTCTTCTGCAAAATAGCCTTGTGAGTGGGGAGGAACACCCGCCCTTTGTCAATTTCTTTGCTGTGCGCGTCAAATTCTTTCAAACAAGAGCGACATGCAGTCACGCGGTGGCTAACATTAATAGGCTCCTTGAAATTGTTGTTCTCTTTTGCAGAATACAGTCTCGTTTATAGGGCTCTTTTGCACAAAAGACCTATAATTTCAAGGAGCCTACTTATCGTAGCCACATCATAAGGCGCTCATAAGGCGCCCACTACTTCAATTGCCCGTTTCAGTTGAAGAAATTACCCTAAACCCCTAAACCCTAAACCCTAATAAGGCGCTACTAATCGTAGCCACATAGAGCGCCTTATAAGGCGCTCATAAGACGCTCTTTGCGACTGTCTCTTCTGCAAAAGAGCCTTGTGAGTGGGGGGGACCCCCCCCCCCTTTGTTAACTTCTGTGCTGTGCGCGTCAAATTCTTTTAAACAAGAGGGATATGAGGATAAGGCTCTGTTGCGACAGTCGCAACAGAGCGTTTATGTTCATAGGGTTTGTCAGATGGTGCTCTTTCATATGTGTGACATGCCTCATTCATACATGACACGACTCTTTCATATGTGTGACATGACTCCTTCATATGTGTGACATGACTCTTTTATGTTTGACATGACTCTTTCTTGCAATAGAGCGTTTGTGCGCATAGGGCTTGTGAGATGGTGCTCTTTCATACGTGACATGACTCATTCATATGTGACATGACTCCTTCGTATCTGTGACACGGCTCTTTCATGTGGGACACGACTCTTTCTTGCGATAGCGCGTTTATGCTCATAGGTCGTGTGAGATGATGCTCTTTCATACTTGACATGACTCATTCATATGTGTGACATGACTCATTCATATGTGTGACATGACTTCTTATGAGACAAGACCTCCTCATATGTGTGACATGACTCATTCATATTTGACATGACTCTTTCTCGCAACAGAGCGTTTATGCGCATAGGGCTTGTCAGATGGTGCTCTTTCATACGTGACATGACTCGTTCATATGTGTGACATGACTCCTTCATATGTGTGACATGACTCCTTCATATGTGTGACATGACTCATTCATATGTGTGATATGACTCATGCATGTGTGACGTGACTTGTTCTCGCAACATAGTGTTTATGCTCATAAAGCTTGTCAAATGGTGCTCTTTCACACATGACATGACTCATTCATGTGTGAATCAGAGTAATACTCATCCGCATGAGACATGTCTCCTTCATATGTGTGACATGACTCATCCATGTGTGACATGACTCATCCATGTGTGACATGACTCATCCATGTGTGAAATTACTCTTTCTCCCGATGGAGCGTTTATGCGCATAGGGCTTGTCAGATGGTGCTTTTTTATACGTGACATGACTGATTCATATGTGTGACATGACTCATTCATATGTGTGACATGACTCCTTCATATGTGTGACATGACCCCCTCATATGTTTTACATGACTCTTTCACGCGTGACATGACTCTTTCTCGCAACAGAGTGTTTATGCGCATAGGGCGTGTGAGATGGTGCTCTTTCATACGTGACATGACTCATTCATATATGACACATGACTCATTCATATGTGACGTGACCCCCTCATAGGGCTTATCAGATGGTGCTCTTTCATCAATGATGTGATTCAATCATATGTGTGACATGACATATTCATACCCATACGTGTGACATGAATCTTTTTCACAACAGAGCGATTATACTCATGGGGCTTCTCTGATGGTGCTCTTTCATAAGTGAAATGCCTCATTCATACGTGTGACATGACTCGGATTCTGTGGCGCCAATAATTGATATCACATGTGAAAGAGCCACGTTACACATATGTTATATGTTGCTCTCAGGGGTAGAGTCTTTATTGGGGGGTTATACATATATATGTGGGGGTTTATATATATCTATACATATCTATATCTATATATATATCTCTCTATA
>Ga0335398_10008777_pt1 | contig 11874 bp, 11 predicted proteins | sample BON03_FD_205742 | JGI IMG/M metagenome (GOLD analysis project Ga0335398, IMG submission 205742) | Freshwater microbial communities from Lake Bonney liftoff mats and glacier meltwater in Antarctica - BON-03 (spades assembly) (version 2) | ecosystem: Environmental > Aquatic > Freshwater > Ice >...
TTGAGTCGTGGGTCGACCAGGGATCTGGTCGACTTTTTAGCGTAGTCCCTATAGGATTGTGTTTATGGCCGTCGTGTCAGACGCCGTCATGAGTTGCGCTCTCCTTCTCCCCCTTCATCCCCCCCTGCCGCCTGGAGGATGCCTCGAGCGGAGTTAGCGCTGTAACACTCTCAACTCCTGACTGAAGTGGCATTGGAGATTACCACCGTGTGACCATCCTGTCTCGGTCCTGCCCTAGTGGACCTCTTCTCGCCTGTCCTGGCAGCTGCGACCTCGACCAATTCCGTGGCTTGGCTTGGCACTATTTGCTGCTCTATTGGAGCCCACTCATTGGGCCCATAGAGAAGAGAAGAGAAGAGAAGAGAAGAAATGTTGTTTATTGGAATCCAAATGGAAGATCAAGTATGATCTCCTGCCCATAAATTTCCTGTAGAGTTTAAATCGCTCGGTGGTCGTGCTGGAGATGTCGTTAGAAAGAGCCTGTAGGGCACGTTCGCGGCTCGTGTGCGTGGCCACGTGGAACTGCCGTAGGATGACAACTGAGAGCTCAAGTGTCTTGCGAATGGCCTGTCGTCGAATCACGTCGCGTGTCTTTGCGTTGTTGACCCCTAGCTTGGTGAGCTGGTCCTCCCAAGCAACCTCGATAGCGGAGCCACGGACTCCAACTGTGAGGTTGTATTGGGCGGAGGTCCAGGTCATTCCCTGTCTCTTTGACACCCATCTGACATATTCTAGGTGTCTGGCGTATCTGGTGTCTTTTTCGAGATCTTTATCTCGTGCCCAGTCTAGGGACCAGTCGGCCCCCGTGTACCAGTCAGGTTGCTCCGAGGCGCCATCTCTTGAGTCCATTAGCCTTGTGTATTCGAGAAAGGCACATACCCTGGCTATCATATTAAAGCCGACCCCATCTGGTCTGACCTTGAGGAACGCCTGTATTTTAGGGTCGGTAAGGTCGTCATCATCCCAGTATCCCATTGTGACGTGGAATGTCGTAATCTTTCTCGCGGCCTCTGAGCGACCTACCTGCATGTTGGTCATCAGGCCCGTGTGTGCCAGAATTTCTCTCATTTCCCACTCCTCGTGCTTGACGGCACTAACTGATGTGGGAAATGTCCATATGCGAGATCCGTCTTCGTGCTCTTCCAGTGACTGCTTCCCAATGTGCCTGATCAGGTCTCTCCAGATGCCATGGCGTGCTGCTAACCTTGGTTTCTGCAAAGCTGTGCAGTAGCCTTGTATGTGCCCCAGGCATTCAGCAAATGCAGGCTGGTTTGGATGGAGGGCTTTGCATAGCCTGCACTCTTCGGATTCTTGCCATCCCCATTTCTTGAAGTTCGCAGCACAAGGGAACTGGAAGCTCATGCTTTGGAAGAGGTGGTGCTTGGTACGGAAGGTGACTCTTTTGTCTTCCCAGTGGTTTCCAAGTACCAATATACAATTACCTTCTCTCTTCAGGAACTTGGCAGTGAGATTGTCGTGTTCGCGGAGCTGGAGTCTAGCTGCCATGAGGTGGGCTCGAGTTTTGACTACTTTGCTCATAGTGCTGCGGTGGGCTACGCCAGAGGCTATCCATGTGAATATGGGCCGCTGTCTCAGGCTCGTCCATCTTGCCCCCGTCTCCGTGTGCCTATCTGTATCTGCCCACCTGTCCGCCATTTCGTTGAAGAACTCACCTCTGTGTGACTTGATTTTGACGAAGAGGGTGAAAAGACCCAAGTCCATCCTGGCCCTAAGTAGTTCTAGAATTTCTCGTAGGTTGTCCCCATCTTGGGATTCCTTGATGGACGGGTCGATTCCTTCTCAAATCCATTTCTGGATCGCCATCAGAAGACACTTGGAGTCAGTGAGCAGGATCAGTGGCCTCCTGCTGCCTGCGTATGCTATCGCATCCTGCAGAGCGATGCATGCCGCTGCATGTTCCGCTCTGTTGGAGGATGAGCCCTCTTCGTCTGTGCCTACTTTGCAGAAGCCTCCTGTTTCGCCTTCGTGTCTGTAGCTCCCATATTGCCCTTTTCTTGCGAGCCATCTGTTGCATATATCAGGCCCAGGAAGCGGGGGATGCCCATCAGGCCCGCCTCCGTGCCAGCCCAGTGTATATTCTCGACCCCCTCGGTTCCATTATGCGGGGCATCCTTGGCAGAGTTGGAGTTTAGCAGTGCCTCAAGATCGTCGAGTAGATTTTGGGGAATGCTGTGCCTACTGCTGATCCACATTTCCACCTTCCTGTACGCGGCCAGCTCATCTTCCCGTTTTAGCCACCATTGTCTTTTCCTGAAGGACTCACCTTTTGTTGTCATGGCTATGACGGAGCCATTCACACAGAGAGGGATTGCCCCTCGCCTAGGACTGCCCGCGATGGCCAGCACTATCCAATTGTTGGTGGTTTGGAGTGTTGTTAAGATGATGGCTTGATCCTCACAGCTGAGGCCGGTCCAGTTGATGACTCGCGGTCCTAGGGTCTCGAAGCCCCACATTGTCGAGTTCCCTCTGACGACATTGTCGAAGAAAGGGGGCGCTGTGAGTGCTGTATCCCCTATGTAGGTCGTGGCTCACACTGCTAACTTGGCCTGTCGGAGAGAACCTTCCAAGCAAACGACCTGCAGTTGGTGTCCTTATCCATGGTTTCTTGAAGAAGTCTTTCTCTATTCAGGTCGGTCTTAATATCCCCAGGAGAGCTGAAGACTTTTCAGAGGAGGCGCCAGCGCACTCCTTCCATTTTGAATGGGCCTGCCGAGGTGATCAGGGTGGCTATCCCCTGAAAGGTGCTCGCCGTAAGGCCACCAAACGAGGTGTCTAGACTTTCAGGGTCCATGTGGATTCTCACCGCCCCAATCTCCGGGGGTTCTAGATCATGGATAGGAAATTCTCGTCCAGTACGATCTCTGGGAGCTTCAGTGGGTTTCTGGCTAAGTGGGAGGTAAAGAACCTCTCCCTCTCGGTGGCCCTATCATCGGATGTCGGGTGTTCGGTGCTGCCCTGATCGCCCCATCCCTCCTTGATTGTCTGTAGCCGACCAATGAGAGAGGGGAGGGGAACAGTAGCTTGCTCTGCCTCAGACCAATAAGCCTCCAGTTGGTCGTCCATAAATAACTCCACGAGGGGGTGCATGGGTCTTTCATGTTCATCCATCACCAGGGGGAAGCCAAGCTCGTAACTTGTGAACCATTTCCATGGGGCTTCGGGAATTGCCAATGCCCTTCTCTTGTTACCGTCAGAGATGGACTTCCTCTCCTGGTCTGCGATCATGTTGGTTATGCAGGCCCGCAAGAAGGGGATTGTCATGACGGTTTCCTTGACATCCCAACCAGCTGCCATTTGGTTGAGCTCTTCCGGTAGGGCCGAGTGCACTAGTAGGCCGATATGCCGGGCTGTGGCTATGTCATTCCTGCCTGCGTTTTCGGGTTTGTCCTTTCTGCACGGGACGCACCATCCTTCTGGATCGACTTGTGTGGCCGACCATGCTCTTTCGCATTGGATGCACAGCCGGAAGCTCTCCTTGGCTCTGGCTCTAAGCCACCACCCCCCTCTTGTTGTGTGGTAGCCTTCATCCACGAAGTCGCCAGCGTCCATTTGCAACAGATCCTGTTTGTCATGCAGTGTTTTTCGTAGAGCCATTATGTTGGTACCCCCGAGTTTCCTGAATTGATGCAGTCTTGCCAACGAGGGGGTGTTAAGTTGACACTCGAACTCGAGGCCCAAGCCATCCTCTCTGTCTATCTTATCTCTGGGGAAATCCGTCATCCACTTGGGCACGTCTGCCTGCGAATCCAGTACCACCTTTTCCGCACCTCGATGGTCCTCCGTGGGGATAAACGTGGCATGTGTGCCAGTGGTACACCAGGCACCTATGTTATAGTGAGGGCACCAGTAGTTTGCGACCGAGATCCAGCCATATTGGGGTAACTTGAGTTTCGCGAGTAGAATCCATTCCTTCCTGGGACTCAGCCAGTGCCATGGCGCAAGTGGGTCAGGCTTGTCTTGTCTCCTTTGTCTAAGTCTGTGCCAGGCTCCCTGGAGCGCCAGCTCTGTGATGGCTTGTGCATCAGCAGCACTAACAGTCAGGTCCTGTCCTGGTGGGACGAGGGCAAGAGGTCTGCAGTCCCCCGTTCTAGCCTCCCATTCACCAAAGGCCTCGTCGAATGCCATTAAGGGGAAGAACTTGCCCCTGCCCACCTGCTGCCATCTAGAGAGTCTGGAGTGGGAAAAGATGTTCCTCGTGACGAGGCCTCCCTCTGATGACAGGATTATCTTGATGTCTGACCCAACCATGTCCGAGTCCGCTCTGCATTCCGGGCGAGAGAGATCTCTCAAGAGCTCTGCAAGCTTAATCAGCGTGAGGTGGGACACTGGGCCTGGATCTCTGCGTCTGAGGCCGGCCGGGAGACTCTGCCAAGTTTCTCGTACGTGCTTTATTAGTGCGCATCCAACCTTACCTTTTGTATGTCAATATATGATGTGCCTCCGTGTTGATCCCAGTTGCTCTCCACCTCCTCGAGAAATGCCGTATGATGTCCCCGTCTGGCTTCGTCCGCTTCCTCGGGAAGGAGGTCCTGGGCACTCTCCCACCAACTCCTTAGTTATTGTTTGAGGTGGGGTTATTGCTTGCATTTCTTCACAAGTCCGCGAAGGAGACTGGGTATAGTTGCCCTACCATCTGCTGCTGCGGTTATGGCTGACTCGGATTCCTTAAGGCCTGCGCTGATTCGGGACAATTGTAGGGCTGCTTCGTCTACTCCTCCGGTTGTAGAAGGCAATGGTGCCGTATGCTCTTCCTCCAACTGAAGGAGTATTCTCTCGGTCACTTCAACCGCCTTGGTGAGGGCCTCAAGTATTATGCCCGTCACTGACTCCTCTTGAAGAGGAACTCCATCGATTTTGCATGTGTTGCGCAATTCTTGAACGCCTTTCTGCAGTGCTGAGAGTTTGACCAAGAGGGAGGATTTTTTGATAATGGGGAGAGGGTGGCCCCCCACCTCCGAGGTGAGTCGGGTAAACTCTGCCTGGATCTTCCCCAAGTTCCTTGCTCTTTGCTTCCTGGTCGTGCCGCCCTGCTGGGCTGAGGGGATGGCGGGGGGCCTAGCCTTTGGAAGTTTGAGCTTCGCTACGAGCTTGTTGTTACTGCTCAGCCATGATAGCCATACGTTTAGAGTAGCTTCGTTTTTTGCTGACAGGCCTTTAACTTTGGGTGTGTAGAAGCGGGTAGCGTTGATCGTGGCGTGCGCTCTAGGTATGGTGTCAAACGTAGGGAAGATGCCACGCGTTAGTATCTTACGAACATTCAGGAAGACTATTTCTCCTTGTTGGAGTTGGAGGAGTTCCAGCTTCTCTGCTTCTGGCCGCGCTGGGACGACCTGGCCGCCTCCTCATCCTGAGCGGGTAAACCGCCCTTGACCAGCTTATCGACGGCTTGTCTCAGGCTATCCTGTTTAGGGAAGACGTCTCTTCCTACTCCCCCTAAACTGATCAGGTGCAGGCGTACTTTGGAGTCTGGGGGGCCCGATAGCAGGATGTGTATTGATTCTATTGGGAGGTTGCTCACTTCGATGTCATCAACATGGTTGAGTTCCTCTCCCATTTGGATGTCGCCACTGGTGGCTGAGGGGGAACCAACCACTAGCTTAATGACTCGGTGGCTCCCATCGTTGAGCCTGGTTGTTTTGAGCCCGGTCCATCCTTTCGTAGGCATGTCGGGGTTGCCTTGCTCGTCATCAGAAATGTCTTCGTCCACATCAGAACCTCTCTCGTTGGGGGATGTTAGGTCGAATACTTCGTCTGAATCGTCTCCCAACTCGGGTCCCTCAGTTCCCTCGGCTGGCCGGTGGTCGATTTCGTCTTCGGTCTGTCTAGCTGATGGGGTTGCCCATCTATTTGAAGGCGGTGTAGCCGTCCTTGGTCTGTTGTGGTCACGATAGACCCAGCTGCCTCGATCGAGAGGCACTTGACCGACACCTGCTCGCCCCATATTTATACCCTTACTTGGAGCCCTGCCTTTATGGAGAGTGTAGCAAGTGTGATGTTGGGAGTCGAGTAAATAATGTATTCGTTGAACGGTTCCCATACCACTTCGATTTCAAGTTTGTTCGCCAGATAGCATGCAAAGGTAAATTTGTTCTCGCCCGCCTTGTTCCAGCTGAGCAGTCCTGCTTCTTTTTGGAGTTCCAATAAATTTGAGCATGCATTGTCAGTGAGCGCTTCCTGATAGGTGAGTCTCATCACTTGCCTTGTGCCATCGTCAAACTGGTGGCATCTCTCAATATTGCCCCACATGGAGTCGAAGAGGGTGACCAGTGGGAGCTTCACCTGGAGCCCTCCATTCTCCCTCGGGAAGGTGAGAAGGCAAGCCGCCGTGCTACAATCTATGTTCCAGGCATTTTTGTATGCTCGGAGCCGTACGGCAGTGAGTATCTTAAAGTGTGCTTCTGGCCACCTGATAAGGGGGGCTGAGAAGGAGAACAGTGGAGGGAGGCACATCGATACGACCTCCAGTGCTTGGTCTATCCTTAGGTCTTCATTCTTGCGGAGGTAGGAGGCCACCTCGATAGCCCCATCGATCACCTTCCTCCGTTGGGCAGAGGAGTCCAGCCACATGCTTTGGTGGATACCAAGGAGCCTGGTGGTACACCTTCCCGGAGTCGTTTTAAGTCGGACTCCCTCATATTCAATGTCTTTAGGACTCCAGGAGGTGGCACATTGTCGGCAGCAGCGGTCGGGGTCCGTCGCATAGAAGTGGTGGCTTTCCTTGACGGTACCACAGGTCTTACACATGACCTTCGTGGTATTCCCCTGGATCGTGTGCACAGCCCCTTCCACCTGGAGGTCCTGCTCACCTGGGGCGAAGGCTTCGTCCCCTTCGCATGCCGCAGTCAGCCCTCTGCTCTTTGCTGTGCGGGCCTTCGCCCTGCGAGCTGTGACATTGGCTATTGTTCTGCCTCTCCGGGCCTCTCTGCCGTATAGGGCTCCCGTTGCAAGTGACTTCTTGGTCGAGATCTTCAGTCCACTCCAATCTTGGAACTGCTGCACCAGCCTGAGAAGTGTATTTGCATCGTCTGTGTTCTCCGTGTACAACGAGAGGTCGTCTGCGAAGGCTTGGTGGTTCCATTCTGGGGCGTTCCTGACCTTGTGGGAGATACCGGTGGAGTCCAACAGTCGAAGGAGAGCGTTGATAAACAAGTCGAACAGGAGTGGGGAGAGAACTAAGCCTTGGACTGTTCCCGTGTCCAGCTGGATGGCAGCTGTGCTTTCCCCACCGACCTGCACCCGCATGGAGGAGTTCTCGTAGATGTTCTGGAGCAGCCAAACATCTGGGACCCCAAACCCCTCCAGGATCGTCTACAGGCATGAATGGCCTGCAGAGTTGAAGGCATTTTTGAAATCCAGATCCACTCGTATGAGCGTGCCATCATTCTTCATTGCCTCCCGCATTAGCCAGTTGGCTTTTTTGATGATAAGTTGGACTGCTTTGGAGTTCCTAAATCCGAACTGTGAAGATTCAAGGACCGAATAGCGCTCCACCAGTCCTTTCAGCCTGCTGGTGATTATGATGTTGACCAGCTAATAGAAGGCGTTGCAGAGGGCAATCGGCCTGTAGTTACTAAAGAGGTCTGGATTCGAGGCATCTTTGCAGATCAGAATAACCCTTGCCTCGAGGTCTGCAGGCTTATTTTGTAATGCCCAGTGAGGATGAGGTTGACGATAGTCATCGCCCGCCTACGACAGATTTCCGGTGCCTTCTTAAAGAGGTCGGCGGGCATTTTATCCTCACCTGATGCTTTTCTGTTAGCCATTCTGTTTATGAAAAGGTTGAATTCCCGAAATGTGGCGACTGGGTATCCCAACCTTTCCTCTCTGCCAATCGTTCTGTGAAAGAAAATACCCGCCTCTTCCAGGAACGTAGTATCTCTTGCAGCACTCTTGTTGGAACGGAAATGTTGGGGGTCATGGCCATTACACTCTACATGGGGGCAGAAATGGTCTATACAGCACTCTTGTTGGAACGGAAGTGTTGGGGGTCTTGGCCATTACACTCTACATGGGGGCAGAAATGGTCTATACTCCTGCGCAGGCTAGTATCTTCCCCAAACGCGGGTGCGGCCTCCTTCCGGGACATAGGGACCGGTCCTGTGTGTCCTCGTGCACATGTGGCACAGGGATGATACGCATTGGTCTGGAAGAAGGATTCTGCTGCTGCAATGAGAATGCCATCACGCCATGGGCCCGTAGATAGGATAAGAGGTGGTTGCTGGCGCTGTGGGCCCCCCTGAAACGAGTGGCCCAGTCCAGCAGACCCGCCATGTGAGTGAGTGTCTCTGTGCTAACAGCGATGCCTTCAGAGTCGACTACTAGCGTGTATTTCTCCCCTGTCTTTATCATCTGTTCCTGGAGGCTGGGAAGGACATCCCGTGTCTTCATTCTATCAGCAGGGGGAGTGTCTTTATCGCTCCATGCCCATCTGAAACCAATTTGGCATTCCCAATACACTTCACCCATGGCAGTGGCCTTGTTATGTTTATTCAGGACCCTTCGCACCTTCTTGATTCCAAACTCGAAGATAAACTGCTGCGCATTCGCCTTCTTGCGGCTGTCATTGTTGTGCTGCTTCTCTTCAACTTCGTCAGGAAATCCTGGTGCTTCTTGATCTCGGACCTCAGGGCTTCGGCCCATCTGGGCATTCCTCTGATGACCCTTCTAGCCCCACCGGACATGGAACGGAGACCCATGTGTTCGAATGCCCGGTCGGTGGCAAAGGTGGTGTTTACTCCATACCCATGGTCCACTGCAGCTACATAGGCGGCTGCAAGGAAGGAGTGCTTATGTCTGACGGCGGTCTGCTCCTTGCTACGCCCGGTCTGGCGTTCCTTGGCTCGCCGTCTGGCTTTGGCCTCTCTTAGCTAGAGTTTAAACACCTTATCCTTCATCACCTCTTGATCTGCCCATTGCATCGCCATGAGTGTATCGCCGTCATTCTCCTCTGAGGCTGAAAGCATCTTGTCTTGGACTGCCTCCTGCCATGCCCGTAGGTGGTTTTTGAAGAAGACTGCATCGATTCTACCTGTCGGTGCCAGTTGTTTACTGGCTGGTTGCAGTTTCTTGGAAAAAAAATCTGCGGGTAAGCTGAAGCTGAGGATAGCATGATCGAACCTTTGGTGTGCTATATCGTTGAACACTGCTCTTGGGGATGCAAGGTGGAAGTTCCAGGAGATGCCATGGTCCAGCTTGGCGCGTTTTTCTCCCCGTTTCCATGTGTGCTCCGTTGGTGTCGAGATGATTCCCTTGGAGTCAGCACACAATTTCGCCAATCTGACATCGGCCTCTACTAGGTTCTTTTCCATGGGATGGGCGTAGTTATGTCGCCCCCCCGGGATAGAGCCATTCGTATCCTTAATCAGTATGACTCGTTCACCTGGGTGCCTGCTGATCCAGGAATTTATATGTCCTCAGACCACGTCCTGTTGGCCTCCGTCATTTGCGGTGAATTGGTAGAGATTGATTACGTGAAGGTTACCACCGTTTTTAGTCTTAGTGGTGATGGAGACCGACCTGCCTGCAGTTTGCGGCTCGCGAGCTCCGCCCCTTCTTGAGCCTTTGAAGGACCCCGGGTTGAGCGAGAAGTGGGTTGCAGACGGGAAGTAGTGGGAGTCTAAGGCAGTTAGAATTGTGAATTTGTAGTGCCAACCCCGTTCATCTTGGTTCCCTGCTCCATTGATTATCGCCGTGGAGATGTAGATCCAGTAGTGGGGGAAGAGGGCGTGCAGCTCACTCTTCACCGCATCCACGTTGTTCTCCAGGATCCTCAGGTCTTGCAAGCAGATAATTGGGTCTCCTTTCTCGATCAGGGCGAAGATTTCCTCTCTCCCTCCTCGGAACCCATGGGGTCCTACGTTCCATGAGGAGATCCTCGGGTCAGAGATGGTTTGAGTGAGGTGGCCCACTGTTGATAAGTGGGTGTACCATTCGGATTTGTCCACCCTGTCCACCGCGTTCCAGGCCTCTCGGTTAAGATGGAGCTTTTGGTTCCTGACCTCTCGGAGCTTGGCCTTGGTCCCATTGCATCCCATGAGAGATGTACGATGTGCTGCCAGAGTGGATAGTCCCTTCTTTGTAAGCTTGTGAATCCAAACGGAGATGTTAGTTGTGGGAACGGATAAATCGAACGACTTAGACCACTTTGCCAAATAGGCTTCGTTCCGGTCCGAAAGTACCTAGCTAGGTAATTTCGGACCGGAACGAAGCCTATTTGGCAAAGTGGTCTAAGTCGTTTGACTTATCCGTTCCCACAAAATCTTAATTAATGGCCCCCACAACCAATGGACCGAGCATAGTTCTCCCTAGCAGGCGTACCCCCATGCGGGCTTTCCGTCCATTCCCATGGTTGGTGTTGCCCCCCTGTTTAGGCTCGTGGTGAGAAGGTTCGTTAGTGCTGAGTGCATCGTAGAAAGCCCTTATGATCAGCCATGATCGTCTAGGGTATGTAGAGGATGGGTCCTCCCAGAGCACTGTTTTTGGCAAGCACTGTAAGTGCATTACACAGAAATGCACACATCTGGAACGCCTCCCACCCCTTGCTAGTCAATTACTACTGTTCAGTCATTGTGTACTCACTCAGCATGGAGGGCCAAAAAGAAGTCACTTACAACGATCATGCTCCGGGAATCGAACAAGGGTCGACAACACAAACAAAGAAGGCATTCGCCGTCTTTGCTATTCAATCAGTCGTGCCCAATGGGTCGTACTGTTAATATGAAAAATGATGATTAATCTAAAGTTCAAATCACAACTTTTGCTGAGACCAGAAAATTCAGTTAACGCCGAAAATAACGAATTATTTATTTACATGTTATTTAAATTGTATGTGCAGGTCTAATCCCGTTTGCCTAATGCACCAATGGTCGGTCATTCTTTTGTTGGCTTCTTATGTGCAATGACATTATTTTCTAGATTGGGCACACGAAAATCAACCCATTGACTTTTCCCCACCTATGTTCACTCTGAAAGGGTATGCAGCTCAGTGTTTCACTTCATCCATTGAATGAATAGATTTTTGTACTACGATCCAGACAGATTTGCTTGCGTACGAATTCCTACGCAGATCCAAATCAACATTAAAATACAAATCCAAACAGCCACATGCACCCCTCCGTTCACACAAGTTTGCGTCTACTTCAATTCATCTCTTTCCAAAATCCGCAGTACTACTTTTACTCGTGCTGGCAAAAACAGATCCAAAATAGGTTTTCTAAGGGCTATTAAAATCAAAAGAAACAGTACTTAGTTTTCTTTGTGTCCAGCTGGGAGAAATAGATGAGCAAAACAGACACTGTAGCCCGCTTTAGTTTGATTTTCGCGCGAAAAGATCATCTTTCGGAGAACAGTGCAGTTCGCTTGTCGCGTGACTCCAAGATCGGTCCTGTGCGTGTCAATCACAAGGGGTCGACGACGGGCGATGGCACTCGCAACAGGGCGACGTTGAAATCTCTAACTTCCCTATCTCTCTCCGGGATGGTCTTGTCATTGATGTTTCCTGTGTGTGTGAGTTCAAGGGTAGCAGCTGTGCACCTGGGGAATGGAATAACGGTGTGCGCCATGCTAATGACGTCCTACAGGCCCATGCCAATGTCAAGAGCAACAAATACAAGGACGTCTATGGGCTCGTCAAGGCGTTTGTACCTGCCATCGTTGGTATGTCCGGTCAGATCCACGCTGACTTTCTTCGGCTTCTCTGGGTTCTTGCTGACAAACAGTTGTGGTCGTACTATGAGAGCATGGGCAAGGAGGATAAGATCGGAAATAAGGTTGGGCGAGGGCCAAGGTATTCAACTATAACAAGACTTCAGTTGGTAGGGCCATTGCCTTTGGATGCGCCACCCGCTGCCATCT